>ENA-USUG01001930-USUG01001930.1-human-gut-metagenome-genome-assembly--contig:-NODE-1930-length-33136-cov-16.972988_pt1 | contig 33136 bp, 20 predicted proteins | sample MGYA00250059_ERZ773394 | MGnify/ENA primary metagenome ERZ773394 (study PRJEB29103, sample SAMN06111957) | human gut metagenome | biome: human gut; feature: ankylosing spondylitis patient; material... | reverse complement strand
GTTGAGTGAAAAAAACGGTTTCTTGATTTGGTTGTCGGAAAGCGGTTTTTTGGTATCGACTCCTCTTGCTGAAGGGGTGAGCGAGGAGAAAGGGGGATACTATCTTTTGGAGATTACCGATGTTCCCCAGGTAGGGAGGATTAGAGGAAAGGTTTTGGAGGCCACGAAGGAACGATTTGACCGGCATGAGGCGGTCGCCAATCTGGTTTACAGTTATATAGAGGCGTGTAAGGATAGGAATAGGGATGGACAGGGAACGTTTAGCACGGGTAAGATCGAGCGTTCTATCGGGATTTCGGGTAAGTACGTGAAGGAGTTGACCCGGTTGTTGCAGCTTTATTTGACGCGGGAAGTTTGTTTGGAGAATTTGAATTTGCTTTATTATATTCGTTTGTTGGCTCATGTGCTGGGAGATTCCCGTTTGAAAGGGTATTATGATTGCTTGATCAATCATTTGATTGTGAAATACGAGTTCGTGGAAGGGCGTCTGGGTGATTTGGATCTAGGGGCTTTGGAGAGGGATTTCCGGGCTTATCCCGCGTTGAAATCGTTGTGGGCGGTAGTGAAGATGCTGGCATCGTATGGCGATCCTTCTTTTGCCGATGAATTGGAACGTTTTTCTCATTCGGAAAATGAGTATGTGGCTAAAGTGGCTGAAGCGATATTGGCTAAGAATGTACAGGGGAATCTTCTCGAAGAATCTCGTTGGGGGGAGGATGAGTTGTTGGAATTGTTATCCTTGAAGGGGGAAGGTGAAGAAGATGCCATGTCCGGGAGTATGGGAGGAAAGAGGACGTTTAAGAATTCGTTGGTCTACCCGGTAGGTGCGAAGCACGTGGACGTGGAGGCCCAACTGGATTCAATTATGCAGGATATATGCCGTTTCCTGAACGATCAGGGAGGGGTCGTGTATATCGGGATGAGCGATAAAGGGATACCCGTGGGGATTCAGGCGGATTTGGATTACCTGTGTTGCAATCTGGACAAGTATGAGTTGTTTCTTCATCAAAGGATAAAGGAGGCTTTCGGGGAAGAGGTGGACCGGACAATTCAGATTGAAAGGAAACAATTCGGAGATAAGGTGGTGGAGGCTCTCGTGGTTCCACGTTTCGACCGGGTGGTGGAGTATCATTCGGAGAATTGAAAGGCGGGCAGAGGTGGAAACCTGTTTTCGAAGGTTCTAAGAAGAAATCGTAATTGATACTAAATATTTTTTCTATATTTGTTCCTGAGTAGTACATTCGTATGGAGCTTGGCGATGAATATACAAGATTGATTTACGGGGTAAATCGTAAGGATGAGAAAGTGTGGCAAGAGTTATTCGACTCTTACTATGAAAGTTTGTGTAATCACGCGGCTCGGATTTTATTGGATGATCAGGTGACGGAGGATATCGTGCAGGAGGTGTTCGTGAACCTGTGGAACGGAACGGCTGTTTTCGAGAACGAGAAGGCTTTGACGGTTTATTTATATCGGTCGGTAACGAACAATGCCTTGAAATATTTGCGGGACCGGAACACGGAGGAGGCCCGGTTGAGGTTGTGGAGCGAGGTGGAACAGGAGATGTCCGAAGAGAATTTTTCGAGCGTGGTGCGGGAAGAGGTGTTACGAAAGTTGAGGGAGTTGATCGATTTGTTACCGGGAGAACGTCGGAAAGTGATCTTGATGAGCATGGACGGGATGAGCGGGGAGGAGATTGCGGCTAAGTTGGGAGTGACGATTCATACGGTTAAACAACAAAAATATTTAGCTTATAAATTTATAAAACAGGAACTTGGCAAGTACTGGATCGTGGCCATGTTATTTTTTCTATAAAAAAATCATTTTTCTTTTTATACTTTTTCGTTTTTTTGGATTTAATAGGTGAATCCAATACAAGAAGTGTAATGAAACGTAATGGTCATACTATATTTGAAGTTGTTCAACAAGTGGTTCGGAACTTTTTCAACGAGGAAGATGAAGAGGCAAAAAAGGAGTTTCAGCGATTGATGCGAGAACCGGGTTTGTTGAATAATGCTTCCGGACTGGAAGATAAGGAGCAACTTGCGTCTTGGTTAAAAGAACCTCCTCGTTTTTCTTCGAAGGAGGGGTTCAAAAAATTTCAGACCTACGTGAAACGGGGACGGAAAGTCCGAATGTTGCGGAGGATGAGGATTGCTGCCTCGTTTTTATTGGTACTTGCGCTGGGAGGGGCTGCTTATTGGTTGAATGTGCATTGGGAAAAACGGAATCACGTGGAGTTAGCCGAAGGGATACAGCCCATCATGTCGAAGGGATATATCATGTTGGATGACGGGAGTCGGATTGATTTGGGAGAGGATGAAGGAGAGGTGCGGGAGGCAGATGGGATAAAGATTATTCGGGATTCCGTGAAGGTCGTGTATGCCTCGGCAGATGTAATGCCAACGGATAAAATTGCTTACAACGAATTGAATGTTCCGCGGGGAGGGGAGTATATGCTGGTGCTGACCGATGGAACGAAAGTTTGGGTGAATGCCGATTCCCGGTTAAAGTTCCCGGTGCGTTTCAAGGAGAATAGCCGGGAGGTGTATTTGTTGTCGGGAGAGGCTTATTTTCAAGTGGAGAGGGATGAATCAAGGCCTTTTCTGGTACATACTTCTCGAGGATGCGTGAAAGTGTTGGGGACGGAATTTAACGTGCGTGATTATCCGGAAGAATATCGAGTGGTGACTACGCTGGTAAATGGTTCCGTGCAGTTCACGGGAAAGGATAAGAAGAAAGTGGTGTTGAAGCCCGGCTTTCAGGTGATAGCTGATTCTTTGACAGGTGTGAGTGATGTGCGGGAAGTGAATTTGAGGGAGTATGTGGGATGGCGTAGCGGGCTTTACGTGTTTAGTCATTTGACGCTGGAGGAATTGATGAGGGTGGTTGAGCGGAATTATGACGTGACGGTCTTTTTCGCAAACGAAGAGTGTAAGCAACTGGTTTTTTCGGGAGATTTGCAGAAGTATGAGACAGTCGAGCATTTTTTGAGATTTATAGAGACGGGTGGGGATGTTCGTTTTGTGGTGAAGGAGCGTACGATTACTGTGTATAAAAAATAAGACAGGGATGCCCTGGTCCGGCAACCCTGTCTAAATGGTTATAATTATTTATAATTAAACATTCAAATGTATGAAAAAAAATTGGATTAGTAGGCGTGGTGTGCCGATCCATGTCTTAAAAAAAGTTTTTTTGATGATGAAACTGACTTTTTTACTCACCGTTGTGTTGCAGGTCAGTACTTGGGCAACGGGGTTCTCTCAAGAGAACAAGGTGTCTTTGCAGATGAAAGATGTTTCCTTGGAAACGATTATTCTCGAGTTACGGGAGCAGACAGGTATTCGCTTTTTCTATAGCATTGATAAGATAAAAGCGATTGATCACCTTTCTGTTGATGCCAAGAACGAGGAACTGAAAGATGTGTTGAATCGCTTGTTGGGCGGAACCGGGCTTACGTACACGTTGCTGGATGATGTGATTGTGATCAAGGATTTGACGGTTAATCAAGATCCGGAGAGAATTTCCGTCCGGTTGAAAGGATGGGTTGTGGACGAGAAAAAGCGGGCGATGCCGGGAGTGACGGTAAAATTATCGGGAACTTCTCTCGGGACGGCTACGGATGCGAAAGGATGGTTTTCATTACAATTGCCTGTTTCCGAGGGTAGGCTGGAGTTTTCTTTTGTGGGGTTTGCCACTCAAATCGTAGACTTTTCGGCCCGTACGGCGAGGGACACGATGCGAGTTGTTTTGAAAGAGGAACTAATTAAGATGGATGAAGTGGTTGTCACGGGCTACCAGGCCGTGAAGAAGAAAGCGATGGTCGGATCATATTCGAAAGTGGATGCCGATGAGTTAGTGATGACCGGATCGCAGACGCTCGAACAGATGTTGCAGGGTAAGTTGCCGGGTGTGATGGTGATTAACCAAAGTGGGTTGACCGGTACTCGTCAGAAAGTGCGTGTTCGGGGTACTTCCACGCTGGTGGGGAATGCTGATCCGGTGTGGGTGGTTGACGGGATTATTCAACAAGATCCATTGCCTTTCAGTGCCAGTGAATTGACCAATATTGGTGATGATAACATAGATATGATCAAGAATTTTGTCGGGGGAGCCATTGCTTGGTTGAATCCCAATGACATTCAGGATATAACAGTACTAAAAGATGCTTCGTCCACGGCTATTTACGGGGTAAAGGCTGCTAATGGGGTGATCGTGATCACAACGAAGAAAGGGGAGCGGGGACGTTTGTCGTTGAACTATTCCGGTAATTATTCCGTGGGAGAAAAGTTGAATTATGACAAACTGGAGATTATGAATTCCAAACAGCGGGTTGATCTTTCCCGGGAGGCTTACGAGAGAGGTGCACAGGTGCCGAATGATAAAATCGGATATATCGGGTTGGCGTTGGCTTACCAGCGGGGAGAGATTTCTTACGATGAGTTTGACCGAGGAGCTAAGGCATTGGAATCCGTGAACACGAACTGGTTTGACGTGCTTTACCAAACCCCGTTTTCTCATTCTCATTCGCTGAGTTTTTCGGGAGGTAATAACAACTCTACTTATTATGCTTCTTTAGGTTATTCAAATAATCAGAATACGGCGAAAGGAAATTCACAGACTTCTTATACCGGGCGTTTGAATTTGAGTTCTACGTTTTGGAACAAGTTGCGGTTGAATGTCTCTTTATCCGGTTCTCATACCGAGACAAAAGCTTTTGCCAATGGGGTGGATCCATTCAATTATGCCATCAATGCTAACCGGGCAATCGCTTGCTACAATGAGGATGGGAGTTTGTTTTATTATGCTAGCGGGGGCAAAGGGTATGATTATAATATTTTGAATGAATTGAAATATTCCGGGAATGAAAATAGAAGCAGAAGTCTGAATTTGAGTGTTGATGTCCGTTGGACGATTCTGGAAGATTTAGTCTTTTCTACCACCTTGGGAGGAGGTTCTATTTCTACGTTCGGGGAGTCATGGTTTACGGAACGGACTAATTATATTGCCGGAATCCGTGGATATAATTATGGCGAACACGATGCGTTTGACACGGATCTGAAAACTTCACCTTTACCTTATGGAGGCGAGTTGAACGTGAGCGAGAATGAAGGATTCAATTATAGCTGGCGAGGACAGTTTGAATATATAAAGAATTTTGGCCGTCACGCTGTGAATATGATGGTCGGGGGAGAGTTGAGTAGTAATAAGCGTAAATCTTACGCACAAACGGATTATGGGTATATGCCGGAGCGGGGTTTGTCATTCGTGGATGTACCTCTGGGAACGAGACCGAGTACGGATGTCAATTACACGCTGAACGGGTATGCACGCACGGTTCCCTCTTTGTCGAAATCGTTGAATAACACGTTGTCTTACTATGTTTCGGGTTCTTATATGTATGATAATCGCTATGCCTTGAATTTCTCCGTGAGAGGTGATGGTTCCAACCGTTTCGGACAGGACGAGAAAGAGAAATATCTGCCGGTGTGGTCTATCGGTGCCCGGTGGAACGTGACGGATGAACATTGGTTGCAGGGGCAGGATTTGTTGAATTACTTGTCTTTGTCGGCCACTTACGGTTATCAAGGAAACGTGGTGGAGAACGTGAGTGCGAATCTGATTGCGAAAATCTTGCCTTTGGATACGGAGACAGGAGAGTTCAAGATGACTTACACGAAATTGCCGAATCCCGATTTGAAATGGGAAAAGACAAAGTCGATTAATTTGGGAATTAATTTTAGCGTTTTGCATAGTAAGGTGAACGGTTCGTTCGAGTATTATTACAAGAAGACAGAGGATTTGGTTACCCAACGGGAGATTCCTTACGAGAACGGGGAGCATTCTATGTACGTGAATGGCGGTAATATGAAGAATTCCGGTTGGGAATTGTCATTCAGTCTGGTACCTGTTCGCACGCGGGATTTCGTGTGGAGTTTGGGATTCAATACTTCAAAAGTGTATAACGAGGTGAGTTCGGAGTTTGAACCGACGGGAGATTGGAGAGAGGTTGTAGGCGGGAAATATAACAAGAAAGGATATCCTGTTTCCAGTTTCTGGGCATTCCGTTTTGCCGGACTGAATCCGGAAAATGGCGGGCCTTTATTCGATATGTCCGGGGCGAACACGAATGCGGGTGAGTTGGACGTGACACAGTACATGGTTCATGCCGGGAAGTTGGATCCGGATTTAACGGCGGGACTGAATATGAATTTCCGATACAAGAATTGGACGCTGGCGACTTCTTTTTATTGGTCAACCGGTAACCAGTGTTTTTTGAGTTCCCCGTATGGCGAGATGAATAACACGTATGGTATGCCGAGCGAGTACAAAAATGCCTCGACTCAACTGTTAAAGCGTTGGCGAAAATCAGGTGACGAGAAGTACACGAATATTCCTTCTATCCCGGTGGGCGAGAATTGTTTGCCCATGTATCCGTTTAAAGATTCCAGCGTGAGTCTTTATCCTTACGAGGCGTGGGCGAATTCGGATGTCCGGGTTGCGGATGCGTGGTATTTGCGTTGCAACAGTATAAGCCTTTCTTACGTGTTCCCGGAGAGGTTGATTCGCCGGTTTGCCCAGAACGTGGGTTTTACCATGACGTTATCCAATCCATTCCAGATCGTGAGTAGCGATTTTGATAGCCGGGATCCGGAAGTGGCTAAGGGAAGTCAGCCATTGACAAGGAATTTTACTTTTAGTTTAAACGTGAGTTTTTAATTAATATATAAAGAACATGAAATCGATCGTATTAACATTTGTTGGTTCGTTCATGTTGTGGATGCTTGTCGGTTGTGACGGCTTCCTTGACGAATATAGTATAACCGAAGTTCGACCGACAGAACTTACCGATGTAGAACAGTTGCTTCTGGGAGATGCTTATCTGGATGCCGGACAAAAAGAGGTGCAGTATAATATCATGGATATTTTCACGGATGATATAAAATGTAACGGGTTGAAGAGTGAAGGTTACCGGACTTATCTTGAGAATATGAAGTGGCGTTTCTTGTGGGATGCGGATATGTTTAACAATGCCGGTGGAGGATATGATGCTGCCTTTTGGGAATTACCTTACAACAAGATATTGGGATGTAATATCGTGCTGGATTGTCTGGATGATATGACTGGAGAGGCATCTTTGAGAGAGAATCTTCGGGGGGAGGCGTTGACGTTGCGTTCCATGTACTACTTGATGTTGGTGAATATGTATGGAATGCCTTACAATGAAGGTGATCCGAACCTGAATCCGGGGGTGCCTTTGAAGTTGACCATGGAGGTTCGGGATGAACGTTTTCCCCGTAATTCAGTGGCAGAGGTGTACGGGCAGATTGAACGGGATTTATTGAGAGGTAATCGGTTGCTAACGGAGTATGATTATAACCGTAACTTTTTGCGGATAGGTCATCTGGCTGCCAAGGCTCTTCTGTCGAGGATGTATCTGTACATGGAGGATTGGGACCGGGCGATTGCTTACGCGGACAGCGTGTTGCAGGTGAAGCCGAATTTGTTGGATTTGAACACCGTGCAGTGGAGCACGCCTAAATCCCCGGAGTCGTTGTCCGTGTATTCCATCGAAACGCCGGATGAGGTGATTTGGATGCGGGAAGGTTACCGGGAGTTGCCGGATATGCAGGCCTCGGATCCTTGTTATATGGTTTCCGATGAATTGTTGGATTTGTATGGCCCGTGTACACAGGTAATGGTCAAAGATAAAAAGATTCGGGATATACGGGGTTGTTTGTATTTTGCGTGGAATTTTAAAATGGCGTTCCCGTCTATCACGTATTACCGGAGTTATTTGTCTATCGGGGGAAGTAATAATGGCGTGTACCAAGGGATTCGTACGGCTGAAATGTATTTGAATCGCGCCGAGGGATATATCCGTAAATATATGGCAGGAGGTGATGCGTCTTGTTGTCAGAAGGCTTTGAACGATTTGAATGAATTGCGTCGTCACCGTTTCAATAATGTGGAGTACACGTATGAGGAGGTGAATATCACGGACCCGGATGATTTGTTTAAATTCTATCAGGAGGAACGGCGTAGGGAGTTGGCCGGAGACTGGATGCATCGCTGGTGTGATTTGAGAAGATACGGTATGCCGGAAATTAACCATACTTTTTTTGAGACGGCTTCCGGTAACAAGACGGAAGTGACATTACAGAAGAACAGGTACGTGTTGCCGATCGCTGAAGAGGTGATCCGTTTGAATCCCCGATTGGAACAGAATAAATAGTCATGGAAATTAAAACTAGGGTATTATGAGATATTTTTTGATAATAATATTAGGATTGTTTTTGTGGACGGGATGTAATGACGATGACGAGAAGTTGACACCTTCGACGGAACCGGAGTTTCGTTATGTCCTTCCGCAAGGGGATCACGATTATGACACGAAGATCGTGAGCTGGTATGAAGACTGCGGGATTTATTTCTTGTACAAGTTCGAGAATAAGGATGTGTATTATAACGAGAATGACCGATGGGCAGGGTTTGTGGAGGATACGTCGCGGATCAACGAGAGCGAGCTTGTGTTTTATAATCCCGGTTTGCGTGTGGAGTTACCGGACGAGGAGTACGTCGGCAAGCAACTGGAGTGGATTGAGAAGTTGTTTTTGAACCATTATTCCAGGGAATTGTTGAAAAAGAAGATGGTGAAGAAAGTGATTCTTGCCAAGAATGTGACTTATTGCCGTCGTTTGGGTAATAATATTTTGTCAGAACAGGAACGGGATTATTTCAATAATATCGCCAATACGTTGATATTTAGTCATGGGGATGCGTCCGTGGAGAATTTGGCAAATGAAGATATGCTAGAGATGAAGAATGATTTGCACACGTGGATGTTGACGGAGAAGTTGGTGGATGATTACCCGATGGCGGAGTTGGAAGATTTCCTTTCCGTGACGGATTATTCTAAAACCTTGTCCGCGGATTATTATGAAGAGTGGGTGTCTGAAGGTTGGTTGGGACGGTTGGCAAATTCCGAGGAAGAAGCAAAAAGAACGGATGTCCGGACTTACTTGGAGATGATCATTACGACACCGAAGGAGATATTGGAAATAGATGTGAATTCAGTATCCCGTCAAGATCCGCTGTTCTGGGTGATTAGGAATTATGATTATGCCGGTTTTTTGCATCCGTCGAAGGATGTGGCGGGGAACATTAAGAAGAAATATGATCTTATTGTCGCTGCCTTTAAAGATTGGGGGGTAGACTTACCGGCCATAGGAGACTTGTATTACGAATAATCTCCTGTTTGTATGTGTTTCTGGAGAGTAAAAAATGATGGCTATTTGCTGTCACGGGAGAGTTATGTCTAGTATTTTGATAATAAATCGTTTGTATGGAAAATCCAATTGTAAGAGTTGAACATTTGTATCATCGGTATACTTCCAGTCGCTGGGCGATAGAGGATATTAATTTCCAGATTGATGATGCCGGGGTGGTTGGTTTGTTGGGATCGAATGGGGCGGGTAAGTCTACCACGATGAATATTATTTGCGGGGTGATGAGACAGACCGCGGGGGAGGTATATATTGGCGGGATAAACACGTTGAAAGAACCTGTGAAGGCTCGTAAGTTGATCGGTTTCTTACCCCAGAAACCCCCTTTGTACCCGGATCTGACGGTCGATGAGTATTTGCGTTTTTGTGCAGAAATACAGTGGATGGATAAGAAAAAGATTAAATCAGCTATCGCTGCTGCCGAGGAACGTTGTGGTATTACTCATATGAAAGATAGGTTGTTGCGTAATCTTTCGGGAGGGTATCAGCAACGCGTCGGGCTGGCTCAGGCCATCTTACATGATCCGAAGTTCGTGGTGCTTGATGAACCGACGAACGGGTTGGACCCGAACCAAATACTGGAAGTCCGTCAGTTAATCAAGGATATTGCAGTGGATCGGACCGTGATGCTTTCGACGCATATTTTGTCGGAGGTTCAGGCTACTTGCTCTTCTATCAAGATGATTGAACACGGGAGAGTAGTTTTTTCCGGTAGTACGGAAGATTTTGATAATTATATCGAACCGAACACGCTCTATTTGGAATTTGATCAACTTCCGGAAATGGATGAATTGATGAAGTTGCCCGGTATCAAACGGGCGGAAGCATTGGATAATCATGGCGTTCGTTTGTGGTATGACGGGGAGCGGGGAACGATTAAGCAAGTGATGCGGGAGGCTGTTTCTCGGGGATGGGATATGATAGAATTGCGAAAGGAGAAGAGTTCCATGGAAGCCGTATTTGCTAAATTGTCCGGTAAATAATCAATTAATTCTAAGAAGTAAATGTTATGAGAGCAATATACAGAATAGCTCGTTTGGAGTTATCAAATCTTTTTTACTCGCCGATCGCATGGTTGATCTTGATCCTTTTTGTCTTTATGACAGCGATGAATTTTACGGATGTGCTTTGGGCATACGCGAGAAGTCAGGAATTCCGGGGCGGGGGCTTGTCTGACTTGTCCCGGGCGTTATTTTTCGATGCAACGGGACGGGGGTTGTGGCCTAAGATCAGTAATTTGTTGTACATGATTATGCCTTTGTTGACGATGGGGTTAATCAGTCAGGAGTTCAGCCGGGGATCGATCAAATTGTTGTTTGTAGCCCCGATTACCAGTCGTCATATCGTGTTGGGAAAGTTTCTGGGGATGATGATGTATGGGTTGTTGATGTTTAGCGTGTTGCTGGTGTACGTTATTCTTGCCGGATGTTGGATTGAATCCTTTGACTGGGCAGCGGTGTTGACCGGACTGTTGGGGCTGTACCTTCTTTTCGGAACTTACGCGGCAATCGGTCTGTTCATGTCCACGCTGACGACTTACCCGATCGTGGCGGCTATTTATATGCTGGCTTTGTTGACTTTCTTACGTTTCGTGTCCGGGTTGTGGCAGGAATATACTTTTGTCCGGGATATTACGTATTGGCTGGCACTGGACCGACGGGCCGGTACGTTTATTAACGGGATGATTTGCAGTGAGGATTTTCTCTACTTTGTTATTATGACGGCCATGTTCCTCGGGTTCGCGATTTTGAAATTGCAGTTTATTCGGGAGCGTCGTTCTGTGTTGAGTAAAGTCGGACGCTTCCTAGGTGTGTTTATCGTGGCGATGTTGCTGGGATACGTGACTTCTCGGCCGATGTTACGATTGTATCACGATTCGACGCATACCAAGACAAACACGTTGACCGAGGCTAGCCAGGAGATCGTATCCAAGTTGGACGGGGGATTGAAAATGACGACTTACGTGAATTTGTTCGGTAGTGTTTACAATATTACTCCTGCCAAAGTGATGGCTGATATAGCACGTTATAATTCTTATATACGGTTCAAACCGGAGACAAAGATGGATTACGTGTTTTATTATTACACGGACACGACGGACGGATTTTTTGCGCACCGTTTTGCGGGAAAGACGTTGACCGAGGCTGCAAAAGAAATGGCAAAATTCCAAGGGGTTAATGCTCGAAAATATGTTCCTCTATCGAAGGTCGATCCTGACGTGGATTTGAGAGACGAGGGGTATCGCTTCGTGGTGTTGTTGGAACGTGAAAATGGAGAAAAGACTTTTTTGCGGGTGTTTAATGATGCACAGCGAGTTCCTTTTGAAAGGGAAATTTCCGCTGCGTTGAAACGGATAGGTATGAAGTTGCCGAGCGTGGGATTCCTTTCAGATCATTATGCCCGCACGATTACGGGGGACCGGAATCGGGATTATTCCTATATGGTGTCGGAAAAGCTGTACCGTTCGGCATTGATTAATCAAGGCTTTGATGTGGTGGATGTGAAATTAAGTCGTAATCCTCAATTGCTTGATAGTTTGGATGTATTGGTTATTTCAGAACCTCGGGAGTCCTTCACGGAAGAGGAGTTGGATAAATTGTATCGTTACGTGGAAAGCGGGAAGAATTTGATTATCGCGGGAAAGCCAAGAACAAACAGTTATTTGGCCCCGTTGATGGAGAAGCTGGGATTACGTTTTGAGCCGGGAATTTTGGTTCAGAAACAGGATCAGATCGTGGATAAAAACGCTGCCAGTATGCCTTCTGTCAGAGGTGCAGGTGGTGGTCCCGGAGCTTTGGGGCAGGCCGAGGAAAGAGAATATCCGGTTAGCTTGTTCCTTTGTAGAGCTACCGATGAGGCCAAGGGGTTATCTAAACTTTGGGACGATTTATATGTAAAAACCAATCATCCCGAATGGCCCTACTCGATCGTGATGCCGGAGGCTTCGGCGATCGAACAGGTGGAGGATAAGGGATTCCGGGTGATTCCGTTGCTGATCGGGCGTGATCCTTCAAGTTGGAACGAGTTGGAGACGATTGATTTTGTGAATGAAACGCCCTTGTTGAATCCTAACGTCGGGGAGCAAGCCGGGACGAAAACTACGATGGTGGCTTTGGAGCGTCAACAGGCAGGGAAGGAGCAGCGAATCGTGGTTGTCGGGGATGCGGATGCTTTTAGTATGGGAGAGGTGATGGCGAGTCGTAGGGGGATTCTTTCTATAAACGGGGGACTGATCATGTCTATGTTTGAGTGGTTATCCTACGGGGAACTCCCGGTGGATACTTCCCGTCCCGATCCGATAGACAATAACCTAACGATAGGTGCGGAGGCGGCCGGAAATGTGAAGACGATTCTGCAATGGATTCTACCGGTGTTGATTTTGTTGGGAGGTGTGTTATTGCTGTTCAGAAGAAAGGGGAAATAGAGAATGTATTTTGGCGCTGTTTCGTGCCGTGTATGTGTAATAATTTCGTATCACAGGGCCGTGGCGAAAGCGTCTCTTTTGACTCGGCTCTTTGGTTTAATAATTTGAGGATAATGATGAAGAAATTGATTTACATGGCTGTATTATTACTTGCAGTCATTTCTGCTAGGGCTCAGGACTACGAGGCTTTTAACAAATTTATGAGAGAGTATTCCAGGGGTTGGATGACAGATTACATGAAGCCGGCAGGCAACACGATGACGATGGTTAAACAAGTGGGTGAGCCTGCCCCGGAATTTTATTTTGATAAAAAGTTAAACAGCAAGGCGTTAAAAGGAAAGTTTGTCGTGATAAATTTCTGGTCCACGTGGTGTGGTAGTTGCATCAATCTGGTCCATGATTTGGATACGGTGCTGTTCCGGAATATGCAGCCTTATGAGGGAGTGCAATTTATAGGAGTGGATTCACACGAGAAGGTATCGGAACGTGAAGCTCGGAAATGGTGGAAAGATCATGGCATTAATTATTCTTGCGGTTATGGGAAAGGGGCAGATGCTTGTGCGGAGGCGTTTCATGGCAATCACCCGTCTGTCATAATTATAGATGATCAAGGGATCGTTAGAGGGCGTTGGGACGGTAGGAGTCCGAAATTGGCGGAAATTGTTCGAATGGCTATTTGGGTGCTTAAAATTGTTCCGGAACAGGGGATTCAAGCTGATTTGACAACAGTCAAGAAGCTTGTGGAAGAGAAGGAGTATCTTAAGGCGCTTTATTTACTCGAAATTATGCCGGAGAATATAGAGAGTGCTACTTTGAAATACCAGTGTAAATTGGAGATTTTCGAAAATAGTGCTATCCGGTATTTTGATGTAATACGGGAAAAATACAGGGATGATGAGCAATATCTTTCCGTTATGGAGAGTATAATGTATTTGGTACTGGCTTCTGATTCGAAAGCAGATGCTGTTATCAAGAATGGGTTGGATGCGGCCGAGAGTTTGTTGAGAAGTAGGAGGAACGGGGATTACCGTGTCCATGAAGCGATGGGTATTTTGTGTTACAGGTATGGCGAAAGTTTCAAGCGTAAAGGAGTTCGGGCTTTGGAAAATAGTATTCCGGCAGCCAAGATGAATCGGGAGGGGGATGATGTTATCAAGCATTTGGAGGAACAGGTGAAGATTTATCGGGAGAGATTGGATTGATTGGGGTTGATGTGAAAGAGTAGTTAAAGGAGGGTGAGATAAAATTTGAAGTACACCCTCTTTTTTTGTGCGGGGTCGAATCTGCGGCTGCGGATTCGTAAAATTGTTATTTTCATTTTTTTCTCTACTTTTGTACTCTTAAGAGTGTTCTTTTGATGTAAATCATAGAATTATGTCTAAACGTGATCAAAATACAGAGAACTTTTTATTTGACTCTATTCGTAGTGGCAATATTGAGGCTTATGAGGTCTTGTTTAAAAAATATTACTTGTCTATGTGTATTGTTGCTTGCCGTCTTATCGGGGATGAAGATATAGCGAAAGACATTACGCAGGAAGTATTTATTCATTTGTGGGAAAAAAGGGAATCTTATGATTTTAAAACAACACCGGATATATTTTTATATGTAGCTGTCAAGAACAAATGCTTCGATTATTTGAAAAAGCAAAAGAAAATGCCTATTCAAAATAGTTCGGAAACAGCTGATCGTGAATACTTTTTTCGAAATCTAGTGATCGAAGAAGAGACATATCGAATTGTTAATGAGGCAATTGATGCTTTACCTGTTCAAAGTCGTCGAATTATAAAATTAAGTTTGGAAGGTAAGCAAAATAAAGAAATTGCAGAGGAATTAGGAATTTCTACAAACACTGTTAAATCATTGAAATATAAAGCGATAAACGTCCTTCGTGTAGCGTTGAAGGATTATTATTATTTACTTTTGTTCTTGTTTCCAAAAATATAATCAAAAAAAACGACGAGTCCACTCATCCTTTTTTGAAATTCTGTCGTTCTGTAGGTAGAATTATAAATTTAAATTAGGACGTTTTATGATGGACTATCCGAAAGATTATAAAATATCTCGTTTGATTGCTAAAAAAGTGATCGGTACACTTTCGCCTGCTGAAGAAGAGAGATTAGAAGCGTGGCTGAAGGAGGATGTTCGGAATAGAGAATTATTTCAATATATCCTTGAAGGAAAAAATCTTTCGAGCAGAGATTTATATGCCAGGCATTTTGAGGTGGATGATTCGTGGAAGACGGTGAAAAAACAGTTGGGGTTACGAAACAAACGAAGAAGTATGTCTTTTGGGAGGATGGGTATTGCAGTTTCTATAATTTTACTTGTAGGGATTGGGTTGTATTGGGGATTTTTTAGAAAGCCTACGGAACGAGAGATTGCGCAATCGATAGCTCGTATCGAGACGGGTGGTTCCAAGGCTGTTCTGATTACTTCTTCCGGTGACGAAATTGTATTGCAAGATAGTACGAAACAATTAATAGCTTTGGGAAGCGGTATGGTAGCCAAAAATGATGGCCATCAAGTTTCTTATGAAGAGATTGTGGGGGAAAGTGGAAGAGATGTTCTTGTGTATAATACCATTCGGGTGCCATGCGGTGGAGAATATAAATTGTTTTTGTCTGATAGTACGGAGGTGTTCTTGAATTCAGATTCTGAGATACGATTTCCAGTTAAATTCGGGAAGAACAAACGGGATGTATTTTTACGTGGAGAGGCTTTTTTTATTGTTAGAAAAGATGCTTCACGTCCGTTTGTAGTGAATGCAGATGACAAAGTGTCTGTCGAGGTCTTAGGAACTCAATTTAATTTGCAGGCTTATCCGAATAAGAAAATTGTAGAAACCACGTTGAATGAAGGATTGGTGCGGGTATATGATGGAAAGCAAAGCGTGAAGATTCAGCCTGATCAACAAGTTGTATATAAAGATGGAGAACTTTTTATTCGTCGGGTAGATGCGAGCCTTTATTCTGCATGGAAGGATGGACGGTTTGTATTATTGAATAATACCTTGGAGGACATCATGATGTGCTTGGGACGTTGGTATAATATTGATATATTTTGGGTAAACCCGGAACTGAAGGAATATCACTTCTCCGGAGAGTTAGCCCGGTATGAGGATTTCACGGAAATATTGGATATGTTGGAGAAAGCTACTCGGGTGCATTTCGAAGTAAAAGGTAGAACCGTGTTCGTGAATAAAATATTCAAATAGATGTTGTTATATTGTGAAGAGCAGAAAATATTGGTACTATTTTCTGCTCTTGAGTGAGTTTTAATAACGATTAAAAGGTCAATAATTAATCATTAAGCATGTAAAAGTATGAAAAAAAATGGAATTGAAGTCTTTGGCGGAATGCAAAGATTTAAAAAGATGCGATTTATTTTTAAACGCAGCTTTCTTCTTCTATTCATGTCCCTCTTCTTCTTGCAGGTTGGTGCGAAATCTCAAGTTGTAAGATTGACAATGAATTTGGAAAACGTTACTATCGACCAAGCCATCACAAATGTGAGTCAGAAAACTGGTTATCGTTTTTTGTATCAGATGGAAGAAGTCATAAAGTATGGGAAAAGGAATTTGAGTGTGAAGAGTGCTACTTTGGAAGAGGTGTTGAACGAGTTATTGAAAGATACGCCTTTGTCTTATGTTATCCAAAATGATGTAGTCATCATCACTCCGGCTAAAGATGAAAAAGCACAGGAGAAACCCCGGCAAATCAAGGGTAAGGTGGTAGATGAGAAAAGTGTTCCGTTGCCTGGAGTTACAATTCTTATAGAGGGAACTAAACTGGGGGTTGTAACGGATGCGGATGGTAAGTTTAAAATTGAGATACCCAAAATGGATAGTACAATTTTAGTGTTCTCGTTTATTGGGATGGAAACCATCCATTATCGTTTAAGTGATGATCGGAAAAATGATGAAAAATTGATTATCAAGATGAAAGGAGACGTGGAGGAGATGGATGAGGTGGTTGTGACGGGATATGCCAACATCAGAAAAGAAAGTTTCACGGGAAATACGGTCTCTGTAAAGAAAGAGGAACTTTTAAAGGCTTCCAAAACGAATGTAATTAAAGCGTTGCAAGCATTTGATCCCTCTTTCCGTATCAAAGAAAACAACCAATGGGGATCAGACCCGAATGCCTTACCGGAAATGTATATTCGCGGTGAATCCGGTATAGGTATAAAGCAATTAGATCCGAATTACACAACTAAAGGTAATTTACAGAATAACCCGAACCTTCCGACGTTTATTATGGACGGGTTCGAGATTAGCGTGCAAAAATTATACGACTTCGACATCAATAGAATCGAGAGTATCACTATATTGAAAGATGCTGCAGCAACGGCCCTATATGGTTCGCGTGCCGCCAATGGTGTCGTGGTTATCACAACCGTAGCTCCGAAACCAGGTAAATTGAATGTTTCGTATAGCTTTACCGGTTCAGTGGTCGCTCCCGACTTGTCGGATTATGATCTTCTAAATGCGAGAGAAAAGTTGAAAGTCGAAAAGTTAGCTGGCTGCTATGACGCCGATGATGACCTGGATTTAATTGCTAAGGAAAAAGAATATAATGCGAAACTCACGAATATTGAAAAAGGTGTCGATACGTATTGGTTGTCTAAACCTCTTGAAACCATATTCAATCACAAACACAGTTTATTTGTAGAAGGAGGGGCGGAAAATGTGCGGTTTGGACTTGATCTTGGTTACAATACCAACTCGGGAGTCATGATCGGTTCTTACCGGGATAATATCGGGATTGCATTGTACGTGGACTACCGGATAGGGGAATTGCAGGTAAAAAATCAAGTAAGCTATAACTTGACTAAATCGGCCGAATCTCCATACGGTGATTTCTCAAAATATGCCTATGCCCAACCGTATGATCCTTACAAAGATAAAAACGGGAAATATCTCGAAAAATTACAAGATTATGACGGAACAAGTACGGCTACTGATTACCGGGAAAATCCCCTTTACGAATCGACATTGATGAATTACGACAAATCCGATATCGAGGAGTTCATCAACAATCTCAGTGCGAATTGGTATATAACCCAACATTTGTTGCTGAAAGGAACTTTCAGCATTACCAGAATCGTGGAACATGGAGAAAGTTTTCTTGACCCGCTCTCCAAGCGGAATTCAGAACCGTTGAGCATGACCCAACTTTATTCTGGAGAATTGAGAAAATCAAACGGGGAAGCGTTTAATTGGGACATGAACCTGTTGTTGGCTTACAATCGCACATTTGACAAACACAGCGTAAACTTTACCGTCGGGATCAATACGAAAGAAGATTACAGCAAAAGCGGTTTCGCCCTATACAAGGGCTTCCCGTCGGGTTCGTTGAATTCGCCTAATTATGCGAAAGAAATTTACGAGAAGCCCTCTCAATCAGAAGGCAAAAGCAGGTTGTTCGGAGCTATTGCTACGGTAAACTATAGTTACCGGGATATCTATCTATTCGATTTCTCAGGACGTATCGACGGGTCGTCAAAATTTGGAAGCGACCGGAAATATGCACCTTTCTGGTCTACCGGGTTCGGTATCAACATCCACAATTACGCTTTCATGGACAGCTACAAGTATATTGACGAGTTGAAAATCAGGGGTAGCTACGGGCAAACCGGAAATGTCAATTTCTCGGATTACGAGGCCAAAACGATTTACACGATGAATGATGACCAATGGTACCAGACAGGAGCCGGGGCGACATTAACGGCATTGGGGAATAAAGACCTTACTTGGGAAACGACGAACACGTTGGATGTCGGGGTTGAATTGAGCATATTGAATCGTCTTTTCTACATCAAAGCGTCCTATTACAACAAAAAGACCACTGACTGTATTAATAGCGTGACCATCCCGAGTTCCACGGGTTTCAATACGTACAAAGACAATATCGGGGAAGTAAGGAATAAGGGATACGAAATCAACTTGAGAGCGGATATTATCAGGAAACAAGATCTATACTTTGCTCTTTTCGGAAACCTCTCGCATAATCAAAACCGTTTGATGAAAATCGCCCAAAGCTTGAAAGATTACAACTCACAAGTGGACGACTATTTTAACACGAGCAATCCTTACGATGGTTCAACCAGCAAGCCTTTCACTAAATACATCGAAGGAATATCCATGAACACCATTTGGGGTGTCAAATCAATGGGGATCGATCCGTCCAATGGTAATGAAGTGTTTATCCGCCCGGACGGAACGTTAACTGACGTGTGGAATACTTCCGACCAAGTGGTGATCGGTTGTACAGATCCGGATGCGCAAGGTTCATTCGGATTCAACTTAGTCTATAAAAACTTTACCTTGTTCACGAATTTTATGTATGAATTCGGGGGACAACGTTATAACCAAACACTGGTAGATCGGGTAGAAAACGCAAATATTTACGAGGAGAATGTGGACAGAAGGGTGTTGACGAACAGATGGCAGAAAGTCGGAGACAAGGCAAAATTTAAAAAACTGGAAAGCGGCAGATCCGGTGTTACGGCAACCAACCCGACATCTCGGTTCGTGCAAGACTACAACACGGTATCTTTGAGCTCCATCTCTCTTGGTTATGATTTCACTCAACCTTGGATAAAAAAAAGCCAAATTGAGCATGCTACGTTTTGAGATCGGTGCAGAAGATCTCGTGAGATGGTCGTCGGTAAAAGAAGAAAGGGGTTTGAGCTATCCTTTTGCTAGAACGATAAATTTTTCATTAAAAGCCAGCTTCTAAAAGAAAAAATATGAAAGTATTGAAATTTATTACCGCTATAACTTTGTTGACCGTATTGAGTTCGTGTAACGATTGGTTGACAATAAGCCCGAAAGATCAAGTTGACGAAGAGCAGCTTTTTGAAACCGGGTTAGGATACAGAAATGCTTTGAACGGCATATATCAAAACATGGCTTCCGGAAGCATGTACGGCAGGGAGATGACATGGGGTGTACTCGATGTGTTGGCGCAATACTATGATTCTGGAGAACTCGATAATCCTTGGAAACACATGGCTGAAAAATTCAATTATGATGTCCAAGATTCAGAAACATTAATTGACAACATCTGGTCGAGAGCTTTCAATTCTATTGCGAATGCGAATAACTTATTGTCACGGATTGACGATGAAGACCCGTTAAAATTTGCGGGAGAAGAACTGGAAAAAAATGTAATCAAAGGTGAGGCGTTGGCTCTTCGGGCTTTCCTACACTTTGATATGGTACGTTTATTTGCCCCATCCAAAGATGATGGCCGTACCTATATTCCTTATTTCGAGAAATATCCATCGACTTTCGAACCAAGAACAACGGTCAACGAGGTGATGGAAAAAGTGATTCGTGACCTTAATGCGGCAAAAGATCTTGTGGCGCCGTATGACACGTTGGATTCGCGAGAAGACAAGTTACATTCATTGTACCGTTTTAACACGGCAATCGGGATGGGGGTACTAGGAGTTACAGATCTTTTTGAGGCATATAGAGGCTTTAGGATGAATTACTACGCCATTCAAGCCCTTTTAGCTCGTGCATACGCTTATATCGGGAGATACCAAGAGGCATTTGATGCTACCCAAATCGTTATCGATGCAAAAGATAAAGATCTACACAAGTTATTCCAGTTTACTTCTAAAAGCGACCTTAGTAAAAAACCAAAATTGCAAGATGATCTAATTTTTGCATTGTCAAATGAAAAACTTTTGGACAACTATCTGGAATATTATAATGGAGAGTACGTAAAGTTATATCTAGACATTTGGGATAAAGATGACCTATTCGATGATCCTGCCGATTACCGTAGGGAGTTAATCGCTGAAGTCGGATATTTTTATCAATCCGTAAAATACTCCAAAACTGCAACAGGCAACCAGCAGATAAACGAAGTCATGATACCCATGCTCCGTTTAAGCGAAATGTACTATATCCGGGCAGAATATTATGCGCATTCCAGTATGTTCGACAAGGCTACAAGTGAACTGGACATGGTACGCCGGGGACGGAATTGTACCATCGGACGCTTGGATATCAGTTCTGTATCGGAATTTAGCACGGAATTGATTAATGAAGCCAAAAGGGAATTTGTAGGAGAAGGACAATTATGGTATTATTATAAAAAACTCAATATCAAACCTGTCAGATCCATGCCGGACGATGCCTTTATCTTTCCTTTACCCAAAAGTGAAACCATTAATTAATCACGTCAAAAGATATGAAAAAGTATATTATTATATTAGGATTATTATTTGTCTTGTTTGCTTGTTCTGAGCAAGAGGCGGCACTATATGACACAGCCCATCGCCAATTATTCATTTCCATGGAGGGAAGAATGGACACGGCTTATATTTCGTTTTCGCATCATCCGGGGGAGAATACATTAAAGGTGCCCTTCATCGTGACTCTAATCGGAGAACCAGCCAAGGTTGACCTTGAATATAAAATACAAGTTATTGATTCCTTAACGACAGCCATTGTGGGGGACTACGTGTTACCCCAACCTCCTGTTTTCAAGGCGAACCGCATGCAGGACACGTTGTGGATAGAGGTTAAGAAAGAGAAGCTAGAGGAGAAATCCTACCTACTTAAGCTCACCTTGGCTGAAAATGAAAATTTTAAAGCCGGTTATTATTACCAACAAACAGCGCAACTTCGTTATGACAATATGATAAGTTGCCCTTTATGGTGGGATAATACCATCGTTGAAATGTATTTAGGGACATTCTCCCCGGAGAAATACACTGCCTTTATAAAAGTAACGGACGAAACCACCCTAGAAGGTAAGGAACCGTGGGAGATGCGGCTATTAGCACTAGAACTCAAAAACGCCATTGCGGCTTCGCTTGCCGATAATGATCCGGACAATGACATAACGGAAGCTGGAGGAGCCCCAATGATAATCCCTTGCTATTAATTTTAAATTAAAAGACCATGAAGATGAAATATAATATATTTTCACTCATCATTATAGTGCTGTTTTTCACCAATTGCTATGATGACAAAGGAAGTAATTCTTACCACGATATCAATACTATAGAAATCGGAGAATTTCCCAATTTTGAAAATAACATAACCATAGGGGATGTACTGGATATAAAACCGGAATTAACATTTAGCAGCGGTGTTGAGACAGAGAATTTGACTTACACGTGGACTTATTGTGGTAAAACACGCCCGGAGTGGAATAAAAAAGATTTCCACTGGGTCACGGACACGATTGCATTAGGACAACTTGCTTTACGCATTACCGATCCTAATACGGGGGTTACCTACATTCAATCCAAAACGTATGAGGTGTATAGTAAATTTAATGCCTATGGGTGGATTATACTGGGAGATAAAGACCAAAAATCTTACCTGACATTCATAAAAGAGTCAATAGAAGAAAATGAAACCGGGGAGGAGGTTTGGGCTGACATCGTGTATGAAGACGTGTATAAACAACAAAATAATAGTGAGTTAGGCTCTATACCAATTAAAATACATGAACACTTCTGTAATACATACGGCAACAGTAACTTAGTTGGTAATATTATGATTGTGCAACAAGGGGGACAAGGCATGGTTGATTTGGATGGTTTTGCATTCCAAAAAGAGATCACAATTGACGAGGCGTTCGCCAACAATGCCTTGCCAGCTGATTTCAAACCGATCAATACCATGTCCATGAAAAGAGTCGACTTGATAGAAAATTATGATGGGAAAATATTTTCTCGGGTAAAACCCAATGATCAATTGTTTCATTCAAGCAGCTATTTACAAACACCGGTTACTTTAGACGGAGAAGAATTGCATGCTCATATCCATCTATCGACATTCGTCTATTGTGGTTTTGCAACCCTCCATGATTTTGAAAATAACCGACTGGTTTTGGTCTTGGATCAAACCATCAATAATGGATTGACAAATGTAAACAAACCTCTAGTAATGCCCGGTAAACCTTCGGACGATATTGAGTCGGTTCCAGCAGATTGGGTACCTCTGGATAATCTAGGAGATAATGAATTAATCCATTTAGGATATTATCGTCCCGATCCCTATGATGCATACTCATCCCAGTGTGTTGGGTTCTTCATGATTTTAAAAGATAAAGATGGGAAATACTGGACACAAGATTTTATCATAAATCGGGATTGGAATATTTCAGATGTCTACTTAAATAACTGTAAACGTAATGAAATTGATTTAGCCCCGTATATAAACTCCAATAGCGTGATATATACTTTGCCTTACGGGGAAGAATCAGATTACGTACTTATATCCAAGGATAAGGAACTCTACTTGTATTGCAGAAATTCCCCTAAAGATGGCATTAAACCTTATTATACCTGCTCCGGCAATGTCACGGCAATAAATGCGGAAAAATATAGACACAGGCATGCGGGGATTGGTATGGATAATGGACAATTTATTATTCTGAATATGAAAGATGGTAAAAATTTAACAAACGAAGAAAAATTGATATGGAAGACTCCCGAAGAAACGAATCTTGGCAAAATCGTTGATGTCCGCTTTAAAGTAGGAAGTGGAAACGAGTGGAGTTGGTCTAATGCGAATAAAAAATAGAGAATATAAAAATGCCAAAAGGAATACGGATACTATCAAGTACCTGTATTTCTTTCAATAAAATTCATAAATCCCTAGGATGGGATGTTATTGTATGTTTAAATCAAAATATTTATGAAAATCAGAGTTTTAATTATTCTGGTGGCTTTGCTTTGCGTGCCGTTCACTTCGGAGGCTAGGAAAAAGTCCAAGAAAAAAGATGCAAAAGTCGAAGAGAAGACAGAAAGCAAGTACGAAAAATTATTCAAGGGAAAGCAGTGTACAACAGTGAAAGGGATGATTATCCTTCACAAGATGGATCAAAAAGTATACATGGAATTTCCATTATCTTTGATGGAGAGAGAAATGCTTTTGGGTGCAACCGTGTCTGAAATCAGTGACAATTCCAATGCGCTGGTGGGACAGAAAAACAATCCTTTGGTACACATCAAATTTTCATTAGCAGATAGTGCTGTTCAAATAAAAGAGGTGAGCAATGAACGCAAGACGCAAATGATTTCGGACACAAAAGATCCAAACGTGAAAGCTGCTATGGCGAAAGGAAATTTTGCTCCCGTGATTGATGCTTACAAAATAGAAGCTTATTCTCCGGATAGTACAGCCGTCGTGTTTGATGTCACCAAGTTTTTCGTGGGCAATAACAGTTGGCTGCAACCTTTTGATCCGTATAGCCAAAGAACTTATTACGGGATGGCAGCTAGATTTGTAAAATACCAAAAAGACCTTTCTTACGTCGATGAAATCAAAGCTTTCGAGGACAATATATCCATCACTTCGAGTTTGTCTTATTTGCAAGATATTATTTATATGGGAATAGTAATGTTTGCTCACAACGAACCGGTTACGGCAAAAGTAAACTGTTCTTTGGTTTTGCTCCCCGAAAAGCCAAGTATGCGCCCGAGAATAGCCGACCCCCGGGTGGGGTATTTCTTCGGTTACAAAAGTAATGTCAGTACCACGCAAGACGGTATAAAAAATATATACTTTATCAACCGATGGGACGTGCAACCGAAGGACGTGGAGGCCTACAAGAAGGGAGAATTGGTGGAACCCGTAAAGCCGATCGTGTTCTACGTGGATAACGCTTTCCCTGAGGAATGGAAAGAACCGATTCGCCAAGGTATTTTGGAATGGAACAAGGCTTTTGAAAAAATCGGTTTCAAAAATGTGATGGTAGCTAAAGATTTTCCGACAAACGACCCGGAATTCGACCCGGATAATATTAAATATAATTGTGTTCGTTACTGCCCGATTGGGATGGCTAACGCACAAGGTCCTTCATGGGTAGATCCGAGAAACAACGAGATTATCAATGCTAGTGTGTTGGTTTATCACGACGTGATTCAACTGGTAAATAGTATGCGTTTCGTGCAAACGGCACAATTGGATGAACGCGTAAGAACACCCAAATTACCGGAAGACGTAGTGAAAGAAAGCATGCGTTACATTATTGCCCACGAGATCGGGCACACGTTGGGTTTGACGCATAATATGGCAGCCTCTGCCGCTATTCCTGTTGAGAAGTATCGGGATGCGGAATTTATGGCAAAATATGGGACAACGATGTCTATTATGGACTATGCGCGTTATAATTATATAGCACAACCCGGAGATAAAGGAGTTAAATTAACCCCCCCCGACTTGGGCGTGTATGACTATTACGCTATCGAATACGGGTATAAACCGATTCTTGAAGCAAATACTACCGCGGAAGAAATTCCGGTATTAAGAAAATTCGTTAGCGATAAAGCTGGGGACCCGAAGTACCGCTACGGGAAACAACAAGTGTATTACGGTGTATTCGACCCTTCATCCATGACGGAGGACTTGAGTGATGATCCAGTAAAAGCTGGGGAGTACGGTATCAAGAACTTGAAATATATTTTGGCACATATGAATGAATGGTTGGATGATAAAGATCATGATTACACCTACCGCCAAAGTATTTACAATGATATGGTGACCCAATACACCCGTTACTTGACAAATGCTCAGACGAATATAGGGGGATTCTATATCAACGAACATTACGTGGGAGATCCTTACGCTACATGTAAGGTTGTTCCCAAGGAAATCCAGAAGCGTTCGCTGGCATTCATCATGAAAGAACTGAAGAACCTAGAATGGATCGATGACATTAACGTGGTTAAAAATCTTGAATTTGGCGGTTCAACGGCAAGACTCATGCTGAAAGAATTTAGCGGAACATTATTGAACACGAAACGCATATCACTGGCTGCCTACCGTGAACCGGACGTTGCTTACACGCCGAGAGAATATCTTGATGATTTGTATAGCTACGTGTGGGAATCCGCTATCAAAGGAAGAACCCCCATGGCATCGGAAATGTTATTGCAAACAGTTTTCCTTGAAACCTTGCTTAAAGAAGCTGATCCACTAACCGAAAAAATGTTTCAATCGGACTATTTTTTACTTAGGAGTAATCCCATACCGGAGATTCCAACATTCGCCAAAATAAAGATGCCTGTTTATGAAGCTATGCAAATGATGAATTCTTTGAGCCAAAACTCGGCATTACATGCGAATACGACTGAAAAGAATTTCTTGAATTTCAAACGTGACAATGATTTTAGGCAAGCATTAAATGAAACATTCGGTTTTAATTACATCATGTACGTGGAGAATATATCCAATGACAACCAAAAACATTTATTGCATCGGATGGTAAGCCGAATTCATAACACGCTAAAAGCGAATAAAAATACGGGGACCTACGAATCCAAAGCTCATTATAACTATTTGTTATCATTAATCGAGGATTTTCTCAGAGATAAGTAATAAATTACAAGTGACAGCATAAATTAAAAAAATTAAATCAGTATTATGACGAAAGGGTTCATTATATTCATCTCTTCTCTTTTTCTACTCGTGACGGCATTACCCGATGATAGTTTCGGTGGGAACAGGAAAAGAAAGAATAAAGACAAGACAGAAGAAGCAACCCGGGAAAGCAAATATGATAAATTGTTCAAGCAGGAAAAATTTGTTACCCGTAAAGGGGTATTTACCCTTCATAAAACAGATAAAAAGCTCTATTTTGAAATCCCGTTGACGCTTCTAAATCGAGAATTTTTGCTTGGTTCCACGATCAAGGAAACAAGCGACAACGGTTATTCGCTTGTGGGACAAAAGCCACAAGAGCCTCTGCACTTGGCCTTTGCCCGCAGGGATTCCTCTATCCAATTGCTTCAAATCACGCAACCGTGGGGAGTGATTCCGAAGTATTCGGATAGCCGGGAAGATGAACTGAAACAATCCATCCGGAAAAGTTCTATCTCGCCGATTATCAAAACGTACGAAATAAAAGCATTCAATAACGACAGTACAGCCGTGGTTATTGACATGACAGATCTATTTTTGAGTGATGACGAGCGCGTTTCGCCTTTTGACCCGTACGGGATAAAAGCCGAATACGGGAGAGTTAAATTATCACCGGAATACCAGCAGGAGTTGTCGTTTATCGATGACATTAAAGCGTTCGAGGATAATGTGTCGATCATCTCCTCTTTGAATTACACGATTGCAAGCCAAGAGAATAAAGAGGTTAAGTTGCCTGTAACGATAAAAGTTAATCGCTCTATCATTCTGTTACCGGACGAGGAGCATATGATGAGGAGTAGGATTTCGGATCCCCGGATCGGATTTTTTACTACCGTGAAACAGAATATCAGTGTAAAGCGGGATGGCTCAAAATACGTTTATTTCATGAATCGCTGGAACGTGCAGCCGAAGGATATGGAGGCATACAAGCGGGGTGAATTGGTCGAGCCGGTGAAACCCATTGTGTTCTACATCGACAATACATTTCCGGCTGAATGGAAAAAAGCAATCCATGCGGGAGTCTTGGAATGGAATGCCGCTTTCGAGAAAATCGGTTTTAAAAACGTGATGCAGGCAAAAGATTTCCCGATGGATGACCCGGAATTTGACCCGGACAACCTGAAATATTCGTGCATCCGTTATGCGCCTATCGATGTGGCTAACGGGATGGGGCCCTCGTGGACAGACCCTCGTACCGGGGAGATTATCAACGCTTCCGTGTATATTTACCACGATGTCATCAAGCTCGTGAACGATATGCGTTTCGTGCAAACCGCACAAGTAAATGAAAGAGTGCGCACGAAAAAGTTGCCACAAGACATATTGGATGAAAGCCTTAACTATGTTATCGCTCACGAGGTGGGACATTGTTTGGGGTTGATGCATAACATGGGAGCCTCTTCATCCTATCCGGTAGATTCGCTTCGTTCCGCTTCGTTCACGCAAAAATACGGTACCACTCCTTCCATTATGGACTATGCCCGTAATAATTACATTGCTCAACCCGGAGATAAAGGTTTGCGATTGACGCCTCCCAATATCGGGGTTTATGACTTTTATGCCATAAAAATAGGTTATCAACCCATTCCCGAGGCAAAAACAGCGGAAGAAGAGAATGCTATCGTGCGAGGCTGGATTGCCGAGAAAGCCGGTGACCCGATGTTCCGTTACGGGAAGCAACAGCTCCAAGCCGTGTATGACCCTAGTGCATTGATGGAAGATTTGGGGGATGATGCGGTGAAGGCAGGAGAGTACGGTATCAAAAACTTGAAGTACATTCTCGAACATGTGAACGAGTGGATGGACAAGGAAGACCCGAATTTTGATTACCGGATAAATATTTATGGAGAAATTGTCAATCAATGTTTCGGTTATCTCTATAATGCACTGATGAATATAGGTGGTTTTTACTTGAATGAACACGAGGTAAACGATCCTCGCCCCTCGTTCGCAGTTGTTCCCAAGGAGAAGCAAAAACAATCGCTTAGGTTTCTGATTAAAAATTTGCAACAACTGGAATGGTTGGATAATCCCCAAGTAACAGAAAACTTAAGAGTAAGTTCTCCTCGTTCGGAGAGGCTCGTGAAGAATTTTGCAGCAGCTTTACTTGTCAACACGAAAAAAATATCCTTAGGCGAGTACCGTGATCCGAACTCCTACTCATCCCAAGAATACCTGAACGACCTGCATGCTCTCGTGTGGGAACCGACAATCAAGGGGAAAAACCTTTCTGCTATCGACATGCTTTTGCAGAAAACGATATTGTCTTCCCTCTTGAATTCATTATTACCTGTTAACTGGACGGTGAAAAGACCTCCTATTGCGGAGAAACCCATGTTGCGTCGTACTTGCAGTTGCGGAGAACACATGGCATCGGGATTCGAGTTCCAATACCCGGTCTATAACATTGCTCATGATAACACGAAGTACCTGTATTTTTCACTACTTGACCGCATTGAAAAAACGGTAAAAAGTAAACGGGCAACCGGTAATTTTAATACGCGGGCACATCACGCTTATTTGTTGGAAATGATCGAAGATTTCAGAAATAGGAAGGAATAAATGCTTAAAATTAAAAACTAAAGTAATGAATAGAAATATAGTTATATCCATTTTATTGCTCGTGGCTTTCTGTTTGACAAGCACGGTGAATGTCATGGCAAAGAGTGAACGGAAAAAGAAAAAAACAGAAAAAGTTGAAAGTCAAGAGTTGACGAAATATGAAAAGCTTTTCAAGGATAAAAAAGTAATAACGGCAGAAGGATTGTTCACGCTCCGCCAAGTGAATGGAAAAGTTTATTTTGAATTCCCGAAAACATTGTTAAGCCGAGAATTCCTTTTAGGTTCAACTATCGTAGAAATTAGTGATAACGGTAACGGGCTGGTGGGGCAAATGCCTTATGAACCGATGCACGTGACCTTTACTCTACGGGATTCGACTTTGCAAATGTGTATAGTGGAATTGCTTGCAAACGGACAGACTCCAATCTACACGGATTCAAAGGACGAAAACACACGCGAAGCGATCCGGAAAAGTAGCGCCCCGGCTATAATTAATACATTCAAAGTAGAAACTTACACCCCGGATAGCAGTGCGGTTGTTGTCGATATGACAGCGTTCTTCACGGAACATCGGGATGAAATGAATCCATTTTGGGGACCGAGTAAACGTACCGTAGAATACGGTCGGGCAAGTCGTGCTGTTAAGTTTAAAAAGGAACTTTCAAAAATCGACACGATAAAAGCTTTTGAAAATAACGTGTCTGTTGTCACAACTTTAAATTACGACCAGGATATTGTCGTGGGCGGGGAATATCTTGTTGCCAAAGATGAGCCCGTGACGGCAAAACTTAACCGCACTCTTATGATTCTTCCGGAAGAGAAAGATATCATGTGGCCTCGGTTGGCAGATCCTCGTGTTAATATCAACACGATTGCCCGAATGAATATGAACACGAAGGTAGATCGTGCTATGAAGACACACTATATGACTCGCTGGAATTTGCAACCGAAGGACATGGAAGCCTATAAACGAGGTGAACTTGTGGAACTGATAAAGCCGATCGTGTTCTATATTGACAACCTTTTCCCGCAAGGCTGGAGTGAATATATCACGGCAGGAGTCCTTGAATGGAATAAAGCATTTGAAGCTATCGGTTTTAAAAATGCCATCCAAGTAAAACCTTTCCCAAAAGATGATCCGAATTTTGACCCAGATAATATTGCGTTTAATTGTATTCGTTATGCCCCGACTAGTATATACAGTACCGTATCGGGTCCTCTATGGGCAGATCCTCGTTCCGGTGAAATTATGACGGCTTCCCTGTTTATTTTTCATGATGTGTTAAGCCAAATCAATTATGGACGTTTCATTCAAACGGCATCCAATGATGCTCGGGCTCGTAATATGAAATTGCCCTTGGAAGTTTTCGGTGAAGGATTAAAGGCCATGGTTGCCAACAATACGGGAACAATGCTGGGGTTCCTGTGCAACGCTGCCGCCTCCAATGCTTACCCGACAGATTCCTTGCGTTCGGCTTCTTTCACCCAGCAATACGGAATCAGCCCGTCGATTATGGACGAATTGGGATATAACTACGTGGCACAACCGGAAGATAAAAATGTGGTACTCGTTCAGAGTAAAATTGGACCTGCCGACTACTATACCGTGCAAGTAGCTTATCAACCGAATCCTGAAGCCACGACACAAGAAGCTGATTATGAAATTGTCAAAAAATGGATTGCAGAGAAAGCCGGAGATCCTATTTTCCGCTATGGCAAAAGGCAACGCCTGTTGACAACGTTTGATCCGACTGCCCTCCCGAACGATTTGGGTGATGATGCACTCAAAGCCAGTACTTATGGCATCAAGAATTTGAAATATATTCTTGAGAACATGAACGATTGGTTGGATAGTCAAGATGTTGATTTCGAATATAGAAATGTGCTTTACAGGTATTTGGTGTACCATTTTGAACAATATTTGTTCAACGTGTATATAAATATCGGGGGATTCAAATTAAACGAACATTTCGTGGGTGATGCTATGCCTTCGTTTATTCCTTTAAGCAAGGATTTACAAAAACGTTCTTTGGCTTTTGTCATGAACGAGTTGAAAAACATGGATTGGATTGACAATTACAACGTAACGAAAAATTTGGCATTTGACGGTTCGCAAGCTCGCCGCATATTACAAACTTATTTAATTCGCATGCAAAACGTAACAACTGAGTTGTTCATTACCAAGCGATTGTCTCTCGTGGCATATAGAGATAAAGACAACTATACCCCCAAAGAATATCTTGAAGATCTTTACGCTTACATTTGGGACTCCACGATAAAAGGCAGAAATGTTACAGAGGCAGAACGTATTATGCAAAACGAATTTATCCGTCGGACTCGTGATCTTGTCGACTTTAACGGTAAGAAAGACCCGTTTGGACAAGTATATGCGACAACACCACAAATACCAAGTGAAGAAGAGATCTTACGCCAAATCAAACAAATGCGCAATGTTGAAATTCCGACAGAGATGCGTTTTGTGGATAATGCCTTGAAAACCAATCTGACAGCAGGGTTTGGTAGCCGTTGGTTAGTAGAGAATATCGCAGTAGACAATACAAATCATTTGTGGAATGCTCTTTACGGGAAGGTTATTAAATTAATAAACCAGCGCAAAGGTACGGGAAATATTGAAACCCAAGCACATTACGATTATTTATTATATTTGATTAATCGCTCTTTGAAGAAAGCTCCTAAGTGGTAAAGTAGTTATTCAGAATAGAAAAGGGGTTGAATGCAGTGTTTATGGGTTAAGTGGAAAACCTGGGGGTGAAATTTATTTTTCACGCGCAGGTTTTCCTCCCTTTTATATTATTTCGTTAGTAAAACAGAATTAATCAGGGATATTCAATAAATTCCTAAGAATAGCTGCGAGACCTTTTAGTGTTGTGGCTATTTTAGTTTTTTTACACGTTTCCCTGGTCTACTCTTGAAAAAACACGATAAAATTGTAGAGGCAGTGCATGTTTTGGTGGCGTGAATGGCATCGGCCGCCACGGCTTTAACGTGCGTCTTGAACAAGCGTTGTTGCAGCTCGATACATTGTTGCAAGCGGGTACCCTCGTTGGAAGCGTTAAAAGAGAGGTGCTCGATGAAAGAGATCCCGTCCATTTGGATGTTGTTGACCTTAGCTCCGAACTTCACGTTTCTCGTCTCTTTTCCCCTGACAATGGGACGGATGTAGTGCTTATCCACGCTCTCTATCTTGTGGTTCGTTAATGGCCGGGAGGGATGAATGTAAACCCCGCAGAATAACTGGAAGTGAATGTTACCGTTGAGGTGGGACACCAGGTCCGCGTCCGAGAAACCCGTGTAAGACTTCAACAACATCAGGGCCACCTTGCCTTCAGGGGAGAAGAGCGAGGGACAACCCATGCGGCTTGACACCAGGCCGGTCGACTGGCAAAACAACTTGAACGGGAAAAGAGCGTGCAAACGACCCGACTCGCTTGACTCGAAGCTAGACTTGTAACATTGATAGATATCAAATTCTGTAAACCCAAGGGTCGGTTCTAGTCTTGAAATTTTTTGTATCTTTACCATCGTATTCTTGTTTGATTACCCCCGTTTTTGGCGGTCAACCTCTTATCGCGGGGAACAATTAAAGATACAAAAAAGCCAACTAATTTGCAATGAATTAGTTGGCTAAATTTTAATATTTTACGAATATCCTATCCAATCCCGAAATATACCAATAACTGTATCTTCTAAGCTGCCGGGTTAACCCGGTAGCTTAGTCTTACTCAATAGGATGTTATTTTTAATTTTACTTCATTATCTTGACACTCGGACTTCAAAGCAATTTGCACGTTCGAATAATACCAGTCCGTCCGAATAGTATAATTATTCAACTTTTGCTTCTTTATAAGAAAATGTTGAATCAATTTTTCATCTTCTCGTGAAGTCAATGTTACGTGAATATCACATTCCATTTTACCATCAAATCGCATAATTAAATTGGAAACAGCATCTTTTGCACTATACTCATATGTCATTTCCTTCGTGTTATAATATTTTACCACGTTCTCCGTCGGATCATGCCTCAAAAAAATATAACAGATACCGATAATCACGATACAAATGGTAGTAATGCATATTATTTTTTTCATGCTTGCAAAATTATAAATAATTCAATAAAATAACCTTGATTCTAAAAAAATTATGGTACTTATATACTACTTTGCAACGAAATATAAAGTAAACTTTTCCCAGGTAATACACGTTCATCTTCCGTGGCATATTCGATGTTCTTAGGGATTAAAGACGTATCAAAGACGAATCAAAGACGAATCAAAGACGTTCGTGAACGTCTCTGATATGTTTCCGTGGCGAGATTAATTGGTGCTTGTCTTGGAAGTTAATCCCTTATCCATTTGCTTATGAAGATAGTGTACCAAAAAGTGTGTATAGCCCTTCTTTTTTCATATTTGCAAATCTATTAATTTTTAATAAAATAATCTT
>ENA-USUG01001919-USUG01001919.1-human-gut-metagenome-genome-assembly--contig:-NODE-1919-length-33288-cov-3.909217_pt1 | contig 33288 bp, 30 predicted proteins | sample MGYA00250059_ERZ773394 | MGnify/ENA primary metagenome ERZ773394 (study PRJEB29103, sample SAMN06111957) | human gut metagenome | biome: human gut; feature: ankylosing spondylitis patient; material... | reverse complement strand
GGGTACTGGTGGCCCTAACCTCCAGATTGCTCCATAAGCAGTAGGGCACAGACGGCAGCTCCCGGCCTCCTGTGCCTTTACCAGACGATGGATATAAATATAGGTGCTGTAGATCGTGGGATCGCCAAGAGTCAGACAAGCCACATCTTTGCCCTCTTTTAATTTTTCAATAATTGCCTCAGCAGCTGCCTGATAAGCGGCATCTAAGACTGCCTTGTCCTTTGTCATGGGAGTGGAGAGATTGAGGCATTCTTTTTCATCAATGCCATCCACGATACCGCTGGCAATCTTGTAAGCAACTGCCTTTTCCTTACCGTCTGCAGGTACGGCAATGACCGGGCAGTTTTTGATGGTATCTACTGCGAGATAAGTCATAAGTCTCGGATCCCCCGGGCCGACACCTACACCATATAATGTTCCGTTCATAAATAATGTAATCCTTCCTTTTTTTGAGTTTTATTAACCTAAATTCTTATTCTATCATAGAAAGAAAATGTATTCAACTATTACTTAGAGTGTGTGTTTGTTATTGCTGCTATAACAAAAAGTCGAAATTACTAGTTATGGAGCAAAAAAAAGAATAAAATTATACAAAATGCTCAAAAGCTCTGTTATATTTTTAAAAAATGTGGTATGCTATAAAAATGACAGTTCTGGAGCCGGAATTGTCATCTGACAACATGATAGATCTGGAGGGATATGATTGTATGGCATGGTATGACGAGGCAGTATTTTATCACATTTATCCACTGGGACTGACAGGAGCCCCGAAAACAAATGATTATGGAGAACCGGTGCATCGGCTGAATACACTGCTGCCGTGGGTGAAACATATAAAAGAAACAGGATTTAACGCACTTTATATTGGACCGCTGTTTGAATCTGTAGGACATGGATATGAGACAACCGATTATAAGAAGCTGGACAGCCGCCTTGGAACAAATGATGATCTGAAGGCATTTGTAAAGGAATGTCATGAGCAGGGAATCCGGGTGATCTTTGATGGTGTGTTCAATCATACGGGACGTGATTTCTTTGCATTCAAAGATCTGCAGAAGAATCGGGAGCAGTCTCCCTATAAGGAATGGTATTGCAATGTGAATTTTTGGGGAAACAATGAATATAACGATGGATTTTCCTACGAGAACTGGGGTGGCTATAATCTGCTGGTCAAATTAAATCAGCATAATCCGGCAGTCAGGGATTATATCTGTGATGTGATCCGGTTCTGGGTCAGCGAGTTTGATGTAGATGGTATTCGTCTGGATGCAGCGGACGTGCTGGATTTTGAATATATGAAAGCGCTGCGCCGGACCGCAAATGAAGTGAAGCCGGAGTTCTGGCTTATGGGTGAAGTGATTCACGGGGATTATAGCCGCTGGGTCAATGAAGGAACGCTGCATTCTGTCACGAACTATCAGCTCCACAAGGCGCTGTATTCCGGTCATAATGATCACAACTATTTTGAGATTGCCCATACGGTAAAACGTCTCTATGAGATGGGCGGCAATCGTCCGGAGGGACTGAAACTCTACAATTTTGTGGACAATCATGATGTGGAGCGTATCTACACGAAGCTTCAGAACAAAGCGCATTTCACGCCGGTTCATGTATTGCTTTATACCTTGCCGGGAGTGCCGTCTGTTTACTACGGCTCTGAGTTCGGCATTGAGGGAAAGAAGGAGCGGTATTCCGACGATTCCATCCGTCCGGCACTGAATCTTGCAGACTATGCAAATGCAGCGGAAGAGAATCCCTGTACAAAGCTCATCGCAGCTCTGGGCCGTATCCGTCAGCATACGAAAGAGCTTTCTTACGGAGATTATAAGGAACTGATGCTTCAGAACCGCCAGTATGCGTTCTCCAGAAGTCTGAATGGAAAGAGCGTCATTGTCATGGTGAATAATGATGATAATGGTGCGGAATTTTCTGTTCCGGCAGGTGGAATTTATATAGGAGCTTTGTCGGGAAGAAAGGTAAATGCAGATGGTCAGTTGCGGGTGCAGATCGACGGCAACAGCGGTGAGATCTGGATTCCGGCAGAGGAAGCAGACAAAGATCTGGCGCCGGTGGAGCTGGAAGCTATCAAGGAGACAGCGAAGGTGGAGAAAACACCTGTGATCCCGGAGGAGAAGACAGTTCCGGCTGCAGCACCTGCCAAGACAGCTCCAGCAGAGGTGCCTGCCCAGAAAATGCCGCAGGAGACAGCAAAACCTGCAGCTGCCCCGGCAGAAGAAGTACCGGTTCCGGTACCGGACAAACCGTACGAGGAGATGACCGTGGAAGAGCTCCAGCAGGCCGTCCTTCAGAAACTGGCAAAGAACGGTCCGGTCACGGAGCAGATGAAAAAAGATGTGGCAGACAATGTCTACCATGATTCTCTGGTGAACTGGGTGAAGAGTTTCCGATAGTGTTATCACTTTATTTCTGAAAATGAAGATGGGTCTATGTACAGAAAAGTTGAAAAATGTTCCCGCGAAAAGAAAATTCGCAGGAAACAAAATCCACTTTCTGGAACATAGACCCATTTCGTGTTTCAAAGCATGTTATTTTAAATAAAAACAGGAACTTTTGGGGCATATTTTTGATACAGACCCAGCGCCGGAATATTGCCAACTCAGTTCGGCCCCGGTCTTACTTCTCCGGCATCAGTGATTTTGCCCAGAACTCCTTCATCCGGTCTAATCTGGATGTCATGCCTACCATCATAAGGTCCAGCACGGTAAGGGCTGCCATACACTCGACGACGACTACCGCTCTCGGTGCGATAATCGGGTCATGGCGTCCTTTAACAGAGACGGTGATCTCCTCGCCGGACTTGTTGACCGTATGCTGCTCCTGGCTGATGGACGGGGTTGGCTTAAAAGCGGTCCGGAAGAGAATATCACTTCCGTCGCTGATGCCGCCCAGTGTACCGCCGGAATGATTGGAAAGCTTCTTTACATGGCCATCTTCCATACCAAAGGGATCGTTGTTGGCACTTCCGTGCATTTTTGCTACATTAAATCCATCTCCCAGTTCAAAACCTTTGACAGCTCCGATGGAGAAGACCGCCTTTGCCAGATTGGCACTTAATTTATCAAAGCAGGGCTCACCCACACCGGCGGGAACCCCTTTGATGATGCATTCCACTACGCCGCCGCAGGAATCCTCTTTTGCACGGCAGACGTCGAGATGTGCCATGGCAAGCTCGGCTGCCAGCGGGTCCGGCATGTTGACTGCATTTTGTTCCATCTGGGAGAGATCGAAACGATTGTAATCAATCTCCACAGGACCGATGGACTTGGTATAAGCGGTAATGGTGATGCCCATTTCCTGCAGGATTTTTGCAGCAACGGCACCTGCAGCCACTCGTCCGATGGTCTCACGGCCCGAAGACCGTCCGCCGCCGGTGTAATCCCGGAAGCCGTATTTGCAGTCATAGGTATAATCTGCATGCCCCGGACGATAGTAAGAAGCAATTTCACTGTAATCTTTGGAACGCTGGGAAGTGTTCCGCACCATCAGGGAAATGGGGGTGCCGGTAGTGCGTCCTTCAAAGACGCCAGATAAAATTTCTACGGTATCATCCTCTTTTCGTGGGGTAGTGAAGCGGGACTGACCCGGCTTTCTTCTATTTAAATAAATCTGAATATCCTGCTCTGTCAGGGGAAGACCTGCCGGACAGCCGTCGATGACAACGCCGACGCCTTTCCCGTGGGACTCTCCCCAGGTGGAGACAGAAAATACTGTTCCTAATGTAGAACCTGCCATAACGTTGTTACTCCTTTTTCTCAGCTTGACTAACACACATTATATAGAATATACTGAATGCTGTAAATCATTTTTTGAACGATCATTTTTGGAGGTAATATAGAGCGTGTATAAACTGATAAAAAAAGACGGTGATGCCAAACGGGGAGAATTCCATACCGTACATGGTGTAATTCAGACCCCGGTATTTATGAATGTGGGAACGGCTGCAGCTATTAAAGGTGCGGTATCCACAGAAGATCTGGAAGGAATCGGAACCCAGGTGGAACTGTCTAATACGTATCATCTTCATGTGCGTCCGGGCGACCAGGTGGTAAAGAAGATGGGTGGTCTGCATAAGTTCATGTCCTGGAACAAACCGATTCTCACAGATTCCGGTGGATTTCAGGTATTTTCTCTGGCAGGTTTGAGAAAGATTAAGGAAGAGGGAGTTTGCTTCAATTCCCACATCGATGGAAGAAAGATTTTCATGGGACCGGAGGAGAGCATGCAGATCCAGTCAAATCTGGCTTCCACCATTGCCATGGCTTTTGATGAATGCCCGCCCAGTCTGGCAGACAGAAAGTACGTGCAGAATTCTGTAGACCGCACGGTTCGCTGGCTGAAACGATGTAAGACAGAGATGGATCGTCTGAACAGTCTGGAAGATACGATTAATAAAAATCAGCTGCTCTTTGGAATCAATCAGGGGGCGATTTTTGAAGACATTCGTATTGAGCATGCAAAACAGATCACGGAACTTGATCTTCCTGGATATGCGATCGGCGGGCTGGCGGTAGGAGAGAGTCATGAGGAGATGTACCGGATTATTGAGGCAGTGGTTCCGTATCTGCCGGTTGAGAAGCCGACCTATTTGATGGGAGTTGGAACTCCGGCAAATATTCTGGAAGCGGTAGATCGTGGTGTGGATTTCTTTGATTGTGTATATCCCAGCCGTAACGGACGTCACGGCCATGTCTACACTAATCATGGCAAGCTGAATCTTTTTAATGCCAAATATGAACTGGATGACAGACCGATTGAAGAGGGCTGTCAGTGTCCGGCATGCCGCCGTTACAGCAGATCGTATATCCGTCATCTGCTGAAAGCGAAAGAAATGCTTGGCATGCGTCTGTGCGTGCTTCACAACCTGTATTTCTACAATCATATGATGGAAGAGATCCGGGAAGCCATTGAGCAGGGACGTTATAAAGAATATAAGAGACAGAAACTCGATGGAATGGAAGCAGGAGAGTAAAAAAACTCTTGCCCTACAGGTAAATATTGTGTACAATATCTACTAGGTTATTTTTTAGGAGGATATGAGATATGTTAATGACCGCAAATGCTGCAAGCTCAACATACGTTCTCATTCTCTGGATCGTACTTTTCGGTGGAGTTATGTACTTCACCATGTACAGACCTCAGAAAAAAGAGCAGAAAAGAGTAGCTGCCATGCTTTCATCAATGGAAGTTGGCGATGTTGTTGTGACTACAAGCGGATTTTATGGAGTCTTAATTGACATCACAGATGATGATGTAATTGTAGAGTTCGGAAGCAACCGCAACTGCCGTATTCCTATGAAGAAAGCGGCTATCCAGCAGGTGGAAAAACAGGACTAAGGCACTGATGCCAGCAGGGGCGGGAGAATTCTTCCGCCCCTTTTCTGCAAATGAGGAGAAAAATTTATGAATTACAAAATTGGAGTGATTTCCGGAGACGGAATCGGACCGGAAATCGTAAGAGAGGCACGAAAAGTGCTGGATGCTGTATGCAAAAAATATGAACATGAGTTCACTTATACAGATCTTCTGCTGGGTGGTGCATCCATTGATGTACACGGTGTGCCGCTGACTGACGAGACCATTGAAAATGCAAAAAAATGCGATGCAGTGCTGATGGGCTCCATCGGCGGAGATGCAAAGACCTCTCCGTGGTACAAACTGGAGCCCTCCAAGCGTCCGGAAGCAGGACTTCTTGGTATCCGCAAGGCACTGAATCTGTTCGCAAATCTAAGACCGGCGTATCTCTATGACGAACTTCGCGCCGCATGCCCGCTTCGTGATGACATCAGTGCAGAAGGCTTTGACATGCTGATCATGAGAGAACTGACCGGAGGACTTTATTTCGGAGCAAGAAAGACCGAGGAGATTGACGGAGTCAGAACTGCTACCGATACACTTTCCTACAATGAAAATGAGATCCGCCGTATCGCAAAGCGTGCATTTGATATTGCCATGAAACGACGCAAAAAAGTCTGCAGCGTGGATAAGGCAAATGTTCTGGATTCTTCCCGTCTGTGGAGACAGGTGGTGGAAGAAGTGGCAAAGGATTATCCGGAAGTGACGCTTTCTCATATGTATGTGGACAACTGCGCGATGCAGCTGGTTATGAATCCGGCACAGTTCGATGTGATTCTCACAGAGAACATGTTCGGTGATATTTTATCCGATGAGGCATCCATGGTAACCGGCTCCATCGGAATGCTTTCCAGTGCAAGTTTAAATGAAACCAAGTTTGGTCTCTATGAGCCGAGCCATGGTTCTGCACCGGATATTGCCGGACAGGATAAGGCCAATCCGATTGCAACGATCCTTTCCGCAGCTATGATGCTCCGCTATTCTCTGGATCTTGACAAAGAGGCTGATGCAGTGGAGGCAGCAGTACGGCAGGTACTGAAAGACGGTTACCGCACTGGTGACATTATGTCAGACGGATGCACAAAGGTAGGTACAAAAGAAATGGGAACCCTCATCGCAGAGAGGTTATAACCTATATAAGCAAACACATTTGAAAATTTATACTACAGGAGGAGATCATCATGAGAAGTGATGCAGTAAAAAAGGGTATGCAGCAGGCACCGCACAGATCATTATTTAATGCCCTTGGATTAACGGAAGAGGAGATGAACCGTCCGCTGGTTGGAATCGTCAGCTCTTACAATGAGATTGTACCAGGTCATATGAATCTGGACAAGATCGTACAGGCAGTGAAGATGGGAGTTGCCATGGCAGGCGGAACTCCGATTATGTTCCCGGCCATTGCTGTATGTGATGGTATTGCCATGGGACATACCGGAATGAAATATTCTCTGGTTACCCGTGACCTGATCGCAGATTCCACCGAGGCTATGGCCATGGCACATCAGTTTGATGCACTGGTTATGGTTCCGAACTGTGATAAGAATGTACCAGGTCTTCTGATGGCAGCAGCCAGAGTCAATGTTCCGACTGTATTTGTCAGCGGCGGCCCGATGCTGGCAGGACATGTAAAAGGACAGAAGAGAAGCCTTTCCAGCATGTTCGAGGCAGTAGGTTCCTATGCAGCAGGTACCATGACAGAAGAAGATGTGAAAGAATTTGAAAATAAAGTATGTCCGACATGCGGTTCCTGTTCCGGTATGTATACTGCAAACAGCATGAACTGTCTGACAGAAGTTCTTGGTATGGGACTTCAGGGCAACGGAACGATTCCGGCCGTTTACTCCGAGCGTATTAAACTGGCGAAGAAAGCCGGTATGAAAGTAATGGAGATGCTGGAGAAGAATATCCGCCCGAGAGACATTATGACAGAAAAGGCATTTATGAATGCCCTGACTGTAGATATGGCACTGGGATGCTCTACCAACAGTATGCTTCATCTTCCGGCTATCGCTCATGAAGCAGGTGTGGAGTTGAATGTGGATATTGCCAATGAAGTAAGTGCAAGAACTCCGAACTTGTGCCATCTGGCACCGGCAGGTCCGACTTATATGGAAGATCTGAACGAGGCAGGCGGTGTATATGCTGTTATGAACGAACTGTCCAAAAAGAATCTGCTGAATCTGGACTGCATGACAGTAACCGGTAAGACTGTTGGAGAGAATATTAAGAACTGCATCAATAAGAATCCGGAAGTGATCCGCACTATCGACAACCCGTACAGCCAGACCGGCGGTATCGCGATCCTGAAAGGAAATCTGGCACCGGACAGCGGTGTTGTAAAACAGTCCGCAGTTGCACCGGAGATGCTGGTACATGAAGGACCGGCACGTGTCTTTGACTGTGAGGAAGATGCGATTGAAGCTATTAAAGGTGGCAAGATCGTAGAGGGTGATGTGGTAGTGATCCGTTACGAAGGACCGAAAGGCGGCCCGGGCATGAGAGAAATGCTGAACCCGACTTCCGCAATTGTCGGAATGGGACTGGGGTCTTCTGTAGCCCTTATTACAGACGGACGTTTCAGCGGTGCAAGCCGCGGCGCTTCCATCGGACATGTATCACCGGAAGCAGCAGTGGGCGGACCGATCGCTCTGGTAGAAGAAGGCGATATCATCAAGATCAATATTCCGGAGCATTCTCTGAATGTAGATATTTCTGATGAAGAGATGGCTGCAAGACGTGCAAAATGGCAGCCGAGACAGCCGAAGGTAACAACCGGTTACCTGGCTCGCTACGCGCATCTGGTAACTTCCGGAAATCGTGGAGCAATTCTTGAGGTTCAGGACTAAAGGGGGAGAAACTTATGATGATGACAGGTGCAGAGATCGTCGTTGCCTGCTTGAAAGAGCAGAGGGTAGACACTGTATTCGGCTACCCAGGAGGAGCGATCTTAAATATCTATGACGCATTATATAAACACAGTGATGAGATCAGACATGTACTGACTTCCCACGAACAGGGGGCGTCCCATGCAGCGGACGGCTATGCGAGAGCAACCGGAAAAGTAGGCGTATGTATTGCGACTTCCGGTCCTGGAGCCACCAACCTGGTCACTGGTATTGCAACGGCCTACATGGATTCTGTTCCTATTGTAGCCATTACCTGTAACGTAGGAACCTCTCTTCTTGGAAAAGACAGTTTCCAGGAGGTGGATATCACCGGCATTACCATGCCGATCACCAAACATAACTTCATTGTTAAAGATGCAAGAGACCTGGCAAAAGTGATGCGCCGTGCGTTCCGTATTGCAAAGAGCGGCCGTCCTGGTCCGGTTCTGGTGGATATTACCAAGGATGCGACTGCCAATCAGGCAGAATATATCGAGCAGGTTCCGGATGTGATTCTTCCGGATACTGCATGCATCACCGACGCTGATCTGGAGCAGGCAGCAACTCTGATTCGCGAGGCAGAGAAGCCAATGATCTTTGTGGGCGGTGGTGCGATCGCAGCAGATGCCAGCGCAGAGCTTCTGGAATTTGTCGAGAAGGTACATGCACCGATATGTGATTCCCTGATGGGCAAAGGCGCATTTCCGGGAACTCATGCACTGTATGCTGGTATGCTGGGTATGCACGGAACCAAATATGCGAACCTGGGTGTGGCAGACTGTGATCTCCTGATCACGGTAGGTTCCCGTTTCAGTGACCGTGTATTCGGAAATGCATCCAAATTTGCACAGCATGCAAAAGTGCTGCAGATCGATGTGGATCCGGCTGAGATTAATAAAAATATTATTACGAGTGCAAGTATCATCGGAGATGTGAAAGAAGTGCTGAAACGCCTGAATCCGCTGCTCGATCAGCAGAATCATGATGCGTGGGTAGCACATATCGAGGATCTGAAGGAAAGATTCCCGCTGAAATATAATCAGGAAGGTCTGACCGGTCCCTATATTATCGAAGAGATCTACCGCGTGACAAAGGGAGACGCGATTATCTGTACCGAGGTAGGGCAGCATCAGATGTGGGCTGCACAGTATTATAAATACAGCAAACCACGTACTTTACTGACGTCTGGCGGTCTGGGAACCATGGGCTATGGATTAGGGGCAGCCATGGGAGCCAAGATTGCAAAACCAGAGAAGACGGTTATCAATGTAGCTGGAGACGGATGTTTCCGTATGAACTTAAACGAGCTGGCGACAGCTTCCCGTTATAATATTCCGATTGTGGAAGTTGTAATTAACAACCATGTACTGGGTATGGTACGTCAGTGGCAGACTCTGTTCTATGGCGGAAGATATTCAGCAACCGTTCTTGATGACAAGGTAGATTTTGTCAAAGTAGCAGAAGGACTTGGATGCAAAGCCATCCGCATTACGAAAAAAGAAGAAGTAGGGCCGGCGCTGGAAGAAGCAATTGCTTACGGCGGACCGGTAGTTCTGGACTGCCAGATCGATCAGGATGACAAAGTATTCCCGATGGTTCCGGCAGGGGCAGCAATCGATGAAGTCTTTGACGAAGACGATCTGAACAAAAACAAGTAAAACGCATACAATGGGGGAAAGGGAAACCTTTCCCTCGGTGTGTATAAATGACTTCAGAGGAAGAGGAGTGTGTGAAAAATGAGCAGAGTTTACAATTTTTCTGCAGGACCGGCAGTATTACCGGAGGAAGTATTAAAGGAAGTGGCAGCGGAGATGCTGGATTACAATGGAAGCGGCATGTCTGTTATGGAAATGAGTCACAGATCCAAAGTATTTGAAGAGATTCTGAATACGGCAGAGCAGGATTTTCGTGATCTCTTAAAGATTCCGGATAATTACAAAGTACTGTTCCTGTCAGGCGGCGCTCATCACCAGTTTGCTGCAGTTCCCATGAACCTGATGAAAAATGGAGTGGCAGATTATATTATTACCGGACAGTGGGCAAAGAAAGCATTCGCAGAGGCGCAGAAATACGGTACTGCCAATAAGATCGCTTCCAGTGAGGATCAGACATTTTCCTACATTCCGGACTGCTCCGACCTGCCAGTCAGCGAGAATGCAGATTATGTATATATTTGTGAAAACAACACTATTTATGGAACCAAATTCAAGACCCTCCCGAACACCAAAGGAAAAGAACTGGTGGCAGATGTATCTTCCTGTTTCCTGTCTGAGCCGATGGATGTGACCAAATATGGAATGTTCTATGGCGGCGTACAGAAGAACATCGGACCGGCCGGTATGGTTATCGCAGTGATCCGTGAGGATCTGATCCGCGATGATGTTATGCCCTGCACACCGACCATCATGAAATACAAAACCCAGGCAGATGCCAATTCCCTTTACAATACGCCGAACTGCTACTGCATCTATGTGTGCGGAAAAGTCTTCAAATGGCTGAAAAATATGGGCGGCCTGGAAGTAATGAAACAGCGCAATGAAGAGAAAGCTGCCATCCTGTATGATTATCTGGATAACAGCAAGATGTTCCGCGGAACTGTCCGCAAGGAAGACCGTTCCCTTATGAATGTACCGTTTGTAACCGGTGATAAAGATCTGGATGCCAAATTTGTAAAAGAAGCTACAGCAGCAGGTCTTGTGAATCTGAAAGGACACAGAACCGTAGGCGGTATGAGAGCAAGCATTTATAATGCAATGCCGAAGGAAGGTGTGGAAGCCCTGGTGGCATTCATGAAGAAATTTGAAGAGGAGAACGCGTAGGATGTATCAGTATCATTGCCTGAATCCGATTGCAGAGGTCGGACTGAAGAATTTTAACGGAAATTATGCAAAAACAGATAAAATTGAGGATGCGGATGCAGTGCTGGTAAGAAGTGCTGTCATGCATGACATGGATCTGCCGGAGAAGCTCTGCGTGATCGGAAGAGCAGGAGCAGGAGTAAATAATATTCCTCTTGGAAAATGCTCTGAGCAGGGTATTGCAGTCTTCAATACACCGGGTGCCAATGCAAATGGTGTAAAAGAGCTGGTGATCGCAGGACTTCTGCTGGCATCCAGAGATATTGTAGGAGGTATTCACTGGGTACAGTCTGAGCGTCAGAACGAAGAGATTGAGAAGCTTGCCGAGAAGCAGAAGAAACAGTTTGCGGGCGGTGAGATCAAAGGAAAGAAACTGGGTATCATCGGTCTTGGAGCCATCGGTATTCTGGTAGCAAATGCAGCTGTTGCCCTTGGCATGGAAGTATACGGATATGACCCGTTTATTTCTGTAGAAGCAGCATGGAAGCTTTCCAGAGATGTACACCACACTACCGATGTCAACGAGATTTATCGTGAGTGTGACTATATCACCATTCATGTACCGCTGATGGACAGCACCAAGGGAATGATCGGAGCAGATGCGATTGCGCTGATGAAACCGAGTGTTGTTGTGCTGAATTTTGCAAGAGGTCCCCTGGTAGATCAGAAAGCCATTGTAGAGGCACTGAAAACCAACCGCATTCATAAATATGTAACGGATTTCCCGACTACAGATCTGGCAAACCTGAAAAATGCCATTGTGATTCCGCATCTGGGAGCATCCACGAAAGAGTCCGAGGACAACTGCGCGGTTATGGCTGTCAAAGAGATCCAGGATTATCTGGAGAACGGAAATATTCACAATTCTGTCAACTATCCGAACTGTGATATGGGTGTATGCAAAGATGCTATGCGTGTTACCATCATCCATCGCAACATTCCGAACATGCTGACCAAATTTACCGCTGCATTCGGTGATCTGGGTATCAATATCGAGAAGCTGACCAATGTCACCAGAGGTGAGTACGGTTATGTTATGATCGATCTGGGAAATGTAGCTGATGAAGAAGAAATCGAAAAGATCCGGGCTATCGAAGGTGTATTAAGAGTCCGGACCATGAAATAATGGCGGCTGTAAAACCGTTTCGGTGCATTCATCCGGCAAATGGCAGGGAAGAGCAGATTGCTGCTCTTCCCTATGATGTTTATAGCCGGGAAGAGGCACGGAATGCGGTAGAAGGAAAACCCCTCTCTTTTCTGAATATTGACCGTCCGGAGACCATGTTTGCCCCGGAACAGGATATGTATGCGCCAGAAGTCTACAAAGCTGCAGCAAGTCGTCTGCAGCAGATGAGGACAGAGGGCAGCTTTGTACAGGAAGAGATGCCGGTCTATTATCTCTATGAGCTGACCATGGACGGCCGTTCCCAGACGGGAATCGTGGCCTGTGCTTCCGTGGATGATTATCTCAACAAAGTCATTAAGAAGCATGAAAATACCAGAGAAGAGAAGGAACAGGACCGTATCCGACACGTAGATGTCTGCAGTGCCCAGACCGGTCCTATATTTCTGGCATACCGTTCCAATGAAGTACTCCGAAAACTGACAGCCAGAGTAAAAGCAACAGATCCGGGATTTGCTTTTGTATCGGAAGATGGAATCGGACACAGAGGCTGGAAGATCAGCAATCAGGAAGAAGTACAGCAGATTGAGCAGGCCTTTTCAAAGATCGACAGTATTTATATCGCGGATGGCCACCATAGAGCTGCATCCGCGGTGAAAGTAGGCTTAAAACGCCGTGCAGAGCATCCGGATTACGACGGAACCGAAGAATTCAACTATTTCCTTTCTGTGCTGTTCCCGGATGAGGAACTGCTGATCATGGATTATAACCGGGTAGTCAAAGATCTGAACGGTCTGTCCGAAGCAGAATTTTTAGCAAAAGTCTCGGAAAAGTTTGAAACCCGGAAACTCATACAGCAGGCGAAACCGGAAGAAAAGGGACAGATGACCATGTATCTACATGGCAGCTGGTATCTTCTGAAAGCAAGAGATATTTATAAAAAAACAGACCCGGTGGAGGCACTGGACGTCTCTTTCCTTCAGAGGGAGCTGCTGGAGCCGGTGCTAGGCATCGGTGATCCGCGAACTGACGATCGGATTGATTTCATCGGAGGAATCCGTGGATTATCTGAACTGGAACGAAGGGCGGACAGCGACTGTGAGGTGGCATTTGCCATGTATCCCACCTCCATTCAGGAGCTCTTTGAAGTAGCAGATGCAGGACTTCTGATGCCGCCTAAATCCACCTGGTTCGAGCCGAAGCTTCGGAGCGGACTGTTTATTCATGAGATTGAAAAATAAGTAAAAAAGACTGCCCCTGGGATGAAAACTCAAGGGCAGTTTGGTATTTGTTAGCAGGGTTGGAAGCGGAAGACATAGTCTCTTGCTTTGCCGCCATCCAGCAACTGTACATATTTTTTCCTCAGCATATCCGTGCAGGAAACCTGATCCATGGTTCCGCCACACCACGGTTCGATGCAGAGGAAGGGGGCATCTTTTTTGATGGGAGTCCAGAAAGCCACGCTTTCGTATCCCGGGAAATCAAACTGGATGCCCTTTTCTGTTTTGGAACTGATGAGTCTGACTGTGCGGTGGGTAAGATTCTCATAGAGGATGGCATCATGATCAAACATGGGATACTGGAGGTGCAGATCCGGAACATTCTCATCTTCAAAGCGGAGCATATAGTCAGTGAACTGCTCGCCATCTTCCATAGGACAGAAGAAAGCAGGATGTCCACCGATGAGGAATGGCATTTCTTCATTACCAAGGTTGAAGACACCGTAAGTCACTTCCAGTGCCGAACCCTTCAGGCGGAAGGTAACCGTGAACCGGAAATCATAAGGATAGATGGGTTTCGTGAAGTCACTGGTCCCAGTAGAGAGTACCACATAGTCGTCACCCTGTTCTGCAACATCAAATTCTACATCTTTGACAAAGCCATGGCGTGGAATGGCATAATCCGTACCGTGAATGGTGACGGTCTCCGGCACAGCACCGATGTACGGGAAAAGTACCGGTGAGGTCTTTGCCCAGTAAGCCGGATCTTTCTGCCACATATATTCTTTACCGGCAGCAGTTTTATAGGACAGGAGCTCTGCACCGTGGGTGCGGCAGGTGACGGTGGCTTCTGCATTCTGAATGGTAATGTTCATGATAAAAATCCCCCTTGGTGGTTATTCTAATAACAGTATAGAAGATTTCGAGGATGCTTGCAAGTACGGTCTTTACCTTCCGGGTGAAATAGTGCTATACTTATGATGGAAAGGGGCGTGAAGAGATGAGTACGGCTACAAGTTGCGATACCTGCAGAAATTATGTGTATGATGAGGATTATGAATATTATGTGTGTGAGATGGATCTGGACGAGGACGAGATGTACCGTTTCCTGACCAGTTCTGTGCAGAGCTGCCCCTATTATCAGCTGGATAATGAATATTTAATTGTACGAAAACAGATGTAAGGAGCATGAAAATAAATGCCGTTTGTGACATTGATTATACCCATTTATAATGCGGAGCGTTATCTGAGAAGATGTCTGGACAGTGTGATGGAGCAGACTTATGCAGATATGGAAGTACTGCTGATGAACGACGGAAGCACAGATGGAAGTCTTGCTATCTGCCGGGAATACGAGGAAAAGGATCTCCGTTTCCGGACGATCGATAAGGAAAATACGGGTGTATCAGATACAAGAAATCAGGCAATGTTGCTGGCCAGAGGAACTTATCTGCAGTTTCTGGACAGCGATGACTGGCTGACACCGGATGCAACAGAGAGTCTGGCGGAAGCAGCCAGAGCCGATGACTGTGACCTGGTAGTGGCAGATTTCTACCGGGTAAATGGAAAGCGTTACGTAGAGAAAAAGCACATTAAAAAGACCTATGTTATGACCAGGGAAGAATTTGCCATGGAGATGGCAGAGGATCCGGCGGATTTTTATTATGGTGTTATGTGGAACAAATTATACCGGAAAAGCATTCTTCTGGAACATCAGATTCAGTGTGATACCTCCATGAACTGGTGTGAGGATTTCGTACTGAATCTTCAGATGATCCGCCATGCAGAGCGTTTCCGGGCACTGCAGAAGCCAATCTATTATTATATGAAACGAAAAGGCAGCCTGGTATCGACAGAAGCTGTCTCGACAGAAGCCGTGAAGGTGAAGTTTGAACTGCTGGAAAAATATAGGGATCTATATCAGAGCATAGGCCTTTACGAAGAGCATAAATTGAAGATTAATTCCTATATACTGGCAGTTGCAAAAGATGGAGCAGCAGGAGTGATGACCCCAAAAAGTAAAAAGCTGTCTCCGGAGAATGTGATTCCGGATAAAGAGAAACCGGGGTATCAGCATGTAGAGCATACATTTGAACCAGTCTATGATGAAAATTCCGAGATTTTGATTCTGGGTACTTTTCCATCGGTGAAATCCAGAGAAAATAATTTCTATTATGGACATCCCCAGAACCGGTTCTGGAAGCTGATAGCAGGGCTTACTAAAGAACCGGTGCCGGAGACGATAGAGGAAAAGAAGACTCTGCTTTTGAAACATCACATTGCCATATGGGATGTGGTGCAGAGCTGTGATATCATCGGTTCCAGTGACAGCAGTATTAAAAATGTGGTTCCGGCAGATATTGCAAAGATTCTAAAAGAAAGTTCTGTACAGAGAATTTATGCCAATGGAGACAAGGCGTACCGCCTGTATAAAAAATACTGCGAAAAAGAAACAGGAAAGAAGGCAGAAAAACTACCTTCCACCAGTCCGGCGAATGCAATTTTCACCCTGGATCGTCTGACAGAGAGCTGGGGTGCGGAAATTTTCGGCAGAACAGAAGAAAACGAAAGCGTTAAGGGTACGGTGTGAATCGTCCCCGGAGAGGAGATACAGATGAATTTCGAAGAAGTAATGGATGCAGCAAGAGGAAATATGGGACCCTACTGTAAGGTCTGTCCGGTATGTGATGGACGGGCATGTAAAAACCAGATGCCGGGACCGGGTGCCAAGGGTGTGGGAGACAATGCGGTCCGCAATTATCAGAAATGGCAGGAGATCAGAGTGAATATGGACACGATTCACGAGAATGGTCCGGTGGATACCTCTCTGGAACTTTTTGGAAAGACTTTCAAATACCCGTTCTTTGCAGGCCCGGTAGGAGCCATGACCCTGCATTATGGGGATAAATATGATGACCTGACTTACAATAATATTCTGGTAGATGCCTGTGCAAAAGGCGGAATTGCCGCATTTACCGGCGACGGAACCAATGAGAAGGTGATGATCGGTGCAACCGCAGCGATTAAGGCAGCAGGCGGGGCAGGTATCCCGACTGTAAAACCGTGGAATCTGGAGACCATCAAAGAAAAAATGAAGATGGTGAAAGAGTCCGGAGCATTTGCCGTTGCCATGGATATTGACGGTGCCGGACTTCCGTTCCTGAAAAACCTTATGCCGCCTGCTGGAAGCAAGACCGTGGAAGAACTTCATGAAGTGGCAGAGATGGCAGGGGTTCCGTTTATTGTAAAAGGTATCATGACCAGAAAAGGAGCACTGAAAGCAGTGGAGGCAGGTGCATCTGCGATCATCGTATCCAATCATGGAGGTCGTGTGCTGGATCAGTGTCCGGCAACTGCAGAGGTGCTGGAAGATATCGTAAAGGCTGTGGATGGAAAAGCAAAGATCATCGTTGATGGCGGTATCCGTTCCGGTGTAGATGTATTCAAAGCATTGGCTATGGGTGCAGACGCAGTTCTGATTGCCCGCCCGTTTGTAACCGCAGTCTATGGAGGCGCAGGAGAGGGTGTGCAGGCTTATATCGATAAGATCGGTGCAGAACTTTCCGATACCATGACCATGTGTGGTGCTGCAAACCTGAAAGAAATTACCAGGGATATGGTGTGGAGAGCATAAAGAATATCATAAAAAATGACCGGCTGTGAAAAAGTAAATCACAGCCGGTCATTTTGTGTGGTTCTTAGTGATGGAATAACCGGATTCCGGTAAATGCCATCGCCATGTCATATTTATCACAGCACTCGATTACCAGGTCATCACGGACACTTCCACCCGGCTGAGCAATGTATTTGACACCGCTCTTGTGAGCACGCTCAATATTGTCTGCAAAGGGGAAGAAAGCATCAGAACCAAGCGTAACATCAGTCATCTGGTCGAGCCATGCGCGTTTGGCTTCGCGGGTGAAGACTTCAGGTTTTACTTTAAAGATCTTTTCCCATGCACCGTCAGCCAGCACATCCATATATTCATCACCGATATAAACATCGATCGCATTGTCACGCTCTGCACGGCCGAGGGTATCCACAAACTGAAGTCCCAGAACCTGCGGAGACTGACGGAGGAACCAGTTGTCAGCTTTGTTGCCTGCCAGTCTGGTACAGTGAACACGGGACTGCTGTCCAGCACCGATACCGATGGCCTGTCCGCCCTTAACATAGCATACAGAGTTGGACTGGGTATATTTCAGGGTGATGAGGGAGATTTTCATATCCATCAGCGCCTCGGCAGGAATCTCTTTCTTCTTTGTTACGATATTGGAGAGAAGATCACCGTTCACGTCGAGTTCATTGCGGCCCTGCTCAAAAGTAATGCCGAAGACCTGCTTTTTCTCCAGCGGATCCGGTATGTAGGACGGGTCGATCTCGATGACATTGTAGTTGCCTTTTTTCTTCTGTTTCAGAATTTCAAGTGCTTCTTCTGTATATCCTGGAGCAATGACACCGTCGGAAACCTCGCGTTTGATGAGCTTTGCGGTATCAGCGTCGCAGATGTCGGACAATGCGATGAAATCACCAAAGGAAGACATTCTGTCAGCGCCTCTTGCTCTTGCATAAGCACATGCCAGCGGGGAGAGCTCGCCGAGATCATCAACCCAGTAGATTTTTGCAAGTGTATCGGTCAGCGGAAGACCCACTGCAGCTCCTGCCGGGGATACATGCTTGAAAGAAGTGGCAGCAGGAAGACCGGTAGCTTTTTTTAATTCACTGACCAGCTGCCAGCCATTGAATGCATCAAGAAAATTAATGTAGCCAGGACGTCCGTTGAGAACGGTGACCGGAAGATCGGCACCATTTTCCATAAAGATGCGGGACGGTTTCTGGTTCGGGTTACATCCATATTTTAACTGAAGTTCTTTCATGTTCGTATCCTCCTGAATTAATTATTTTTATTGATGATCTTTGTTTCATAAGTTCCGGTCTGGATATCAATATAACGAACGAACAGGGATACTTTGTTGTCCTCGTTCAGACTGTTCCAGAGCATATCTGTAAATGCATCCATATCATCGGAGATTTCTACCAGTTTCGGCTCGCCTTCGAAGCTGGGAAGGGGATCTCCATCATGCATATAGGTATGAATGAAATGACCCTGGCCCGCTTTCGGATTTTCATAAGCAAAAGTGTAACGGTGGCAGGAATCCGGATCTCCGTCATTGCTCTTTAAGATAGACATGGCATAATTGTAGGATCCATTCTCAAGATGTAAAATACCGGAAATTCTCGGGGTGTAGTTCGGCCCGTCCGGCTCGAATTTACGGGAACGTAAGGACTGTTCAAAGGTCATCTGATGATCCATACCCTCGTAGATGGTATCTGTCTGGTCACCGTTGGTAACGATGGTTTTATTGCCAAGAACACGTACCGGAGCGTAGATGATAAGACTAGGGTCAGTGAGCTTGGAAGGATCAAATGCCTGGGTGCGGATGCCTTCTCTGTCCTCTACAAAGACGCGGTTGCGGCTGTTGGTACTGCGGCCCATAATAAAATAAGCAGTCACAGCATGTGTGCCATCCGGGGTGCGGCCAATGACGATTCCACGTCCGGGATATGCGTTGGATTTCAGTTCCTGTTCCAGGGATAAAGCTTTCATTCTTATTCCTCTCTTTCTGGTAAATAAGTATATAAACACAGAAGACCGCCTGAGTGCACAGCGGTTCCGCAATGCGCCCAGGCGGTCGGCAATTCTTTTACTTCTGCACTCCCTGTAGGTCGCCCTACCACAGACTGTGTCTGCTTTTCCGCCAGTCGTGCAGTTCCTTTCTTCATATTATCCGATCTTTCAGGTTTTGGCAAGTCCCAATTTACGGTTTTCAATATATGTGACCGAAAGTGACATGCTGTCACTCCCGGTCACTTAGTCAACGGCAAACTATAATGTTTTTACAAACTTCAGGAAGGCTTCCCGGCCTTCTGGCGTACATTTATAGACACCAGCGTCTTCCAGTACCTGAACAAAGACTTTGCCGATCTCCTGGCGGAGAATTTCATCGATATTTTCCCTATTGATTTCCGGATAGGATGGCAGGAATTCTGCTACCCATTCTGCGTGCTTCTGAAGCACTTCGTCTTTTTCCAGATCGCTGTCGGTGAGAATGGCATCTTTCAGAAGTGCCATTTCCTGTTTCAGGCGGGAAGGAAGGACAGCCAGTCCCATAACTTCGATGAGACCGATATTTTCTTTTTTGATGTGATGAAGTTTTGCATGTGGATGGTAGACTCCCAGAGGATGCTCTTCCGTGGTAATATTGTTCCGGAGAGTCAGGTCCAGCTCGTAAGTGTCACCCACTTTTCTTGCAATCGGGGTAATGGTATTGTGCGGCTCTCCATCTGTACAGGCAAAGATGAAGGAATCTTCGTCTGTATAAGATCTCCAGCAGTCCAGCACATGGGTGGCAAGGTCGATGAGCCGGTTCTCGTCTTTGTGACGGATACGAAGCACTGACAAAGGCCATTTCACAATACCGGCTTCCACATCATCATAACCAGGAATGGTAACCGGGAGTTCGATAGGAGCCTTCGCCATGGCAAAGGTATAATTTCCACCCTGGAAATGATCGTGGCTTAAGATGGAACCGCCTACAATCGGAAGGTCTGCGTTGGAGCCAAGGAAATAATGGGGGAACTGTTTTACAAAATCAAACAGCTTCCGGAATGCTGCACGGTCGATCTTCATAGGCGTGTGCTGTCCGTTAAAAACGATGCAGTGTTCATTATAATATACATAAGGAGAGTACTGAAATCCCCACTGGCTGTCGTTGATGGTCAGCGGAATGATCCGGTGGTTCTCTCTGGCCGGATGGTTGACGCGGCCGGCATAGCCTTCATTTTCCATACAGAGCTGGCATTTCGGATAAGCACTTGCCTTTGCTTTTCCAGCTGCTGCGATGGCTTTCGGATCTTTCTCCGGCTTTGACAGGTTGATGGTGATGTCAATGTCGCCGTAGATACTGGGCACTTTCCATTTCTGGTCTTTGCAGACCCGGTAGCAGCGGATATAGTTGCTGTCCTGAGACAGTTTGTAAAAATAGTCCGTTGCTTCCTTCGGGGAAACGGCATATTTCTTGCGGAAGGTTTCCTGAATCTGGGAAGGTCTTGGCATCAGGCAGTTCATAAGCCGGGTGTCAAAAAGATCCCGATAAGTGATGCTATCCGGAATCAATTTCCGTCTGCAGGCTTCGTCGAGAAGTCCTTCCAGAATCTCTTCCAGGGAAAGAGAAGGGATGGCGTCCGGTTCTTCGTAATCGTCTTCGTGGAACTGGTCCAGTAGAAGATTGGTAGTGTAGATTCTTTCGCAGGCCGGGGTAAGACCGGTGTCAATGCCGTACTGTACCAGAGCTGCGATCAGTTCGTATAATTTCATGATGGTTTTTCCTCCTGCCATAGACTGAATGAATACGTCAGCCGGATTAGTTCAGCGGACGGGCACCGTCTCCGATGTCTACTACATAAAATTCTGCCGTGTGTCCGGTTTTTTCTTTATATACGCTGCCTACCTTGTCGATAAAGGTATCAATGGCATCATTTTTCACAATGCTGACGGTACATCCGCCGAATCCGCCGCCGGTGATACGGGAACCATAGACACCCGGAATCTGCCATGCCAGTTCAGCAAGAATATCGGTTTCCTCACAGGAAGTTTCATAGTCATCACGCAGAGAAATATGGGATTCATTGATCAGCTTTCCGAAGGTGACAATATCATTTGCTTTCAGTGCTTCTACTGCATGGATCGTTCTCTGGTTTTCGTAAACTGCATGTTTTGCCCGTTTCTGGCAGATGGGATCCTTGATGGCATCCTTGTGGGCTTCAAACTGCTCCTCGGTCAGATCACCAAGTGTTTTAATATCCATAACGGTCTGAAGATCCTTGAGGGCAGTCTCACTTTCCCGTCTTCTGTCATTGTAAGCAGAAGATACCAGACTGTGTTTTACCTTGCTGTTGGTGATGACAATGCGGGCATCCGGAAGTTTTACCGGTGCATATTCATAATGAAGAGTATTGGTGTCCAGGAAAATAGCACAGTCCTTTTTTCCCATGGCGGATGCAAACTGGTCCATAATACCGCAGTTCATACCATTAAAATTATTTTCGGAATACTGCCCGATGAGCGCCAGATCCACCATGGAAATGTCGAATCCAAAAGTATCACGCAGCATAATTCCGGTCAGCACTTCCAGAGAAGCAGAAGAGGAAAGTCCGCTGCCTGCCGGAATGTCTCCGTAGATGAGAATATCAGCACCTGCCGGAAGCTGGAAACCTCTCTTTTCAAAGGTCCACATAACTCCCTTCGGATAATTCGTCCATCCGGCTTCGTCGTTCGGCACCAGATCATCAAGAGAAGTGGTGACAACACCCATCGTGTCAAAGTTCATGGAGTAGAAGCGGACAGTACGGTCCTTGCGCGGACGGATCAGCCCGTAAGTTCCGATGGTCAGTGCGCATGGAAATACATGACCGCCGTTGTAATCGGTATGTTCACCAATCAGATTGACACGTCCCGGTGCAAAATAAGCTTTCGGTTCACCTTCTGTGCCGTAGAGTTCTGCAAATTTGTCCTGTAACTGCTGCATAGTGAATTCCATAAGTAATATTCCCCTTTTTGCTGAATGATACCTCCGGTATGTCTTCTGCCCGGATGGAATCTTGACATTGTTTATAATATCAATATAATGAGAAACAGAGGACAATTCAACAAGTATATTTGCATAAAAGTGAAGGATATTGAGAAATATGCGGCTGAATATTGATAAAGAACACAAAGAACTGAAAGCCCATGGAAATTATGCATTTCCGGTGCTGGTCAGTGATGAGCGTCTTTCCTGGTTTGATACGGGAGAATTTCCCTGGCACTGGCATCCTGAGATTGAGCTGACGATTGTACTGGATGGAAACATGACCTATCTGGTCAATGATAATGAATACATATTGAGGGCAGGAGAAGGACTTTTCTGCAATACCAACGTGCTCCATTCCGGAAAACATTACGATGCGGAAGACTGCAGTTATTTATCCATTACCTTTCATCCGCGCCTTCTCTATGGCTACACATCCAGTCTCATGCAGAGTAAATATATGGAAAGAATTCTGCAAAGTCCGACTCTATCCTCCATTCATTTTACACCGGACGTTTTCTGGCAGCGGGAGATTCTGGAACGGATGGAAGAGATTCATCATTTGCGGGATAAAGAATCGGACAGCCGGGAACTGCAGATGCAGATTGCACTGATGGAAATCTGGCTCAGGATATATGAACATGCGGACTGCCCGGAAGAACCAGAGGAAAACGGCAGAGATATCGAACGCATCCGTACTCTTATGGAATATATGCAGAAACATTATGGGGAGAAGGTAACGCTGGAGGAACTGGCAGATCAGATTCATCTCTGTAAAAGTGAAAGCTGCCGTCTCTTCAAACGTTATATGAAAGAATCCTTATTTGATTACTTGCTGGCTTACCGGGTGGAACGAAGTCTGGAATTATTACGGCATACGGATCTTGATGTAACCGGTATCGCGGGAAACTGCGGATTTACCAATCCCGGCTATTATGCCCGGATTTTTCGTCGAAAGATGGGATGTACCCCCCTCCAGTACAGAAAAAACCGGAGGGAAAGTTGACAAATTGGTTATTTCTTCCTATAATATCTTTTGACACAAATTTAAAGACTTACAAAAGAGATACATATAGGCATAAAGCGTTATGAGGAGGAAATGAAATATGGCAAGACCGGCGAAACACACCAAGACTGCTGCAGTGAAAGCGGTAAAAGATGCTGCTGCTGAAGCAAAAGCAACTGCAGTAAAGGCACAGGAGAAAGTAGTAGCAGAAGTAAAGGAAGTTGCTAAAACTGCTGCAAAGACCACCACAAGAAAAACCTGCAAGACCAGCGTATGCGTAGAGATGAATGGATTAAGCGTTGCAGTTGCAGATATTCAGTCCGCAGTAAAGGCTGCTGTGAAAGCACAGGGACTGGAAGCTTCTGAACTGAAGATCTATGTAAATGCAAATGAGCAGGCTGCTTATTATACGGTAGATGGACAGGGTGGCGAGAGCTACAAAATAGATCTGAAGGCTTTATAAGATCGAAGAATGAATGCGAAAGATGGGAAGAGATCGTGCATCACGGTCTCTTCTCATTTTTTGTGTGTCCAAAACGGGTGTTGCATCTTTTGGTTTCTCCATATAAAATAGGGACAGACATGTATGAAAAACGGGTAACTGCAGGAAAGGAATTCATGAATCATATGAAAAAAGGATTACTGGCAGTCAGCTTTGGAACCAGTGTAAATGAGACAAGAGAGAAAACCATTGATGCAATTGAACGGGAACTTGCAGCCGCATGTCCGGATTGCCAGCTGTACCGGGCTTGGACCAGCCGTATGATTATCAGAAAACTGAAACAGCGGGATCAGGTGCAGATTGATACGGTAAAAGAAGCTTTTGCACGGATGCTCGCAGATGGGATCACGGAAGTGATTGTTCAGCCTACCCATGTGATCAAAGGAATCGAAAATGAACAGATGATGGAGGAAATCCGCTCATTTTCAGAGCATTTTGAAAAGATCAGTGTAGGAGAGCCCCTGCTTTCCAGTGAGGAAGATTTTCGGAAAGTAATCGAGGCGGTGATGGAGGAACAGGAAGATCTGGAGCCGCAGGAGGCACTGCTGCTTATGGGACATGGGACAGAGCATCATGTGAATCCGGTCTATGCGGCACTTGATTATATGTTCAAAGACATGGGTTATGAAAATGTACATGTGGGAACCGTAGAAGCTTATCCGTCATTAGAGTCAGCATTACGTCTGATTAGAGTATCCGGAGTGAAAGAGATCCGCCTGGCTCCATTCATGGTAGTAGCAGGAGACCATGCCATAAATGACATGGCAGGCGAGGAAGAGGATTCCTGGAAAAGCCGTCTGGAAGCGGAAGGATACAGCGTAAGCTGTGTGATGAAAGGCCTGGGTGAATATAGAGAAATCCAGAATCTGTATGCGGAGCATGCAAAAAATGCGAAACCACTGTAACAGGAACCAATGAACAGAGGAAAAGAGTGACAACGAAGAGATGTATCTGAGAGTGAAATATGCGGAAACAGAAAATGGGATCTGCGTCCTCCGCTGCTATGGATATGAGCAGACACTGGTGATCCCGGATGAACTGATGGGGCGTCCGGTGACGGAATTGGCTCCCTATGCCTGCTCTTCATCAGATCCGGGAGACCGGTGGAAGAAATACGAGATTCAGGAGACGGTACTTCATGAAGAGGAGAAGCTGCCTGGAGAAGAACAGGAGCTTGCAGGAGAATTATTAACAGAAGTTTATCTTCCGAGACATCTGAAAAGAATCGGCACCTATGCCTTTTATTTTTGCAGGCAATTAAAAATCCTTCATGTGCAGGGAGAACTGGAAGATATCGAGGGCGGCGCCTTTATGTGGTGCAAGGGATTGAACCGCCTGACCTTTCGAAATATTCCATGGGAAAACAAAGTCGTTTACAACGTCCTCTCAGAGTTTACACAGGAACTGGAAGCGTCGCTTTTTTTTGCGGACGGAACAACGCTTACCCTGACTTTCCCGGAGTACTATGAAGAATCCGTGGAAAATACGCCGGCCCGGATTATCGATACTCACTGGCATGGCTCCGGTTACAAATACCGCCAGTGTTTCCCGGAACGCAAACTGGATCTGGGCGGATATGACAGATTATTTCCTTATGCCGTGGCCAATGAGCTGCCGGACACCTGCCTGCAGCTGGCGCTGAACCGGTTGAAATATCCCTTAAGTCTCACCGAAGAGGCAGCAGGACAGTACAGAAAATTTCTGGCAGATCATGGAAAAGAACTGGTGAAGCGTGCAGTACAGAAAGAAGATCCGGATTTGCTTGTCCTGATGGAAGAGCAAGGACTTCTCAGTGAAGAACTGACCGCATTTGCCACATCGTATGCGGCAGAGTGCGGTGCAGCAGAAGTGGGCAGTTTTCTTATGGACTATCGGAGACGGCACAGCGGAAGACGGAAAAAAACATTTGAATTGTAGACAGAAAGGCGTAAGCCATGGCATACGAAATCGAGGCCGGGTTTGAAAATATCTGCAGGAAAATTCTGGAGAGCTCCAGAAATGCCCTGTATATCAATATGCGATATCTGGATGTGGCATTATCAAGCCTTGCCTGGGAGATTACCACAGACATTCCGCGCATTGGCACGGACGGATTAAAAATTGCATACGAACCCCATTATCTGGCAGATCTCTATCGGGAAAATCCCATGCTGGTGAACCGGGTGTATCTCCATATGGTGTTTCACTGCATTTTCCGGCATCTGTTCCGGCCCTGTCCGGAAGACCGGGAGCTGTGGAATCTGTCCTGTGATATGGTGGTGGAAGCGCTCATTGACGGGATGCATCACCGAAGCATCCGCATGGGCGTCCATCCGTTCCGGCGTGCAGTCTATGATGAACTGCGGAAAACTCTGAAAGTGCTGACGGCAGAAGGCATTTACCGGGAACTGAAGAAAGCGGATTACCGTTCGGAGCAGAGGGCAAGGATGGTACAGGAATTCTGTATCGATGACCATACATACTGGCCGGCTCCGCCGGAGGAGGAAGGTCCGAAGCCGCCGTCACCTCTGATGGCAAAGCTTAAGAAGCACTGGAAGGATGTCAGCGACCGGATGCAGACGGAGCTTTCTATCGGAAGAGAAGCGGGAACAGAGGACGGAGACCTGTCCGATGAACTGGCGGTGGAGAACCGGGAGCGCTATGATTATCGGACGTTTCTGAAGAAATTTGCAGTCTTAAAAGAAGAAATGCAGATCGATCCGGATTCTTTTGATTATGTATTTTACAGCTACGGTCTCCGGATGTATGGCAATATGCCGCTTATTGAACCACAGGAATGGAAAGAAACTCATAAAATTGAGGAATTCGTCATTGTGATTGACACATCCATGTCCTGCAGCGGCGATCTGGTGAGAAAATTTCTGGAGGAGACGTATCACATCCTGGCTGAGACGGAGAGCTTCTTTCGGAAAGTACATATCCGGATTCTGCAATGTGATGATGCAGTACGTGCAGATCAGCTGATTACAACAGGAGAAGAGCTGAAACAGTACATGGATCATCTGCAGCTCTATGGAGATGGAGGAACGGATTTCCGCCCCGCATTCACCTATGTGCAGCAGCTCATCGACCAGGGTGAATTTAAAAATCTGAAAGGATTATTGTATTTCACCGATGGAAAAGGAACCTTCCCGCGGAAGAGGCCGCCCTATGATGCGGCGTTCATTTTATTCAGGGAAGATTATAAGGAGGTAAGTGTTCCGCCTTGGGCAATCCGCCTGATGCTGGACGAAGAAGACTTATGAATATCAAGCGAGCAAAAGAAGAAATCAAACATACCATTGATGCATACCACCTGCGGGGAGCGGACGGAAAGTACCGGATTCCGGTGATCCGTCAGCGCCCGGTGCTGCTCATGGGACCTCCAGGTATCGGTAAGACCCAGATTATGGAGCAGGTGGCCGAAGAGTGTGGACTGCCTCTTCTTTCCTACACCATCACCCATCATACCCGCCAGAGTGCCATTGGCCTTCCTTTTATCAGGGAAAAAGAATATCAGGGAAAGATGCATTCTGTGACGGAATATACCATGAGTGAGATCATTTCCGCGGTCTATGAGAAGATGGAGGAGACAGGGCAGCAGGAAGGAATCCTCTTTATCGATGAGATTAACTGCGTGTCTGAGACACTGGCACCCACCATGCTTCAGTTCCTGCAGTGTAAGACCTTCGGTAACCAGCAGGTGCCGGAAGGATGGATCATTGTGGCAGCAGGCAACCCGCCGGAATATAACAAATCCGTCCGGGAGTTCGATGTTGTTACCCTGGACCGTGTGAAGAAGATTGAGATAGAGGCAGACTATCAGGTGTGGAAAGAATTTGCCTATGAGCAGAAGATTCATGGCGCCATCATTTCGTATCTGGATATTAAACCGGACAATTTTTATCAGATCGAGACGACTGTGGACGGGAAACGTTTTGTGACGGCCAGAGGCTGGCAGGATCTTTCAGAAATTTTGCAGGTTTACGAGGCACTTGATATTCCGGTGGACCAGGAAGTGGTGGGACAGTATCTCCAGCATGGCAGAATTGCCAAGGACTTTGCGGCGTATCTCGACCTCTATGCAAAATATAAGACCGATTACCAGATTGACGGTATCTTAAAAGGCGTGTGGAAACCGTCCGCCATTGAGAAACTTAAATTTGCCGCTTTCGATGAGCGGCTCAGTGTGGTGGGGCTTCTCATCAGCCGTCTGGGAGAGATTTTTTCCCAGGTACAGGCTGTGGATGAGCAGGTCACAGAGGTATATGAGCAGCTGAAAGCGAAGAAAGCGTTGGAAGGGGAACTGGATGAAGCGATCCGGGCAGATTTTGAAGCCCAGGTGAGCAGAAGAGAGCAGATGGTGGAGGAAGCTGCGGAAAATCTGGAATGCGCCTTTGATTTCTGCGAGACTGCATTCGGAGAGGGACAGGAGCTGGTAGTCTTTGTCACGGAGCTTACAATCAATTCCTACAGTTCCTGGTTTATCAGTGAAAATGGCTGCGACCGCTATTACAAATACAATAAAGGACTCTTATTCCGGGAAGGCCGGCAGGGAATCCTCGATGATATGGATGCTCTCCGTGACCGGATGGAAAGAAGAGAAGGAGGACAGTAGGATGGCGGATATTCTGAAGGTACTGGAATTTTGTATGGATCATCTGGTGGAAATTGCCATTCTGATCTTTGAATTTATCGGCGTGGGGATTATCATCTTCTCCGGACTGCATGGATTCTGGCTGTATCTGAAACGGTCGCCGGAGACAAAGCTGACTCTGGCGAAAGGTCTGGCTATGGGTCTGGAGTTTAAGCTGGGAAGCGAGATTTTAAGAACGGTGATTGTCCGGGACTGGAAAGAGATTGGCACCGTAGCAGGTATTATTGCCCTGCGTGCAGCCTTAACATTCCTCATTCACTGGGAAATCAAAGAAGAAGAAAAGGAAATGCATTAAGCATAAAGATCAAAAGAGCCGTCATCCGCTGGCAGAAGATGCCAGATGGATGGCGGCTTTTTGGGAGTTCAAATGTAATTATCTGCGGGCAGGTAATGCCACACGTACCACTTTCTGGAATGCTTCCAGAAATACATAGATGATGACGATATTTACAAAGAAGTTCATGGTACATTTAATGATTCTGGTGGTCAGAAGTACCTGAAGCGGGGTGCCGTACATCAGGTACAGCCAGGTGGATGTCAGCGTAATGCTGATAACGAATTCCACCAGTGCACAGGCAACAGCGCGGAGCTTGGTGATTTTGGAACGATACAGAATCAGTCCGCAAAGTGCGCCAACCAGAGCATAGCTTAAGGAAAATCCCGGAAAATAGGAAAATCCTCTGACAAAGCAGTTCAGCATGTCGCCAAGGAATCCAACCGTGAAGCCCATCACCGGGCCGCCCATCATACCGGCAGCAATAAATGCCAGGAATCCGATACGGATCTCAACGATAGAAGAGATCGGGATGTTGAAGAATGACAGTACCACGTACAGTGCAATGAAGAAACCACAGATACATAAATTCTGTACTTTGCACAGTTCCTGCAGCTGGTATTTGAGATCCAGCGCTTCTTTTGAAATCTGCATAAAAAATACACCTCCATAGATGAAATGCAGGGGTGAAGGAACCAGTCCTTCGCTGAATGATAAGTGACTCATAAATAATATCTTTCAGGCACCACATCTGAGATGTATCCTCATATGTAGCAACGGGTGCGAATCAGACACCGTAAGCCTTTTGGCTTTTCGTCCCGTGACAACTCCCCATCCACGGGCACTTAACGCGTAAGATTCTACTTCGCTATTATTTACTTGTTTTTTATTATAGCAGTTATTCCCAATTCGTCAATGGATTAACAAAGATTTTTTCATTTTTTAACGCGGCCATGCCCTGGCTTAAATATTCTGCCAGCTGTTCCCGGCTTTCTGTGATATATTCCAGCGTCACATATTCCGGTTGAATCCGTTCCACCAGTTCCCGGACGCCGGGGGCGGTGAAAGGCCGGTGCTTATCGATGGCAAAAATATGGGTGAACAGCTGGTTTATCTGTTCCATGGGATCGTCTGACAGTATATGGGGGTGGGTGATCCAGTCCTCCACATAGGCACCGGTCAGGGACTGCTGCAGGTGGATGCCGTGAATCCATGCCAGGAAATCTTCGCCGTCCGCTCCTGTTCGGGCACTGTGGAAATAGGCCTCATGCTCATCCAACATCTGGTTCAGAGAAAGAAGTGCCTCCTCCTGTGTCCGGAGCTTATGGTTCGTATGCAGAAAATGTCCTGTATCCAGCATCAGGCCTTTCTTCTGATAATGGATACTTTCCAACAGAAGATTAGTAAGCAAGTTGGGCGCTGAGGCCCACAGCCCCGACTGCGGGCAGGAAAAACAAAGCACCACGCCTCGGCCACGGGCATTAAAACAGGGTCATAAGATATTCCAAATCAGTATGTCAATAATATAACAAACTTATTGACTATTTGAAAAACAGGTGTATAGTAAAGATTGTGAAAGAAAAAACAATTTCACCTATGAGCAGAATGGAGGATTGAAAAGATGGCAAACAGAATCGTTTTAAATGAAACATCTTATCATGGGAAAGGAGCCATTCAGGAGATCGCAGGAGAAGTAACCCGCAGAGGCTTCCGAAAGGCATTTGTATGTTCGGGTCCGACCCTTTATAAGCATGGGGTAACCAAGAAAGTGACCGATGTACTGGAGCAGGCAGGATGTCCTTATGAGGTTTATACCAATATTAAAGAGAACCCGACCATTGAGAATGTGCAGGATGGTGTGAAAGCATACAAAGCATCCGGAGCAGACTTTATCGTAGCACTGGGAGGTGGTTCTCCTATGGATACGGCAAAGGCAATCGGAATTATCATTAATAACCCGGAGTTCGAGGATGTGAGAAGTCTGGAAGGTGTAGCACCGACCAAGAATCCGTCGGTTCCGATTATTGCAGTTCCGACCACAGCAGGTACTGCATCAGAGATTACCATTAACTATGTCATTACCGACACCGAAAAGAGAAGAAAATTCGTATGTGTTGATACCCATGATATTCCGATTGTGGCAGTGGTTGACCCGGATATGATGTCATCTATGCCGAAGGGACTGACGGCAGCAACCGGCATGGACGCGCTGACCCACGCCATTGAAGGATACATTACCAAGGCAGCATGGGAGATGACGGACATGTTCCATCTGAAAGCCATCGAGCTGATTTCTTCTTCCTTAAGAGGTGCAGTTGAGAATACACCGGAAGGCCGGGAAGGAATGGCACTTGGCCAGTATGTTGCAGGAATGGGATTTTCCAACGTAGGACTTGGAATTGTACATTCCATGGCACATGCACTGGGAGCTGTCTATGACACTCCGCATGGTGTGGCAAATGCAATTCTGCTTCCGACGGTTATGGAATTTAACGCAGATGCTACCGGAGAGAAATACAGAGACATTGCAAAAGCAATGGGCGTTCAGGGAACAGAGACCATGAGTCAGGAAGAATACCGGAAAGCAGCTGTTGATGCGGTCCGCAAACTGGCTTCCGATGTTGGCATTCCGAAAGACCTGAAAGGAATTGCAAAAGAAGAGGATGTACGGTTCTTAAGTGAAAGTGCAGTGGCAGATGCCTGCGCACCGGGTAACCCGAAAGAGGCAACTCTGGAAGATATTGAGATGCTGTACCGCAAACTTCTGTAAAGACGTTATCCACTATTACATACTTCCTATATATACGATATGGAAATGCCGCTATGCCGTTTACCAAGACGGTAAAGCGGCATTTTCATGTTTCTGGAAACTTTAGAAAATCTTAATTTGATTTATTCCGTAAATCTGATACAATAGGCGGCACAGGAGGAGCATAATTGTAAATGGAAAAGAAAAGAATAATAGCAGTGGGTATCCTTCTGGCAGCGCTGGCAGCGGTATGGCTGGGGGTACGACAGCTGTCCGAAACGGAGCAGATCACACATCCGGCGCTTACGATTACGGCGCTGCCGGTAGGAAAGGCAGATGCACTGATTCTTAAGACGGATGACTGGGCGGCCATGATTGACACCGGAGAGGAAAGGGATGGTTCCTATATCCGTGAGACACTGGAGGCGGCAGGCATTGATCACCTGAATCTTCTGCTGGTCACTCATTTTGATAAGGATCATGTGGGCAGTGCGGCAGAGCTTCTGGAGACGGTTGGCGCAGATCAGGTACTGATGCCGGATTATGAAGGAACAAGACCCGAGTATGCGGCATTTCTGTCGGCATTGGAAGTACATCCGGAGACGGAGGTGCAGCGGATAACTGGAACGGAAACACTGGAAATTCCTGCAGGATCGGTGAACACATCTCTTACGATTTATGCGGCGGATGATCCGGAAGAAATTCAGGATACGGAAGATGAATATGATAATGATATGTCTCTGGTAACAAAGCTTACCTGCGGCGAACGGAAATTTTTATTTACCGGTGATATTGAAAAGACCAGAATCAGTCAGATGCTGGGCTCTGGTGTGGACTGGACGGCGGACTGGATCAAGATGCCGCATCACGGCCGTTATCAGAAAAAGACAGAGAAACTGCTGGAAGCGGTAAAACCGACTTATGCAGTGATCTGTGATGCAGAGGAACAACTGGTGGAAGATAAGACGATGGAAGCACTTCAAAAGAGAAAAATTTACAGCTGGGAGACAGAAAATGGCCTGGTGGAAACCATAACCGATGGAAAGAAAATAGAAATCAGACAGGAGAATGAATAATATGAAGAAAAAACAACTGGCAGTATGGATGATGACAGCAGCATTGAGTGCAGCAATGATGACAGGATGCGGACAGAAAGATGCCGCAGAACAGACCGAAAATACCGAGCAGCAGAATGGAAATTCGGAGGAAGCAACCATACCGGATGAGGATATGGAGATAGATCCGGAATTTGGTGTAGATTCTGAAGAAACGTCTGCAGCTGTATTTGGAGTCATCACCGATGTAGGTGAAAATGAAATTATAGTAGATAATCAGTCCGGTGTTTCTTCAGAAGGTGAGATCATCCTGATGATTGACCCGGATCATACGTATCTTCTGGATGCATCAACCGGACTTCCGGTGGATGTGAAGGATGTACAGGCAGGAGACAGCTTTGAAGCTTATCTTGGGGATGCTATGACCATGTCCCTTCCGCCGCAGAATACACCGGATATCGTATTTGTAAATGTTCCGGAAGACATTGCCATGCCGGCCTACGCTGTGGCAGCTGAAGACCCGACAGAAACGAACGGCATCTGGACACTGAAGGCAACTGACGGAACGGTTTATGAAGTGACAGAAGATGCCCAGGTAGTGCCGTATCTTACCAAAAATATCGTGAAGATGCAGGATGTACAGAAAGGAACCGCATGCGCCATCTGGTATGACGATCAGAATCAGGTACAGAAAGTGATGATCCTGGAGTAATGTGAAATCCCCGGCAATGAAAATTGCCGGGAGTTCTCATTAAATAATTGTTGCTTTCTTTGCAACTGTGTGTTACAATTCAAATACAAAAGTAATAAAACTATCTTATATCTTATTCTAGGAGCTCTGATCGAGCAAAATTCCCGGAGAAGGAAAAAATTAATATAGAACGGATGCGGGAAGAAGCTTCTTTCAGGGAAGGGGGATCTGTGGCAAGAATCGAATCCGGTGCCATGTTCAAGGATATTATCTTCGGCAATAC
>ENA-USUG01001909-USUG01001909.1-human-gut-metagenome-genome-assembly--contig:-NODE-1909-length-33345-cov-10.324997_pt1 | contig 33345 bp, 21 predicted proteins | sample MGYA00250059_ERZ773394 | MGnify/ENA primary metagenome ERZ773394 (study PRJEB29103, sample SAMN06111957) | human gut metagenome | biome: human gut; feature: ankylosing spondylitis patient; material... | reverse complement strand
TATTTTTTACGCTTCGCTAGATTCCTCGCAAGCTCGGAATGACGTATAAGGTAGGACAATCAAAACCCGAACGCGCACTCTTCATCCAAAACGTCATTCAGAGGAGCGAACAAAGCCCATAGGGGCGATGTTCGCGACGTGAAACCCCATATATGGAACAATTACTAATCCTTCACTCGCGCGATAGCGCGAATCTCACTCGCCGCAAAGTGAATATCACCCGAGCGACAGCGAGGATATAACTCGCCGTCAGGCGAATATCACGCCGCTCCGACGCGAAGAAAATCAAAAATTCGGGCGCAATTTTCATAAAACGCTTGACCGTTTTGCGGGCAGAGGTGTAAACGGTAAGCGTAACGAAAAGGAGATACAGATATGAAAAAAAGATTGTTAATCGTATTATTGAGCGTATGTATCGCGATAATTTCGGCGTTTGCTTTCACCGCTTGCGGCGAAACGAACAGCGACGGAGGTAACGGCGGCAACGGTGACGGCGGCAATAGCGGCACTACCGCAACCACGCCCGAAACGCCTGACGGCGGCGACAGCGACGGCGGCGATAATCAAACGCCGAGCGGAGAGGTTACTCCCGAAGCGCCTGCGACAGAAGGGCTTGCTTACGAGCTGCTTGGCGACGATACCTACAAGGTGACGGGCTATACCGGCACGGAAACCGAAGTCAATATTCCGTCGATGTACAACGATAAAAAGGTGACGGCTATCGGCGCGGCAGCGTTTAATGAACGCAAGGATATAACGAGCGTGACGATAGGCAAAAATGTAACGGAAATCGGCGAAGAGGCGTTTTATAAATGCAACGGCATGACGAGCGTGACGATACCCGACGGCTTAACGAGTATCGGGGATTACGCGTTCCAAAACTGCAGCAAGCTTACGAGCATAACGTTGCCTGCCGGCGCGACAAATCTCGGCGAAGGCGCGTTCCGCGATTGCAGCGGACTTACGAGCATGACGTTGCCGTCGGGCGTAACGCGCGTTGCGAACAGTCTGTTCTATAGTTGCAGCGGACTTAAGAGCGTAACGCTTCCGGACACCGTGACGGCTATCGAGATGAGCGCGTTCGCCGGTTGCACGGTGCTTGAAAGCATAGCGATACCGTCGGGCGTAACGAGCATAGGAACTTATGCGTTCTATCATTGCGAAAAGCTGACCGAAATTGCGCTGCCGAGCGTTTTAACGACTATCGGGAATAAATCGTTCGGTTATTGCAAGGGTTTGACGAGCGTCGTTATACCGAAAAGCGTGACGAGCGTGGGAGAATATATATTCGAGTATTGCAATTACTCGCTCACGATTAATTGCGAGTGCAAGAAAGCCGACGCGACCGGCTGGAACAAGAATTGGAACGCAGGGTCGAGTGGTTATACTCTTAAAGTCGTTTGGGAATACGTCGCATAACGAAAAAACAATCGGGATTCCGGAGGAAGTCGCCGTATCCTTATCGGCACAAGTTATCGATTGGCGGCGTAGCGGAGAACGAAAGTCCGTTTGAAAAATGCCGATTTGGCGTAGCCGGCAAAAGAGAGAATACACAAAAACGCGGCCTGCGAAGCGGACGGGTATTTCCGTTGTTCGCAGGCTTTTACGAGAGAAAGAGCATTTTCTGTCATTTTCAGTCGTTGCCGAGGGCTTTGTTGAGGGCGGCGGCGATTACTGCGGCGCAGTCCTCGACGATTAAGTCCACGTCCTTAGGGGTGACGATTAGGTCGCTTTCGCTCGGTTCCGCGCCGGCTTCGCGAATCATCGTGGAGGCGTATACCACGAGCGGCACCCCCACGCCGATTACGGGGCAGCCGAGAGTCGCGCGGTCGAGCCGAAACCTGTGATTGCCCACGCCGCTTCCCGGCGCGATGCCCGTGTCGGTTATCTGAAACGCGGAAGCAAGGCGGCTGCCCGAAGCCGCGCACAGGCTGTCGACGGCAATGACCAGCGAGGGTTTTACAACGCCGGTTACGCCCGAAATGACGTCAAAGCTTTCCACGCCCGTCACGCCCGAAACAGACGGACATAGCGTGCACACGCCGCCGCTTTCGGGCGAACGAGTGACCGTTATACGCTTCACGACTGCCGAGCCCAGCGCGTCGGCGGTCATGGACGGATTGCCGAGTCCCACGATAAGGCAGGTTTCCGGCTTTTGGACGAACTCGCGCACGGCGTCGGCGAGGGCGCGCACGAGGCGAGGGTAGTATTCGCGCTCGCCGCGCAGCACCGCCGAGCCCGACACGGTAGTATACCGCCCCACGGGCTTTCCGAGCGCCTTTGCGGCTTCCTCGTCGAGGGTTACGTCGGTGCGCGTGACATGTTCGTTCAGCCTTACCGAGCGCGGACGAACGAGCTCGGAGGCGAGGTCGGTACGATTTTTTGGTTTGATTGCGGACATAATCGGGATTATTGCACCGAAAATAACAAAACATACCGCAAAAAACTTGCTTTTTAAAATTACTTGTGATAAAATGACAAAGTTAAATAATATCCACTTAAGGAGAAATACAGTGCCTAACATTAAGTCCGCGAAAAAACGCGCATTAATCACCAAGGACAGGAACGCCGCCAACAGAGCGCAAATCACCGTCGTCAAGAACGCGATTAAGAAAATCAATAACGCTATCGATACCAACAATATCGAAGAAGCCGAAAGACTGCTCCCCGAAACCATGTCGGTTCTCGACTCCGCAGTTAGCAAAGGTCTTATGCACAAGAACACCGCCGCTAATAAGAAGTCGGGCATCGCTAAGCGTATCGCCGACATCAAGTCGGGCAAGAAAGAAGTCGTTATCAAGAAGGATAACAAGACTTTGGCTGCCGAGAAGGCAAGAGCCGCCAAGGAAGCTCGCGAAGCTGCGAGAGCCGAGGTAGCGAAGAAGAACGCGGAAAAGAAAGCCGCCGCCGAAGCTGCCAAGGAAGCCGAGAAGGCTGCCGCAAAGAAGCCGGCCGCTAAGAAAACCGCCGCTAAAAAGGCTGCTGCCGACGGCGAAGCTAAGCCGGCTGCTAAGAAAACCACCAAAAAGGCAACCAAAACCGCCGACGCGGAATAAGTTTCTTTCCGGAATAGTTTTGCGAAATCGCGGTGTGACCCTTGCGTAATCTCGGGTTGCGCCGCTTTTTGCGTGCGATAAAGCGCGTAAATGCGCTCGTCATCGTTGACACGAGTCGAAAAATAGTGTAAAATAAACGTATGGAAACCAATCGTAAAGTGAGAATAGGCGACAAACTCACACCGTCGGCGAAGATTTTGATAGCGTTCGAGGCGATTTCCGCGTGTCTTGCGGCGATATTTCTGCTGATTTCCGAGATTGTCTATCTCGTCAGCCCGGGAATGGGATTAAAGACCTTTTCCGCGCTGTTCTTTCCGCTCGTGATTTGCATCGCGGTTGCGCTGACCGTGGGAATAAACCAGACCTGCCGCGGTAAAAACGCGCTGACCGTAGCTTTCCTGATTGCCGCAGTCGTGTGCCTGATGCTCGTTGTGGGCGCGATAATTTTCGAGTGCGTCGTGTACGGGAAGTTCTACCTTGCGCCGTTCACGTTCGTGGGGTAAACCGCCGATTGACCGAATAACGCCGATTGACCGAATAAAACTAAAACCGAATAAAACAAAAAACCGAATAAAACAAAAGCCGCTTGACGGGCAACAGCCCGACAGGCGGTTTCGTTTTGCGTAATGGTGGGCGAGGGGTGTTAAGGCTTGCCGACTTTTTCGGCGAAGTGTGCCTCGGTCTTGATTGCCCACTCATAGGGGCGCATGTACTCGCCGCGGAAGGCGTCAGGGGCTTTGCCGTCGATAAAGTCCCACATATCGCAGGAGCAGTACCGTGTTTTCAACGCCAGACGCGCGCGCTTGACGTTGAGAATGTGCCCTGCGCCGTACTCGTTCAGCGTGAGTCGCAACCGGCACACGGCGTCGCGGTAGAGCTGCTTTGACAGATTGGCGGTTTTCTCCTGCCACAGCGCGGTTATCGCTTCTTCCATGGTGACGAAACCGCCCCTGCGGTCGACTAATAGCGCAAGGAGCTCCTTTGCTTTTGCCCTACCGAAGTCCACCGGCACCGAGCCCGAGAAGCAGTCGAAGCGCGGAAACGTGCGGAAGCTTACGCTGCGGTTTTCCTCGTCCGCAAGCCGCGTCAGTATCGAGTTCAGCGTTGCGGCGTCGTAGGGCTTGTAGCAGAACGCGAACAGATTTTTGCCGACGCGCCGCTTGATCTCGCGAATGTTCTGGGCGTAGCCCGTGATAAAGATTATGCGCACGTCGGGATTGATTTCGATAAACTTTTCGGCGAGCTCCACGCCGTTTATCGATGGCATTTTGATGTCGAGGAACACCGCCTTGTGCTCGTGAGTGCGCGCGAATTCCAGCGCCTCGTCCACTTTCAGCGAAAACATGTTAGCCGTGACCGCGGCGTTGTCGAGAATGTGCGAGGCGAACGTGAGAAGCGGAGCCGGTTCGTCGTCGATTACTATTATGTTCATTGTTCACCGTCCTTGTCGTCTTTGTTTTCGGGAATTTCGATAATTACGCGAGTACCGCGCCCCGGCGAGCTGTCGATAGTTACGCGCGCACGGGCGAGTATTCTCAGCCGCTCGCTCGCGTTCTTAAGCCCCACGGAGCCGCTTTTAACCGCCGACGGGTCAAAGCCCACGCCGTTGTCGATAATCTCCACGACGTGACCGCAAGCGGCTGCGCGGCTTTTCAGCTGCACATAGCCGTCCGTTTCCTCCACGCGCGAGTACTTGAACGCGTTTTCGATAAACGGTTGCAGGCTGAGCACCGGCAGCGAGAAGTCGAGGTCGGCGCAGTCGAGCAGAAACCGTATCGGCTTTTCTCGGCGCATGTTTTCGAGCTCGGCGTAGTTGTTTATGTTGTCGATTTCGCGAGCGAGCGGCACGAGCGCGTCTTCGCCGGCGTCCACGTTGGCGCGCAGATGACGGCTGAACGCGGCGAGAGCCTTGTCGCCCGTCTCGCAATCCTTTCCGTAGGCGTTCTGGATTGCCGACAGACTGTTGAATATGAAATGCGGCTTGATTTGCGCACGAAGCGCGTCGGCTTTGATAGCGTCGCGTTCGCGCTCCAGCCGCAGCGCGTCCACCACCTTGCGCGAGTTCTCAACGGTGATTTCGCGGTAAAGCGCGATTACCGACAGTATCATGGGAATCATGACGTAGGCTATGCTTTGCTCCATGCCGGCTACGGTCAGGTTCATGAGGTCAAACGCCGTGCAGAGGACGTAGGTCGCCGAGGCGAGGAGCAGCAGCGAGTAGGTCGCCTTGCGCACACGTCCCGGTTTCGGCTCGCGAATGACGGGATAAATGAGCCCGATAAGGCAGGCGCACTCGATTAGCGGCGCAATCACGCGGTAAACCGTGCCCGTGAGAGCTATGTACAGCGTCGTCGCCACAGCCACTCCCACGCCCACGGCGATTGCCACGGGCAGAATGCGGCTTATGGTCCTGCTGCGGTAGAAGTGGTAAACGAGCGTGCCGAGCAGAAGAGCTACCGCGATAAAGTTCGCGTCAATCATAATGTTGTAGGTGTGCAGGCGCATGAACGCCAGCAGCCGCCAATACACGGCGATTGAGAACACCGTCATCACCGTCACCGCCGCCATGACCAGCGCGAACGAGTAGTCGCGGCGCAGCGACGGCAGTCCGAAGTTTACGATAAACGAGAACGCGAACAGCGCTACGGTCAGTCCCAGGACGATAAACCCGATGTTGTTCGTAAGGTATGGCGACGGAGGGTCGGCGTCGCGCGTGGAAATCATCAGTCTCGGCGCGGAGGTGAGACCGCCCTCGCGGCACGAGGAAACCTCGAATACCACCTCGAGCGGCTGTTCGTCGGTGACGACGTAGGTAAGCATTACTTCCGCCTCGCCGTCCGACCACGCCTCGCCCGTTCTGTTCTGCGAGCCGTAGGAGTAGACGAGCTCGCCGTTGACGTAGCCTCGGAACGCGCCCACGAAGTTGTTGTTGAGAAAATATATCGGCGTGCCCGGGCTGAGCCCCTTGACGAACACGCGGTAGGAGGCGTAGCCCTCGTTCGTCAGCCGCTTGCCGTCGAGCGTAGTTTCGGTGTAGCGGTGCGGCACGGTAACTATCGCGTCGGGTTCGGCGTCCGTTATGCCGTCGGTCACAAGCCACTTGTTGCAAAAGAACTCGTAGGTGCCCTGCATGTGCTGTTTCAGGTACTTGTTTTCCGTGTCCGCGCCCGAAAAATCGATTACGCAGTTTTCGATGTCGGGCAGCCCTTGTTTCGAGTTCATGTTGTCGTTGCTCTTTACGAGGAAATACGCCGTTATGAAAAGACACATCGCCGCGACAAACGTCGCGCTCGCCGCCGTAATTATCGATTTGGTTTTTGTCGCAAGCTTTCTCATCGGACTTATTATAGCAAACTTCGCGCGAAAATTCAACGGCGGATTATGTGTTTACGGATAAAATTTTTGCGGTTGTAAAGCATATTCACGCTTCGTTCACGCGTTACGGTGGGAAAGTGGATAATCTGCCTGATAAATGCGGCGGCAGGTAAGAGGCGAGGAGTAAAAAATTATGATTATGCGCCTTCGCCCGGATTCTCGGGGCTGCGCTACCGCTCCGCTCGGAATGACAATAGGATTATTATTCGTTCCATGCAGGGGTTCCTCACGCGCGCGGAAAGCCGCGCGCTCAGGATGACGTTTTAGACGGAGAGTGCGCGTTCGTGGTTTGATTACCCTGGCTTATATGTCATTCCGAGCGAAGCCGAGGAATCTAGCGAAGCGTTATCCTCATGAAAGCCTTCCCCCGAGGGGGAAGCCAATAACAATCGCGGCATACCTGAAACGGTAGCTAGGCGTAAATGTAAATCTTCTAACGCAATTTTAAAATCGAACGTGCAGCCGCCGTTTTATCTCGTCATTCAGAGAAACAGCCGAGCGGTAAACTCGGCTGTTTCGTGGAATCCCCTGCATGGAGCGATTACTAATCCTTTTTATATTTACGTCTGATGTACGTCTTTGAGGAGAGAGGCAATAGAATACGGCAAAGCGGCTTTTACGCTTCGCGGTTTTCGCCGAGGAAGAATATGGCGAGAGTGCCGGGACCGGAGTGCGAGCCGATTACCTGGTCGATATAGTTAATCGTGATACTCTTGCATTCGGACTTTTCGCGAATCATGTCGGCGAGCGCCTCGGCGTCATCGGGGCAGTCGCAGTGCGCGATATAAACAATCTGGTTTTTCTTGTCGTAAGCCTTTTCGACGTACTTATTGAACAGCCACTTGATAGACGCTTTTCTGCCGATTACCTTACCCACGGCAACGAGCTTGCCGCGATTGTCGGCGCACATTACGGGCTTAATCTTGAGAATAGTGCCGATGAGCGCGGTGCCGCCGCTGATTCTGCCGCCGCGTTTTAGGTACATGAGGTCGTCGACGGTGAATTGGTGGCAGGTTTTCATCTTGATTTTCTCGGTAAACGCGCGCACCTCGTCGATGCTTTTGCCCTGAAGCTGCGCTTCGAGCGCGTAGGTCACGATAAGCCCTTCGCCCATGCAAGCGGCGAGCGTGTCGACTACATAGAACTTGCGCTCGGGGTAGGCGGCGGCAAGTTCTTCGCTCGCCTTGATTACGTTGGAGCAGGTCGCGGACAGCCCAGACGAGAACGCCAGGTACAACACGTCCTTGCCGGCGGCGAGGTACGGCTCGAAAAACGCCTTTGCGGTATCGACGTTGACGCAGCTGGTCGACACCTTTGCGCCCTCGCGCATCGCCTTGTAGAAAGCGTGAAGGTCGCTCGGCTTGCCTTTTTCATAGCCCAGGTGCTCCTCGCCGTTCAGCATGTAAGTGAGCGGCATCACGTCCAGATTGTATTTTTCAATCAGCTCGTCGGTTAAGCTCGCCGTGGAATCTGTGATAATAACGTAATTGAAAGCGGTATTCATAATTTTATCTCCTAAATAATTGATTTTTTGATATTCCGTAATCTAGTTTACAAAACTAGTATAATTGATTTTTTATAATATGTCAAGAAATTTATGTGATAATCGGTTGTAATTTTTCGGATAATGTGCTACAATTATGAGGTAAGAATAATTTAACGCGGACGAGAGAGGAAAGGACATGGAAGAATCATCGATATTACCGAAGTTCAAAGATTTTGACATACTCAAGGATTTCGAGGTTTTCAGGGACGACATCGGGGGCTTCAAGCTGCCGCGTTTTCACGAACTGCCGGACGTGGGACTGTACATGGACCAGGTTGTCAGCATTATCGACAAGTATTTCAAGGTGCTCGACCGCGACGACGACAAGCCGATTATCACCTCGTCGATGATAAACAACTATGTAAAGCTGGGGATAATTCCGCCGCCGGTGAGGAAGCGGTACGGAGCCGACCACCTCGCGTACCTCATAATGATTTGCCTGTTAAAGCAGGTGCTGTCGATGAGCGAGATAACGCTGCTTATCGGGGGCTACGGCGAGAAGCTGGACGAGAAGTACGACAAATTCTGCTCGTTGCAGGAAAAAGTATTCACCGACCTCGATATTTCCGACACAGCCGACCCGTTGTCGCTGTCGATGCTTGCGCTGACGACCAAGCTTTACGCGCAGAAGCTGATTAAAATTCAGCTCGACGCGATAAGAGAGGAAACGGCGAAACTCGCTTCGGCGCGCGAGGAAGAAGCACGCAAGGAGGCGCAGAAAGCCGAGGAGGAAAAGGCTGTGCGCGCGGAGGAGAAGAAGTCCGCAAAAGCCGAATCCGCCGTCGAGCGGCACGAAAAACACCACGGCAAGGCGGAGGAAGCCGCGCCCGAGAGCAAAAACGATTAACCCTGTATCAGCGATATTAAAAAAATACCGTAACGGATATTGACCGTTGCGGTATTTATATTTATATGCGGTTGTAGTTATGAGCGAGCCGATTAAGCGTTCGTTTCGGGAGCCGTGCGCGAGTAGTCGGAGATAGAAAACTCGGTGGTGTACTTAATCGAAGCGGTAGAGTAGTCGTACTCGTAGGTTTTCATGGCGACGAGCGGACGCTTTACGGTTTCGTTCTCGGCGATTTTCAGCGGAGTGAGCGAGTAGTAAATATCGATGGGCGCGCCCGATTCCGTGGCGTTTATGGACACGGAGGTCTTGATAGCCTTGACGCTCGCAACCTCGTCCAGCCCGTAGCGACCCTTGAAGGAGTCGGCAAGGTTAAGCGTTTCCTCGCTGCCCTCGGCGGCGCAGGTGAACTTCATGCTCGTCGCCGCGAAGCCGTTTCCGCGCACATGCATATCGAAGAAATTAGCGAGATTGAACGTACTGCTGCCGCCTGCCTTTATGTCTTTGAAGCCGCGCAGCACATAGTACAGCGTTTCGTTGTCGTAAACGTCCGCAAGGCTTTCGCCCGAAAAGTCGATAGTCGAAGCGTCCTTGCCGTTTTTCAGCCATACGAGCTCGGACTTTTTATCGGTGTAGTCGACGGTCAGTCGGTAGCTGTCGTTGCGCACGTCCGTGCGGTCGGCAAGCTCCACCGTTTTTTCGGACATGACGGGCGAAAATATCTCGGAGTTCATGCGCGAAACGGAAGCGATGGTGTCTGTTTTGCCTCTGTCGGCTTCGTCCGCGGCATCGTTGTAGGTTATAGTGAAAGTTTCGGTGATTTCCGTGACTTTTTCATCGACCGAGCGCACGATAAACACCGCTTCGCCCGTGGCGACAACCGTTCCGTCCTTGGTCTTTCTGACGACGGAATAGGTAGAGCTTTCGTAAAAATCCGTTTTGCCTGCGGCCCAGGGTATCGTACTGTCCGGCAAAGCCGCAGACGCGGCGTTGTTTCCCGAGCACGCAGCAAGAGCGAACACGCCGATTAGCGCGAGCAATAGACTGAGTAATCTTTTCATTAACGTAACACCTTTTTTGGCATATATTTCTTTCTGATTCCGGATGGAGCGAAGAGCCGCTTTGCCGCCCGACAACGCAATAAGTATATCACAACGGGCAAAACTACGCAAGCGTTTGATTCGGTTTGCGCGTTTTTACCGCTGTTTTGACGGGGCTTGTGACTAAAGCGAGTCGGACAGTCGGCTTAAAAACGCGGCGCGGCGGCAAAACGTGGCGCATTTTGCTTGAAAAATCGCGAAAAAAAAGCTACAATATGTGTATGATTATTACCGAAAAATCCTATACGGACGCGCTCGACCGCGTTGTTAATATTATCGAAGCGCGCAAGCCGAGCCTCGACGTAAACAATATAGTCATCGTCCCCGACGTGTACACGTTCGCGCTGGAGAAGCGGCTGTTTTCGCGCGGCAAGGGCGCGTTCGACGTGGAAGTCACCACATTCAACCGCCTTTACACGCGGCTCAACGCCGGCGGCGAACGCGTCGCGCTGTCCAAACAGGGCGCGTTGATGTTGCTGAAAAAAGTGTGTCGCGAGCACGCCGACGAGCTCGGCTGCTATTCGCGCTCGTGTTTAAGGACGGGCTTTGCGGTTAAATTGTACGACGCACTGAACACGCTTCGGGCGTGCGCGGTGAGCCCTAGCGACCTCGAGGCGGCGGAGGACATGCAGAAGTCGCGCGACCTTGCCGTGCTTTACCGCGAGTATCTTCGCGAAATCGATGGCAGGTACGTCGACGCGGCGGGCAGGAACAGGTTGCTGGGCGAAATAATAGAGAAAACCGACGCTTTTTGCGACGCAAACGTGTACGTCACGCTGTACGACAAGCTTTCCGCCGAGGTAAAGCGGCTGCTGGGGATAATCGAGAGAAGCGCGCGCTCGCTGACGATAGTGGAAGCCGCGCCGCCCGAGGGTTATTCGGTGAGCGCGAATACAGTCGTCGTGAAGTGCCGCGACCGCGTTTCCGAGTACAAAGAGGCGGCGAAACGCATCGCGAGCTACGTTTACGACGGCGGCAGGTACGACGACGTGGCGATTGTCGACGCGAGCGGCGAGTACCACGCGGCGAAACGGATTTTCGACGAATTCGAAATACCGTACTATACGGGCGAGAAGCTTCCGCTTGCCGGCACCGAGCTTGCAAGGTTCGTGTTCGGCGCGCTCGAATGCGTGAGAAAAAAATACCGCACCGCAGACATGCTTGCGCTGAGCGTCAACGCGTACACGGGCATTACGGCTCGCGACGCTGACCTTTTCAGGTGCTACGTCAACAGGTATTGCGTGGATTATATCGGCTTTACGAGGGAGTTCGGCGGCTTCCCCGACTGCGAACCCGACGCCCTTGAGGGCGCCGAGCGCGCGAGAGCGCGGCTTATGGACGTTCTGGGCTCGATGGATGGCTGCTTTTCGTCTGCAACCGCGATGAAAACCAAGCTGCTTGCCGCGCTGGAAAAGTGCGGCGCTGCGGCTGTCACCGAGGCGATTTCGGCGGCGGACGAGGAGGGCAGGAACTATGGCGGCGTTTACGAAAAAGCCGTCGGGCTAATTGAGCTTTACGGCGAAATGAACGGGGGCGGCGCGACTACTCCCGAGGAGGCGACGGACGTGCTCCGCGAGATTTTCGAGGGCACGGAAGTGTCGCTCGTCCCCAACCGCTCGGACGTAGTGCAGATAGGCGCGCTGTCGCAGTACCGCGGACAAAGAATAAAGTACGCAATCGTCGTGGGCTTCAACGACGGCGAAATTCCGCCCGTAAACCGCGACGACGGACTGTTGACCGACGCGGACGCGGCGAAGCTGGGCGCGTACTCGCTGAAAGTCGAGCCGTGCACCGCGGAAAAGAACGCGCTGTGCCGGGGCGAGCTGTGGCATTTTCTCAAAGCCGCAGACAGGCTGTTTATCACCTATCGCGACGAGGGCGGCATGAAACCGTCGTTCGACCTTAAATTGCTGCTGGCGAAAAACGGCATAGCCGAACGCTCGACCGAGGACTACGAAAACGCGCTGGCTTCGCTCACCGACGCAAAATCCGTCGCAAGGCTTACCGGCTCGCGCTCGATTGCGTTTGAAACGCTGATGAAAAATCCCGGGCTTGCGTACTCGGGCTCGCTGGGCGCGGCTTCGGGCGAACTCGGGACGGCGGCGCGGCGGCAAACGCGCCCGACGCGGCTCAGCCCCGACCGCATACCGTTTTTAAGAGGCAGGGTGACGTCGGTCAGCGCGCTTCAGACCTATTTCGAGTGCCCGTACAAGTACTTTTTTAAGTACGGACTGAAAATAAAGAAAGCCGACGACGGCGTGGTCACGCCGCTGGACGTGGGTACGTTTTTGCACAAGACGGTTGAGCTTTTCGTGAGCGAAGGTATGCCCGACGACGTGGAGAGCTTTGTCGAAAGAACCGCCGAAAAAGAGAAAGAAACGTTTATAAAGTACAGGCTGAAAGAGAACGAGCGCATGTTTCTCAGGCTAAAGACCGAAGCTGTCCTGCTGTGCCGGATAGCCGCCGGGCAGGTGTCGGCAGGCTCGTTCCGCCCCTACGCCACCGAGGCTTCGTTCGGGCGCGAGGACTCCGCGCTCAAAGGCGTCACGCTGCCGCGCTCGGGCGTAAGGCTTATCGGTGACATCGACAGAATCGACGTGTCCGGCGACAGAGCGAGGGTTATCGATTACAAGACGGGCGCGATAGAATTTTCCTGGAACGAGCTGTACTTCGGAAAGAAAATACAGCTCATGATTTACGCGCGCGTGATGAAGGAAAACGGACTTCGCCCGGCGGGCTTTTTCTACTTCCCGTTCTCGGTCAGGTGGAGCGACGACGATTACGACCATCGGCTGAAAGGCGCGTTCGATTGCTCGCCCGAAATGCTGAAAGCCATGGACGGAAATATCGCGAACGAGGAGAAGAGTAAGGTTATCGAAGCGATAGTCAAGACGGACAAGAACGGCGAGGCGGCGGTGAGCGGCAGAAACACGCACGCCTGCACCGAAGACGAGCTTATCGCGGCTGCCGATTATGCGGTGGCGGTTGCGGACGAAGCTGCGACGGAAATTCTGGGCGGCAGCATAGCCGCTTCGCCCGTGTCGTCGGGGAGAACGCGCGCGTGCGACTATTGCGACTACGCGGCGGCTTGCGGCGCGGAGGTTACGGGCAGAAGCGCGAGCGGAGCCAAGAAAGAAGATATTATCGCGGCGGTGACGAAATGAGTTTTACAAAGGAACAAAATCAGGCGATAACCTCGCGCGAGCGTAATTTGCTGGTGTCGGCTTCGGCAGGCAGCGGCAAAACCACGGTTATGATTGAGCGAATCCTGTCGCTGATAGAAGAGGGCGCGTCGCTCGAAAACATGGTCGTGTGCACGTTTACGCGTTCGGCGGCGGCAGACATGCGCGACAAACTGCAAAACGCGCTGCTGCGGCGCGTGGGCGACGGTACCGAGTTTACGGCGGTTGCCGAGCGCGAACTCACGCTGCTGACCACCGCCGAAATAAGCACGCTGCACAGCTGGTGCCAGCGGCTTATCCGCAATTATTTTTACGTCGTGGGCGCCGACCCGGCGTTTGAAATCGCGGACGAAGAGGAGGCGAGCGCAATGCTCGCGGAAGCGATTGACGAAGCTGTCGAGCAGCGAATAACGAGTGCCGACGACGACTTTTCGGAGCTGTACGACGTCATGCTGTCGGGGCGAAAGGATACCGCGCTGAAAAAACTTGTGCGCAACTTGTACTACTACTCGGAGGCGCAGTCCGACCCCGAGGCGTGGCTGAGCGGCGGCGCGACGGAGGGACTTCGTAACCCGGGGCTCGGAGAGGAAATCGCAGAGCAGGCGAGAAAACGCCTTAGCGCAAGGTTTTTACCTCGTGCCAAGGAGCTTTTGGAGCGCATTTCGCAGTCGGGGTTTAAGCGCAACTACGAAGCCGCCGAGGCGCTTGTCGCAAAAATTTCAGGTAAGTATCCGGGAAACTTGCCCACGCCTTCTGGCAGGATTCCCGATGGGTTCAAGGGACTCGCAGACGAGTACAATCGACTGAAAAAAGATTACCTCAAAGCCGAAAAAGGGTTTGTCGGGTTCGACGAAATGCCGCTTCCCGACGCGCGGACGGAGGCGTTTACGCGCGTGCTTTTGGAGCTGACGGCGAGCGCGAAAGAGAAGTACGCCGAGGAAAAGCGGCGCAGGGCGCGGCTGGACTACGCCGACCTCGAGCACCTTACCGTAAGGCTGGTGGAAAACCCCGTGTGCGCGGACGAGATAAGGGCGCGTTACCGCTACATATTCGTCGACGAGTATCAGGACGTCAATCCGCTCCAAGAGCGCATAATTTCCGCGATGCGCGGCGCGTCGCTGTTCCTCGTGGGCGACGTCAAGCAGAGTATTTACGCGTTCAGAATGTGCGACCCGAACATATTTTTGGGCAAGTACGCCCGATATGAGGACTACGGCTTTTCAAAGCCCGTCGAGCTCAACGCGAATTTCCGCAGCGCAAGCGAGATTCTGGACTTCGTAAACCGCGTTTTCTCGCCGCTCATGACGGAGGACTTCGGAAAAATCGACTACCGCAATACCGCTGCTCTCACGTCGGGAGCAGGCTTCGGCGGCGGCGAAATACGGCTCAATCTCATAGAACTCGGCGCGAAATCCGAGGGGAGAACGGGCGTGTACAGCGTTCTCGCCGCCCAAAACGAAACCTATTGCGTCGACGAGGCGGAGGCTAACCGCGTGGTTGCCGACATCGCGGAGCTTCTGGAACACGGAAGCGTAAGACAGCCGGACGGCACGACGCGCCCCGTTTTTTACGGGGATATAGCCGTGCTGGCAGCGACGCGCAGCGCGAAAACCGCGCTCGTCTATACAAAGCTCAAAAAAGCAGGGGTAAACGTTTCGCTGTCCGACCCCTTGCGCTTCGATTCCGTGCCCGAAATCGCGCGGCTCAACGAGTTTATGAAGTACCTCGTGTTCGGCGCGGACGACGTGGCGCTCGCGGCGGTATTGCTCTCGCCGATTGCGGAGCTGACGGAAGACGAGCTCGCGCTGGTGAGAATGAGCGGCGACCCTGCCGAAAAGCGGTTTTACGTCCTTTGCGAGGATTACGCCGCAAAGAAAACGGACGAAACGGCGAAAAAGCTCGCCGCGTTCTTCGCGCTCGCCGCGCGCTATCGCGAGTACGCGAGAACTCACGCCGCGTGCGAGGTGATAGGCAGACTTATCGCCGAAAAAAAGCTGTTTCCGCGCGTTGCGGCAGGCGACGAGCCCGAGCTTAAAACCGACGCGCTCACGTCGTACCTCAATCACCTCGCGTCGTCAAAGTACGGCTCGAGCGTGAGCGAGTACGTCGCCTATCTCGGCTCTTCCGAAGCGGTAGCCGACAGGTCCGCCGCCACCGACGCCGTGTCGATAATGACCATTCACGCCTCCAAGGGGCTGGAATTCCCGTTCGTGTTTTTAATCGATACCGACCATAGATTCAACGTCCGCGAAACCTACGGCAAGGTGCTTTGCGACTCCGAACTCGGCGTGTGCATGAAGAATTTCGACGAGCTCGAGCGCGCCGTCAAGACTAACAGGCTGACGTTCGCGGCAGGGCTAAGGAAGCGGCGCGGGATTATGGAAGAGTCGATGCGGCTTCTTTACGTCGCGCTGACTCGCGCAAAGCAGGGGCTTTACGTTTACGCGAGCGCGGACGAAAAGACGGTCAAGGAGCTGTCCGAGGGCACGCTCGGCTTTGACCCCGAGTCCGCCGACTGCTTTTTCGATTGGCTCGCGCCCGTCTACGTCGTTTACGGACACAAGACGTACCGAGCGGAGGACTGCGTGGCGAGCTTCGAGGCAAAGGAGCCACCCGTGCTCACGGCGCCCGACCCCGAGTTTACGGCTGCGCTGTGCGAGTACTACGACGCGCCGAAGAAAAACGCCGCGCCTCACCGCAGCGTGAAAAAGAGCGTGACGGCAATCGGCAGGGACGAAGAGGAGCAGCAGCCCGAGTACCTGACGGGAGCGGACGACGACCGCGCGGTGATAAAGGGCAACGCCTACCACAGGGCTATGGAAAAAGCCGACTATTCGCTTTGCGCCTCGGCGGCGGCGAATAAGCTCCGCGAAACCGAACCGTCGTTTGCGCTTGTCGACGAAGGCGAGTTTACGGCGGCGTTCGAGGCAATCCGCGAGCGCGTGGGCGAGAGGAAAATCTACCGCGAAAAGCAGTTCGTCTACAATCCCGGCGGCACGCTGGTGCAGGGCGTAATCGACCTTCTCGTAACCGACGGAAATACCTGCGAAATTATCGATTATAAAACGTCGAAAACGTCAACAATTCTGTCGGGAGCCTACGACGTTCAGCTCGCGGCGTATTCGCTCGCAGCCGAGGAAATCACCGGCATGCGCGTGACAAAAGCGAGCATATACTCGTTCCGCGAGAGGCGGTTTTTCGACGCCGAACAGGACAAGCTGGAAAAAATCAAAGCGCGGCTGAAATCGGGCGAACTTTGATATGACGGAAGCTTATGTAAAACAAAAACGCCGTTCTCCCTTAAAAACACGGAAGGACGGTGTTTTGCTATGGTCGAAGCGATTGTTTACGCGCTGTTTTTATTCGTTCTCGCGCTCGCGCTGCACGCCACCGCGAGCCTTACTTTGCTTGCGGCGGCGTGTCTTTTTCTTTCCGCAGCGGCGGCGAATAAGCGGAATAAGCCGAAAGAAAAGAAATCGTTGCCGTGCTCGGGTTTAACGGGCGAGCCCGACGATAAGGTGGCGTTTGCCGGGTTCGATTTTGATAAACCCGAAGAGGGCGAGGACGATGAGCCGAGCAATTTTCTCAAACCCGATACTTTATTGCCCGTCGGATTTCTCGAGTCCGAAGAGGTCTTGCCGCGCCGTAACACGGGGCGCGAAGTACCGCCGCTTTACGAGGACGAGGGGCAAAAGTGCAGCCGCGCGAGGGCGGTTTTGCGAAATGCAATCGCGCTTATAGACGAAACCGAGGACGAAAGCCGATTGGCGGCGGTGCGGCGCGCGATGGCTTCGGCTCGCCGCGAGGGAGCGAAACGACAGGCAAAATAGAAAACGTGGCGGAGAAAAAGCGACAGATAAGAAAGGAGCTACCGACAAAAGTCGATAGCTCCCGACAGTCGTTTGCGTTCGGCGCGATTAGTCGTTTGCGTCCTGAAGCGCGTCGAATCCTTCTTCTCCGGTGCGGACGCGGATAACGTTTTCCACGTCGTAGACGAAGATTTTACCGTCGCCGAAGTTACCGGTGCGCAGTACTTTTTCGGCGGTTTCGACTACGGTTTGTACGGGAACCGCGCTCACGACGACTTCGACTTTGCACTTTGGGAGCAGAGTGATTTCATATTCCGTACCGCGGTACATAGCCGTTCTGCCTTTTTGAGTGCCGCAGCCCATGACGTCGGTCACGGTGATGCCCGTCACGCCTATCGCGTTGAGCGCGGTTTTCAGCGGCTCGAAGCGGTCGCGGCTTATCACCATGGCGACTTTTGTGAGTTTAGGCGTTTTCTCGTTGCTCGTCCGTGCGGAAACGTAAGCGGCAGGCGTTGAGGGAGCGGCAGGCGCGGCAACTTTGGCGACAGATGGAGCGCTCGCTTCATGCATGAGTTCGGGGTGGTCGGCAAGGTACTCGTCCGAAGTGTTGTCGGTAAAGTCGAAGCCGGCGTAGGCGGAAGCGAGGTTATGCTCGCAGGAGTCGAGCCCGGCGATTTCCTCTTTTGCGGAAACCCTGAGTCCCATAAACTTTTTGAGAAGACAGAACGTCAGCGTGATTGTTGCGGTGACCCATGCGGCGACGGCCACGAACCCTAAGAGCTGCACGCCGAAGAAATAGAAGCCTTGTCCCCAAGTGACGGTACCGGCGGCAGCCGCCCACAGTCCGTCGGTTGCGGAGAAGATTCCCGTGAAAATCGTGCCTGCCGCGCCGCAGAAGCAGTGAACGGCTATTGCGCCTACGGGGTCGTCGATTTTCAGCTTCTTGTCGAGAAGTTCCACTCCGAATACCACTATAAAGCCTGCGAAAATGCCGATTATCGCCGCGCCGAGAGGCGTAACCATATCGCAGCTTGCGGTAATTGCTACGAGCCCTGCGAGCGCGCCGTTAAGACACATCGAAACGTCGGGCTTTTTATAACGAATCCAGGTTATTATCATACAGGTCGTAGCGGCGACTGCCGGAGCCATGTTTGTGGTCACGAACACCAGCGCCATAGTGCCTTCCTGTCCCACCGCGCCGTAGGTGGAAGCGCCGTTGAAGCCGAACCAGCAGAACCACAGAATGAACACGCCGAGAGCGGCGAACGTGAGGTTGTGACCGGGAATTGCGCGAGGCTTACCGTCCTTGCCGTACTTGCCGATTCGGGGACCTAAGAACGCCGCGCCGACGAGCGCGCAGATGCCGCCTACCATGTGTACTGCGGTCGAGCCGGCGAAATCGTGAAAGCCCATTTGCGCCAGCCAGCCGCCGCCCCAAATCCAATGCCCGGACACGGGGTAGATTACGAGGCTGATGACGACGGAGTAAATGCAGTAGCACGAAAACTTAGTGCGCTCTGCCATTGCGCCCGAAACAATAGTAGCGGCGGTAGCGCAGAACACCGTCTGGAATATCAGGTGAAGCATGTCGTTGTCGCCGGTGATAAAGTCCGCCGTGGGCGTGCCGATTACGCCGCCGACGTCGCGCCCGTGCATCAGCCCGTAGCCGAGAATCCAGAACACGATTGTGCCGAGGCAAAAGTCCATTAGGTTTTTCATCAGGATATTGCCTGTGTTTTTGGCGCGCGTAAGTCCCGCCTCGACGATTGCGAAGCCTGCCTGCATAAAGAACACGAGTGCGGCGCCGACGAGAATCCATACCGCGTCGATTGAAGAGGCGAGCTCGTCTACCGTCGCGGATAACAGTGCGATTGCGTTTGACATTATTTTTATTCTCCTTTTATAAAAATTTTTTCGGTTGAAAGTCGGTTGAAACGAAAAAAAGAAAGGACGCGAAAGCGTTTGCTTTCACGTCCTTGTGAATCAATCCGTGGATAGAATTTGTTTTGCGGAAATTGCGGCGTTACACCGAGAAGAGGAGGTCGGAGTAGGTCGGGAACGGCCAATATTCCTTGGACACGATTGTTTCGGCGGCGTCGCAGGCGGCGCGGAGCTCCTGCATCGCGACTACCACTTTGTCGTGATAGTTGTGCGCGGCTTCGGCAACGTTCTCGATGAGTTTAGCCTCGACAACCACGTCCTCGAGCACTTTTGTCGCGGCGTAGGCGCGGTCGGTGAGCTCGCTGACTTTTTTGGCGACGTCGGTTTCGGCGAGCGCGGAAATACCCAGCGCGGCTTTTTTCGCGATTCCCTCCGCCAAGTCCGCGGTGAACTTCGCGCAGGCAGGGATAATCTCCTTGTTTGCCATTTCAATCATCGTCTGAGCTTCGATATTGATTATCTTCGAGTAGTTGTCGAGCAGGATTTCCTGACGGGCGGCAACCTCGACGGGGGTGTAGATGCCGTATTTTGCGAGAAGCTTCAGGTTCTTCTCGTCGGTGTAGCGCACCAGCGCGTCGGGCGTGTTTTTGAGGTTGAGAAGTCCGCGTCTTTCGGCTTCTGCAGTCCACTCTTCGGAGTAGCCGTTGCCGTTAAAGACTATGCGCTTGTGCTTTGCGTAGCTTTCCTTGATGAGCGCGTAAACGTCCGCTTTAAGGTCGGCGGACTTTTCAAGCCGCGTTGCGAACTCGTCGAACTTTTCTGCCACTGCGGCGTTGATCATGGTATTCGGGCAGGAAATGTTGCTCGTCGAGCCCAGCATGCGGAACTCGAACTTGTTGCCCGTGAAAGCGAACGGCGAAGTGCGGTTTCTGTCGGTGGTGTCGCGCATGAACTCGGGGATTACGTCCACGCCCAGCTTCATTGCGGTAGCCTTGATGTGCTCGTAATGCTTGCCCGTTTCGATAGATTCGAGGATTGCGGTCAGCTCGTCGCCGAGGTACATCGAAATGATTGCCGGCGGAGCTTCGTTCGCGCCGAGACGGTGGTCGTTGCCCGCGCTCGCAACCGACAGACGCAGCAAATCCTGATGGTCGTCGACGGCGGCGATAACGGCGGAGAGAATGGTAAGGAACAACAGGTTTTCCTGCGGATTCTTGCCGGGCTCCAGCAGGTTTTCGCCCTCGGCGGTGGAAATCGACCAGTTGTTATGCTTGCCCGAGCCGTTTACGCCGGCGAACGGCTTTTCGTGCAGCAGACACATCAGACCGTGCTTGTCGGCGATTTTGCGCATGAACTCCATCGTCAGCTGATTGTGGTCGGCGGCGACGTTGACGAGGGTGTAAATGGGCGCGAGCTCGTGCTGAGCAGGCGCGACTTCGTTGTGACGGGTCTTGGCGAGTATTCCCATTTTCCACAGCTGTTCGTCGAGGTCAGCCATGAACGCGAGCACGCGCGGACGAATGCTGCCGAAGTAGTGGTCCTCGAGTTCCTGACCCTTGGGCGGCTTTGCGCCGAACAGCGTGCGCCCCGAGAAAACCAAATCCTTGCGCTTAAGGTACAGCGCCTTGTCGATGAGAAAGTACTCCTGCTCGGGACCCACGGTGGTGACTACTTTATCGGTGGTCTTGCCGAAAACCTTAAGAAGCCTTACCGCCTGGTCGGACAGCGCTTTCGTCGAGCGCAGGAGCGGCGTTTTCTTGTCGAGCACCTGTCCCGAGTAGGAGCAGAACGCGGTGGGAATGCACAGCGTGCCGTCCTTAATGAACGCGTCGCAGGTGGGGTCCCACGCGGTGTAGCCGCGCGCCTCGAACGTCGAGCGCAAGCCGCCGTTGGGGAAGCTGGACGCGTCGGGCTCGCCCTTTATGAGCTCTTTTCCCGAGAAACTCATGATGACGGTGCCGTCGCCGATGGGGTTAATGAAGCTGTCGTGCTTCTCGGCGGTGATTCCGGTCATCGGCTGGAACCAGTGAGTGTAGTGGGTAGCTCCCTTGCTTATCGCCCACTCCTTCATTTCGTGCGCCACGACGTTTGCAACCTCGAGCGTGAGCGGCTTGCCTGCGTCCACGAGCGAGCGGAACGCGCGGTAGGTTTCCTTGGGGAGCGAGCGTTTCATCACCGAATCGCTGAACACAAGGCTACCGAAGATTTCCGGAACGTTAGTCATAAAAGTGTATCTCCTTGAAAAATTTAATCGGATTAAAGATAAAACGCCGTAGGTTTTTGACTTCCTACGGCGTCTTTGCCGAAATATTGACTGCATTATATTATAATTTTGCTGCGTTGTCAACGATTTTTCCGCGATTTTTAAAATTTTCTTTGGCAATTTTCCGAAAAACAAGCTAAGAGTTGCCAGAAATGCGGATTTAAGGCGGCGATTTTCCGAAAATGCCGGGATAAAACGCCGAAAAAGCTGTTTTCCGGCGGTGATTTTCCGAATTTTTATAAATTCGCGTTTTTTCGCGCGGTATTTGCGGCGCCCAAACGCAATTTTAGCAAAATTTAGCAAATAGTATTGATTTATTCGCGTAAATATAGTATAATATGTTCGATAGAGCCGCATTGTGACTACCCGAAGCAAAAAGAGGTGTATTATCCCGATGAACGAGCAATTAGAGAAAAGATTTCACGAGGGCGAACTGTACGACGCGTATAAATATTTCGGTTGCGTTTTCGATGAGGGCGCAAAAACGGCGGTAGCAAGGGTTTTCGCACCCTCCGCGGCCGACGTCGAGGTCGTGGGCGACTTCAACGATTGGAGCGGCACGGCGATGAAGCGCACCCGAGGCGGAGTGTGGGAAGCGTTGCTTAAGGGAGTCAGGCGTTTTGACGGCTATAAATTCAGAATAACGACGGCGGACGGGCGCGTGCTTTACAAGTCCGATCCCTACGCGCTGCACTCGGAAACTCACGAGGGAACGAACAGCAAGGTTTTCCCGTTGTCGGCGATAAAAGTAAACGACGAGGCTTACAGCGAGAAGCTGAAGAAAAAGAATATCTACGCTTCGCCGATGAACATTTACGAGGCGCACATAGGTTCGTGGAGAAGATACCCCGACGGCAATCCCTATTCCTACCGCAAGTTTGCCGACGAGATTGTGCCGTATCTCAAAAAGATGCGCTACACTCACCTTGAGCTCATGGGAGCGGCGGAATATCCGTTCGACGGCTCCTGGGGCTATCAGGTCACGGGTTACTTCGCGCCCACTTCGCGCTACGGAACGCCCGATGACTTTGCCTATCTCGTCGAGAAGCTGCATAAGAATAATATCGGAATAATAATCGATTGGGTGCCGGGGCATTTCCCCAAGAACGAAAACGGTTTGTCCGAGTTCGACGGGCAGCCGCTGTACGAGCCCAAAGACCCCCTGCGCCGCGAGCACAAGGAGTGGGGGACGTGCTGCTTCGACTACGGCAGGGGCGAGGTGCAGACCTTTCTTTGCAGCAACGCGCTGATGTGGCTGGACGTCTATAAAGTGGACGGACTGCGAGTGGACGCGGTGGCGAGCATGCTGTATCTCGACTACGGCAGAAAGGACGGCGAATGGTCGCCCAACCGCTTCGGCGGCAGGGAGAACGAGGAAGCCGTCGCGTTCCTTAAAAAACTGAACACCGCGGTGTTCGCGCGCCACCCTCAGGCGCTGATGATAGCCGAGGAATCCACCGCGTGGCCGCTGGTTACCAAGCCCGTTTCGGACGGGGGCTTAGGCTTCAACTTCAAGTGGAACATGGGCTGGATGAACGACACGCTGGATTACGCCGCCACCGACCCGTTGTTCCGCGCCGGCAAGCACAACAACCTCACTTTCTCGATTACCTACGCTTTCAGCGAGAATTACATACTTCCGATTTCCCACGACGAGGTGGTGCACGGCAAGCGTTCGCTGGTGAACAAGATGCCGGGCGATTACGACATGAAGTTCGCAGGGCTTAGAAACTTTTTGATGAACATGTACGCGCACCCCGGCAAAAAACTGCTGTTTATGGGCTGCGAGTTTGCGCAGTTTATCGAGTGGAATTACGAGCAGCAGCTCGATTGGCTGCTTCTGGACTATCCGCGCCACGCCGAAACGCAGGAGTTCGTCAAGGCGCTGAACGCGTTTTATCGGCTGAACGCGCCGCTGTGGCAGCGCGACGACAGTATGGACGGCTTCCGCTGGCACGTCGTCGACGACCGCAATCAGAACGTGATTGTCTATGAGCGGAGCGACCTTAAGGGGAATATCGTGCTGGCGGTAATCAACTTCTCGCCGGTAGAATACAAGGGCTACCGCTTCGGTGCGGACAAGGGCACATACACGGTCAAGCTCGCTTCCGACGCGGACGGATTTAACCGCGAGCCGGTCAAGTACCGCGCGGAAGCGGTGCCGTCGCACGGATTCGACCACAGTATAGTTATGGATATAAAGCCCATGTCGGGCGTTTATATGGTTAAAAAGAATTACGGCAGGGGGAACAAAAAATGAAGAGGAAAAAATGCGTTGCGATGTTGCTCGCCGGCGGACAGGGAACAAGGCTTTACGCGCTGACGGCAGGGATAGCCAAGCCGGCGGTTTCGTTCGGCTCGAAGTACCGCATCATCGACTTTACGCTGTCTAACTGCGCCAACTCGAATATCGACACGGTGGGTGTACTCACGCAGTACGAGCCGCTGATACTCAACGAGTACATCGGCAGCGGCGAGCCGTGGGACTTGGACAGAAAGAACGGCGGCGTGCACACGCTTTCGCCCTATCAGGCAAAAGCCGGCGGCGAGTGGTACAAGGGAACGGCGAACGCGATTTACCAGAACCTGCACTTTCTCGACAAGTACGACAGCGACAACGTGTTGATACTCAGCGGCGACCATATCTACAAGATGGACTACTCGAAAATGCTGACCGAGCATATCCTCTCCGGCGCGGACTGCACAATCGCGGTCATCGACGTTAGCCCCGAGGAAGCTCCGCGCTTCGGCATAATGAGCTATGACGAGAATAAGCGCATAATCGACTTCGAGGAGAAACCGAAAAAGCCCAAGAGCCTGCACGCGTCGATGGGAGTGTACATATTCAGGAAGGAAGTGCTGGTAGAGGAGCTTAAACGCGATGAAGCCGACAAGAACTCGCAAAACGATTTCGGCAAAAACATTATTCCGTACATGCTGAACCACGGCAGGAAGATGTACGCCTACGAGTTTTCGGGATATTGGAAGGACGTGGGCACGGTGACTTCGCTGTGGGAAGCGAACATGGACTTGCTCGGAAGCCGCCCGGCAATCGACCTCAACGACCCCGACATGAAGATTTACTCGCGCAACGAGCCGCTGCCGCCGTCCTATATCGGCTCCGACGGGAATGTGGTCAACTCGATATTCACCGCAGGCTGCGAGATAAACGGCACGATAATCAACAGCGTGATTTCCGAAAACGTGACGATAGGCAAGGACAGCGTGATTCGCGACAGCGTGATTATGCGCGGCACGAAAATCGGTGAAAACGTGACTGTCGATTACGGCATGATTGACGAGTCGGTCACGATTGAGAACGACGTGAAGATAGGCGACGAAAAGAGCGACAAGAACCATATCGCGCTTATCGGCAGGAACACGCGCGTCGCTCGCGGCACGAAAGTCGCTTCGGGCGAAATACTCGAAAACAAGTAGACGAGGGGTAGAATAAATGAAAACTTTGGGAATCATATTTTCCAACATTCACGACAAAGAGGTGAGCGAGCTCACGGCGTCGAGAACGCTGGCGTCCGTGCCGTATGCAGGCAGGTATCGGCTCATCGATTTCGTGCTGTCCAACATGGTCAACAGCGGAATTTACAACGTGGGCGTGATTACCAAGTACAATTATCAGTCGCTGATGGAGCACGTCGGCAGCGGCAAGAGCTGGGATTTATCGAGAAAGAACGGCGGTCTCGTGATTCTGCCGCCCTACGGCAGGGAAAGCTCCACCGTGTACTCCTCGCGCTTCGAGGCGATTTCCAATATCGCGTATTACCTCCGCGAGGCTACCGAAACCTATGTCCTCATGTCCGACTGCGACAACGTGTGCAACGTCGATTTTTCGGAGGCAATCAACTACCACATCGAAAAGCACGCCGACATCACCGTCATTTACCACAAGAAGGATTTGGGACTGTGCGACGAAAAAATGCGCACTTCCGTCGAGGTCGACAGCGGCGGCAGAGTGAGAAAAGTCGTCACCAAGCCCAAGCAGAGCGGCGTGATAAACGCCTTCACCAACGCGCTCATCATCAACCGCAAGTTTTTGCTGTCGATAATAGACAATGCCGACGAGCTCGGGTACAAAAGCTTTTCGCGCGACGTTCTTATCAAGGGCGTGAGCGAATATAATATCTACGGCTATGAGTACAAGGGCTATTTTGCCAGCATCGACACCATGGCGAATTACTACAATCACTCGATGGAGCTTCTCGACAAGAATATCCGCGACGAGATTTTCCGCGACGGCGGCGCAATCTACACCAAGGTACGCGACAGCGCGCCGTGCAGGATAGAGGAGAGCGGCAAGGTCAAAAACTCGATTGTCGCCGACGGTTGCGTCATCGAGGGCGAAGTGGAAAACTCCATTCTCTTCCGCGGCGTGCACGTTTCCAAGGGCGCGAAAGTCAAGGGCTCGATACTGTTCAACAACGTCACCGTGGCGTCCGGCAGTACGGTCAACTGCGTAATCGCCGACAAGTTCTCGCACGTTCTCGAGAACAGAACGCTCAGCGGTCACGAAACCCGTCCCTACTTCCTGCCGAAGGACACCATCGTATAAAAATCGAATAACGCGTAATCGCGTCGCCCCGGGGACTTCTGACTTTTCGGCGGCGCGTTTCGTTGTTTTTTATGCCGCTTTGCCGCTTGCCTCGCGATTGAGAGAAGAGGGTATACGCCCCGTCAAAAACAGTAAATACATTTTCAAAGGAGCTATAAAATATGGCTGACAGTAAAGTAAAATCGGCAGGAGTAAAGACCGCCGAGAAAAAAGTTGCTTCCGTGCCTGCCGTAAAGGCGGAGTCGACGGCTGCCGTAAAGGCAAAGGGCGAGGTCAAGCCCAAGACGAGCGCAAAGCCGGCGGTAAAGAAAACCGCGGCGGTTGCGGAAAAAAAGGCCGCTTCGCCGGCAGTGAAGAAGTCGGGAGCGGTGACGAGGATTAAGAACGCCGAAAAAGCGGAAAAAGCCGCGCTTACCCCTGCGGCTCAGGAAGTCTATCCCGTTACCGAAACCGAGGCTAAGCCGAAACCGAAGCGCGGCAGAAAGCCCAAGACCGAAAAGACGGAGGTCAAAGAAGCCGCGAAGAAAAAGCGCGTGCTGATGGTTGCGAGCGAAGCGTGGCCGTTTGCCGGCACCGGCGGATTGGGCGAAGTGGTGGGCTCGCTGCCCAAGGCGCTCAATAAATTAGGCGACGTGGAGGCGGAGGTTATTATTCCGCTTTACGAGAGCGTGCCCGAGGAGTATCGCGCGAAGATGACGTTCGTGCGCTCGATTAACGTGCCGCTCGCCTGGAGAAATCAGTACTGCGGTTTGTTTACCCTCGAGCTCGACGGCGTGAAATACATGTTCGTGGATAACGAGTACTACTTCAAGCGCACGGGGCTGTACGGCTACGGCGACGACGGCGAGCGTTTTGCGTTCTTCTCGCGTGCGGTGCTCGAGCTTTTGCCGTACATCGACAAGCCGGACGTCATTCACTGCAACGATTGGCACACCGCGCTCGTGCCCGTGTACTACAAGCTGTTCTATCAGTATCGCGAGGGCATGGGCGGTATCAAAACCATTTTCACGATTCATAATATAGAATATCAGGGGCAGTTCTCCGGCGACGTCATCGAGGATTTGTTCGGAATCCCGAGGAGAGAATATATGTCCGTCGAGTATCACGGCTGCATCAACCTCATGAAGGCGGCAATCGATTACAGCGACAGCGTGTCGACGGTCAGCAATTCCTACGCCGGCGAGATTATGAGCTCGGAGTACGCTCACGGGCTGGAGAACGTGCTGCTGAAAAACGCGTATAAGCTCAAGGGTATCTTAAACGGCATCGACACCGTCACCTACGACCCGGCAAACAGCGGCTCGCTGTTCAAAAACTACGACGCAAACACGGTGGACGAGTACAAAAATGTCAACAAGACGGAGCTTCAGCGCATGCTCAACCTGCCCGTCGACGAGAACGTGCCGATGATTGCGATGATTACGCGCCTCGCCTCGCACAAGGGGCTGGACATCGTGCGCTCGGCGTTTAACGGAATCATGCAGGACGACGTGCAGTTCGTTGTGCTGGGCACGGGCGACGCTGACCACGAAAACTTTTTCCGTCACATGCAGAACGTGTACGGCAACCGCGTGAGAGCGATTATCGCGTTCAATAAGGATATGGCGCAGAAAATCTACGCAGGCGCGGACGTGTTCCTGATGCCTTCGCGCTCGGAGCCCTGCGGCTTGTCGCAGATGATAGCGATGCGTTACGGCACCGTTCCCGTGGTGCGGCTTACGGGCGGACTCAAAGATTCCGTCATCGACTGCGGCGACGGCACCGTGGGCACGGGCTTCGGCTTCACCGAGTACGACGCCGGCGCGCTTCGTCACGCCGTCGACCGCGCGGTAGGGTTGTACCGCGACTACCGCGACATCTGGACGGGACTTAGAAAAAGAGATATGCAAAGCGATTTCAGCTGGAACAAGAGCGCGAAAGAATACGACGCTTACTATGCCGAAGTGCTGGAATAAACCTGATTTTGCTAGGCTTACACGGAGGACTTTATGGAATACACTACGGCAAAAATCAAAGAACTGATTACCGAAAAACTCGACAAATACTTTGCGACTTCGCCCGCGGCTGCCACCGATATGCAGCTGTATAAGGCGGTTGCGCTCGTCATTCGCGACATGCTGTTGCTCAAAAAACAGCGCTTCAACACCGAAGCCAACCGCGAGGGCGCAAAGCGCGTCTACTACCTGTGCATGGAATTCCTGCTCGGACGCTCGATGCGTAACAACATCTACAACCTCGGACTTACCCGGCAGTTTACCTCGGCGGTAAAGTCGTTCGGGAAAAACCTCAATGACCTTTACGAGCTCGAGGCGGACGCAGGGCTCGGCAACGGCGGCTTGGGCAGGCTTGCGGCGTGCTTTCTGGACGCGCTGGCGACGGGCGATTACCCGGCGATGGGCTTTTCAATCCGCTACGAGTACGGACTTTTCAAGCAGAAGATAGTGGAGAACACGCAGGTCGAGCTGCCCGACATCTGGCTGGACAGCGGCGAAGTGTGGATGATGCCGCGCTCGGACAAGAGCTTTACCGTAAAGCTCGGCGGCCACGTCGTCGAGGATTGGTCGGACGGCACGCTGAAAATCCGCCACGAGGACGCCAGCCTCGTCGAAGCCGTGCCCTACGACGTAATGGTCAGCGGCTATGAGAACAAGGGCGTAAGCGTGCTCAGATTATGGAGAGCGGCTGCGCCTGCCTCCTTCGACATGAAATCGTTTACGCAGGGCGACTACTTCCGGGCTATGCGCGGTGACAACGAGGCGGAGCTCATCAGCAAGGTGCTGTACCCCTCGGACGAGCACTTCGAGGGAAAGCAGCTGCGCCTTTCGCAGCAGTACTTCCTCGTCAGCGCAAGTCTGCAATCGATAATCAAGGACCACCTCAAGCACTACGACACGCTCGACAACCTCGCCGACAAGGTGGCGATTCACATTAACGACACGCACCCGGCGCTTGCCATTCCCGAGCTAATGAGATTGCTGCTCGACGATTACGGCTTCTCGTGGGAGCGCGCGTGGGACATCACCGTCAACACCATGGCGTACACCAATCACACGGTGATGAGCGAAGCTCTGGAGAAGTGGAACGAGGATTTGGTGAAAATGCGCCTGCCGCGCATGTACTCGATTATCCGCGAGATAGACGCGAGGTTCCGCGGCGAGCACCGCGAGTGCCGCGAGGACGTCCTCTCCAGAATGTGCGTAATCGGCAACGGTCAGGTGCGCATGGCTAACCTCGCCGTCATCGGCTCGCACAGCATAAACGGCGTGAGCGCGCTTCACAGCGAGATAATCAAGGAGAGCGTATTCCGCGACTTCTACGAAATACTGCCCGAGCGCTTTACCAATGTCACCAACGGCATCGCACATCGCCGCTGGCTCAATCAGTCCAATCCGCGGCTTTCGGGGCTTGTTACCGACCTTATCGGCGACAAGTATATCCGCGACGCTTCCGAGCTCATTAAACTCAAAAAGTATACCTCCGACGAATCGGTGCTGAAAAAGCTCGCCGAGATTAAAGCGGAGAACAAACGCGACTTCGCGAATTATATCAAGGACACCACGGGTTTCGTTCTCAATCCCGAGTCGCGCTTCGACGTGCAGATAAAGAGACTGCACGAGTACAAGCGTCAGCTGCTGAACGTGCTGAAAATTATCGGCAAGTATCTCGACGTCAAGGACAATCCGAACCTCGACGTCACGCCCGAAACGTTTATCTTCGGCGCAAAGGCGGCAGGCGGCTATTATCACGCAAAGCGCATAATCTCGCTCATTAACTGCCTGTCCGACGAAATTCGCCGCGACCCGAAGGTCAAGGAAAAGGTAGACGTAATGTTCCTGGAGAACTACAACGTCACCAAAGCCGAACGGCTTATTCCGGCAGCCGAAGTTTCCGAGCAGATTTCGCTCGCCGGCAAAGAGGCTTCGGGCACCTCGAACATGAAGTTTATGTTAAACGGCGCGATTACTCTGGGCACCGTCGACGGCGCGAACGTCGAGATTGCCGAGAGAGTGGGCGCGGACAATATTTTCACGTTCGGACTCAAAGCCGACGAGGTGGAAAAGGTGTGGGAGCAGGGCTACAACGCTTCCGCAATCTATTCCGGCGACCCCGGTATTCGCCGCGTCGTGGACGCGCTGAGAACGGGCTTCGGCGGTCAGTCGTTTTCCGACATCGCCGACTACCTCACTGTGGGCACCAATTACGTCGCCGACCCGTACATGTGTCTTAAAGACTACCGCGACTACCTGCGCGCGGCAGCCGACCTCGACGGGGCTTACCGCGATAAAAACGGCTGGAACAGAATGGCGCTCGTCAACATCGCCGAGTCGGGCATATTCGCCGCCGACCGCAGCATACGCGAGTACGCCGAGAATATCTGGCACTTGAAGCCCGTAACCAAAGTGGACGAGGACTGATGAAACTAACGTATTTTCCGTGCGACGAGAGATATAAAAAGCCCGTCGGCGGAGTGAGAGTCAACGAAGAATTTACGGTTTTCGCTTGCGCTTCGGGCGAGGCGCAAGCCGTATTTTTCGTGCTCACAAAGGAAAAGGAAACGCCCGTGTGGTACGAAATGCGGCGCGCGGACGGCGAGAGGTTTACGCTTTCGCTCCGCGTGACGTCCGAGGGCTTGTATTTCTACCGCTTCGTCGTGCGATGCGGCGGCGCGGACACCGCGTTTTACGCGGATTCGGAGCTGAACGCCCGTGAGGGCAAGGGCGACGAGTGGCAGCTCACCGTGTACGATGAAGTTTACGCCGCGCCATCGTTTCTGAACGGCGGCATTATCTATCAGATTTTCCCCGACAGATTCAATATCGGCGGTGAACGGCTGAAAACCAAGCCCGGCGCAGTCTACCGCGACGACACCTACGGCACGCCGTACTACAAGGCAGACGAAAAGGGTATTGTGCCAAACAACGACTTCTTCGGCGGCAACCTCGACGGCGTGACCGAAAAGCTGGACTACTTAAAGTCGCTGGGCGTAAAGTGCGTTTACCTTAACCCGATTTTCGAGGCGGCTTCCAATCACAAGTATGACACGGGCTCGTACCGCAGAATCGACGGCGACTTCGGCGGCGAGGCGGCGTTCCGGCGGCTGATTTCGGCGGCGAACGAAAAGGGAATCAAGATTATTCTCGACGGCGTGTTCTCGCACACGGGCGACGACAGCGTGTACTTCAACCGCTACGGGCATTACGACAGCGTGGGCGCGTTTCAGTCGGACGGCAGTCCGTACAAGTCGTGGTACCGCTTTGACGACAAGGGCGGCTACGAGTGCTGGTGGGGAGTGAAAATTCTGCCCTGCACCGAGGAAACCGACCCGAGCTTCAACGAGTTTATAAACGGCGAGGACGGAATAGTGCGCAGTTATATGCGCATGGGCATTGCCGGCTGGCGGCTGGACGTCGCCGACGAACTGCCCGACGCGTTCCTCGACAACCTTACGCGCGCCGTCAAGAAAATCAATCCCGAGGGGATTGTCTTAGGCGAAGTGTGGGAGGACGCGAGCAACAAGGTTGCATATTCGCTGAGGAGGAGGTATCTACTAGGCAAGCAGCTCGACAGCGTGACCAATTACCCGTTCAAGGACGCGATTATCAGGTTCGCGCGGTTGGGCGACGGCGCAAACCTTAAAAGAACGGTCGATTCGATTGTGAACAACTATCCGCCCCGAGTGCTGAGAAATCTGATGAATCCGTTGTCCACTCACGACACCGTGAGAGCGCTGGTCGCCGTTTCGGGCGAGGAGCTTCCCGGCACGAAAAACGAGCGCGCGGAGTTCAGACTGCGCGACCCCGAAACTGCGAAAAAACGTCTGCGCCTTGCCGCCGCGCTTCAATACACGCTGCCGGGCGTGCCCTGCCTTTACTACGGCGACGAAGCCGGCGCGGAGGGCTGCGAGGACCCGTTTAACCGCAGGTTTTACCCGTGGAACAACGCCGACGAAGAGCTTGTCGGGTTTTTCCGAGAGTTGGGTAGGCTGCGCGCTCGCTCCGAGCTTAACGGCGGCGGCATAAGGTTTATCCGCGCCTGCGACGGGCTTGTCGAGTTCACGCGAGGGGAAGGGCTGCGCGTTCTCGCCAACGCAACCGAAATCGCTGTGCCGCTCGGGGAAGCCGTAACAGACCTTGTGACGGGCAACGAAACGCGCGTGGCGGCTCCGCTTTCGGCAGTCGTGTGGGAAGAAAGAAAATAACTTTCGCCGAAATTCCGTTGACAATCGGCAAGGATAGGTATATAATTCTCAATCGTGGTCGGGGAATAATCTCCGACTATAATTGCGCCGGGAAACCTATGACGGGCGCGGCAAAAGAAGGAAATTATGGACGTAACGCAAATATTATTTGACCTTGCTATAATACTTTTCGCGACGAAGGCGCTCGGCATGCTGATGCGTAAAATCGGCTTGCCGCAGGTCGTCGGCATGGTTGTGGCCGGTCTATTGATAGGTCCCGCGATTTGGGGACAATTCGGCTGGTGGTCGCCCGTCAATCCCGGCGCAGAGGAAAAAATCTTCTTAAAAGGCATCGCGGAAATCGGCGTAGTACTGATTCTGTTCTCGGCAGGGCTCGAAACCGACGTAAAAGAGCTGAAACGTTCGGGGCTGAAGGCGACTCTCATTGCTTTCGGCGGCGTGTTGGTGCCGGTTGTCGGCGGATTTTTGCTCGCCGTGCCGTTTCTGGGCGGTTTTTCCGCGCTGGCTGCCGACAAGACGCTTATGCTCGACGCGGTGTTTATCGGCGTAATTTTGGCGGCGACGAGCGTGGGCATAACCGTGGAAACGCTGAAGGAAATGGGTAAGCTCAAGGGTAAAGTGGGTACGGTCATTTTGTCGGCGGCGATTATCGACGACGTTATCGGCATTGTCGTGCTCTCGATTGCAATCGGCTTCCGCGACGCTTCCGTCAACCCCTGGTGGACGATACTGATGACCGTGCTGTTCTTTGTCGCGGCTATCGGCGTGGGACTGCTGCTTAACTTCGGCTTCAAGTGGCTCGTAAAGCGCTATCCCCACAACCGCCGTGTGCCCATTTTCGGGCTGGTGGTGTGCTTTATCTACGCCTATTGCGCGGAAAAAGTGTTCGGTATCGCCGACATTACGGGCGCATACGTTGCCGGTATCATGCTGTCCAACCTCAAGGAAACGCACTACATCGACCGCAAAGTGGATATCAATTCGTACATGCTTTTCGCGCCCGTGTTCTTCGCAAACATCGGCATAAACGCAAACTTTTCGGGCTTTAACGCCACCGTGTTCCTGTTCGGGCTGGCGTTCGTCGCGGTGGGCATAGCCGGTAAGATCATCGGCTGCGGCGGCGTGGCGAAGCTCTGCCGCTATTCTTGGCGCGAGTCGGCGCAAATCGGCGTGGGCATGATTGCCCGTGGCGAAGTCGCGCTCGTCGTGTGCAACAAGGGGCACGAGGCAGGACTGTTCAACGGCGTTGCCGTGGGCGATCCCGTAGTCGCGGTCATCATGCTGGTAATAGTTTCCTCGCTGCTGTGCCCGATTTTCCTGAAACTCGCGTTCAAGGGCGAGCCGCCGTCACTGACGGGCGGAATGCCCGAGGACGTTTCGGGCGGAACGACGGAAACCGCAGAGACCGCCGAGGCGATTGCCGCTGCCGAGAGCGGAAGCGTGGGGGCTGCCGAAACGGAAAGCGAAGCGTAAACTACTATATTAAAAGGTTATATTGTTCCGCAGGTTTATGCCTGCGGTTT
>ENA-USUG01001906-USUG01001906.1-human-gut-metagenome-genome-assembly--contig:-NODE-1906-length-33396-cov-23.798884_pt1 | contig 33396 bp, 29 predicted proteins | sample MGYA00250059_ERZ773394 | MGnify/ENA primary metagenome ERZ773394 (study PRJEB29103, sample SAMN06111957) | human gut metagenome | biome: human gut; feature: ankylosing spondylitis patient; material... | reverse complement strand
TACCGCAACCCGACATTATCGAGCATTTTGGCAACGCAGATGCCGTGCCGCAGCTGCCGGAGCGGTGCTTAAGCCGTAAGGCGGAAATTGTGCGGTGTTGCCTGAAGAAAAGGAGAATGATAGTGTAATGCCGGAAGAACACCATCTCACTGCCCGAAATCTGTTGGAACAGATGAACCGCCAGTTCAATGAATGTAACGCCCTTTATCATGAGCTTGCCGTGCATTACGGTGTTTCGGATACCGTGTTCTGGCTGCTGTATTCACTGTATAACAGCAGCGAACCGCAGACCCAGAACCGCCTGTGCATGGAATGGAACCTGCCGAAGCAGACGATGAATTCAGCCGTGGCTTCGATGGTCAAGCAAGGACTGTTGGAACTGGAACCCGCGCCGGGCCGTTACAGCGGCAAACTGCTGCACCTGACGCCAGCCGGGCGGGAACTGGCAGCCAAAACTGCCAAACCCGTGTACAGCGCAGAACAGGCGGCACTGGAACAGCTGGGCATGGCGGAGGCTGAACATTTCGTCCGCCTTGGCCAGGAACACCTGAACGCCATCCGCACGGAATTTAACAAAATTTTACAACAGGAGAAAGTATGAATCAGCGCATCCAATTATCGGACCATTTTACCACATCGCGCATCCTGCGCTTTGCAGCATCCCCTATCATCATGATGGTGTTTACCTCCATCTACAGCGTGGTGGATGGATTTTTCGTTTCCAACTTTGCCGGCAAACAGGCATTCGCTGCCGTCAATCTCATTATGCCGTTTTTACAGGCATTTGGCTGCATCGGCTTTATGCTGGGCACCGGCGGCAGCGCTCTGGTTGCTATGACGCTGGGCACCGGCAACAAAAAGCGCGCCAATGAGCTGTTTTCCATGCTGGTTTGCGCCACTGCGGTGCTGGGCGTGATTTTTACGGTGGTTGCCCTGCTGGTGCTGCGCCCCGCGGCTGTTCTGCTGGGGGCCACTGCGGAACTGCTGGATGACTGCATCTTGTACGGCACCATCATCACGGTGTTCCAGACGGCGTTTATGCTGCAATTTTTGTTCCAGAGCTTTTTCATCACGGCCGAAAAACCCAAGCTGGGCCTTTTCTTTACCGTGGCAGCCGGCCTGACCAACATGGTGCTGGACTTTGTGTTTGTCGGTGTCATGGGGCTTGGCATCACCGGTGCTGCAGCTGCAACGGTGATTAGCCAGCTGATCGGCGGCATCGGCCCCATGTTCTATTTTGCCCGCCCCGGCAACGGCAGCCTGCTACACTTTGTGCGCCCGGTGTTCAGCGGCAAGGCGCTACTTAAGGCCTGCACCAACGGCTCCAGTGAACTGATGACGAATCTGTCCGCCTCTTTGGTAGGCGCGCTGTACAACTGGCAGCTGCTCCGCCTGGGCGGCGCCGATGGCGTGGCCGCTTACGGCGTTATCATGTATGTCAGCTTTATCTTTGCCGCCATCTTTATCGGCTATGCCCAGGGCTGTGCCCCGGTTGTCAGCTATCATTACGGTGCCGACAACACGGACGAGCTAAAAAACCTGCTGCGTATCAGCCTGCGGGTCATAGCCGTGGGGAGTGTGGCGATGCTCTGCTTCAGTGAGCTGCTGGCCGCCCCGCTTTCCCGCTTCTTTGTGGGTTATGATGCGGAACTGCTGGAACTGACTACCCTCGGCATGAAGCTGTATTCCCTCAGCTTCCTGCTCTGCGGTTTTAACATCTTTGGCTCGGCATTCTTTACCGCGCTCAACAACGGCATAGTATCCGCCGTTATTTCTTTCCTGCGCACCCTGGTGTTCCAGGTCACCGCCATTCTCGTGTTGCCCCATCTGCTGGGCATGAACGGCATCTGGCTTTCCGTTGTGGCAGCCGAAATCGCCGCACTGTTTGTCAATGCATTCTTCCTGGTTAAAAACCGGAAAAAGTACCAGTATTAACGCAAAAGATCAGCCCCTGCCTGAGAGATGGCAAGGGCTGATTTGCTTTTAAGGGTTAGGGCAACACCGCACAATTCCCGCCTTACGGCTTAAGCACCGCTCCGGCGGCTGCGGCACGGCATCTGCGTTGCCAAAATACTCGATAATACACAAAGTATTATCTGCGCTTTTGGCTTAGCATCTGCCGTACCTCGCTCGCCGTATCGGCACTTAGAATGATGCGGTATTGCCTTTACACTTATGCGGTTTTACGCATCCGAGCGGGAGTAGCAGTTTTTCATCTGGCAGCTCAGCTCATACAGCACTTTGTCCAGTGTGTCGGCGGCCAGGCCGCGGATGGTATCGGCCATGGCTTCGTTGGCCTGCTCGCGCAGGGCGGCGCGGGCGGAAGCATCCTGCTCACGGCGCAGCTTGGCATCGTAAGTATTGATGTTCGCATGCCCGGCGGAAGCCGCCGCCAGCTGGTAGCGCTCAATATGGAACACCGATTTGCTGTAGGCAGCATCGGCCATGGCGGCGATCATCCGACTGTTCCAATAGAAGTTGTCGGTGGAAACCGCGCCCGTAGTGTTGGAAAGATACGCAGGGGTGGTGGTTACATTGGCATAGAACGGCACCATCACATTGAACGCGTTGGAAGCAAAGGCGATCCATTCCAAAACGCGGGAATCCTCCGGCTGGTCGGGGCGCATCTGGATCAGGGCCATAAAGTCGTTGCGGTTGATGCCGATGGAGCGGAATGCGCCCTTCTGGTCTGACTGGCTGCTGCCATACGGGTCATACAGTGTGCCCTGATAGTGGGAGGATAATACGTATTTGACATCCTCCGGCGTGATCTTCTTTTCCGGTACCATGCACCACGGCAGGTCATCACTGCGGGGTGTGTAGTCGGCGTTGGGGCCGTCCCACTTCTTGCTGTGGGGGTTCAGATAGCGCAGCATGAACCAGGCACGCGGCGTGTTGTACACATGGTCAGAATCATCGTGGCTGCCAAAGGCGTCCCGCGGGTTCAGTACCCCGTTCCAGGAAAGATCCAGATGGTTGTTCTCGATAAAATCATCCAGGTCGGCGGAGCAAAGGTAGTTCTTTTTGGCACCAAGTGCGTCTTCCAGATCAAACTGGTCAATGCCAAGTTGGTTGGGCATCACCACATAGGCATCGTCCGGAACGCGCTTAGCGATCCAGTGGTGCCCGCCGATGGTCTCCAGCCACCAGATTTCGTGCACGTCCTGGAACGCAATGCCGTTCATCTCGTAAGTGCCGTATTTTTCCAGCAGCTTGCCCAGCCGCAGCACGCCCTCGCGCGCAGTGTGGATGTAAGGCAGTACCAGATAAACAATGTCCTCCTCGCCAATGCCGCCGGGAACTTCTGGCTGACCGTCCTTGGCGGGGATATACTCCACCAGCGGGTCAGCCCCCAGAACGCGGGGGTTGGAAGTGATGGTCTCGGTGGCGGTCATGCCGACACCGGCCTCGTTCACGCCGCCTGCGGCCCAGATGCCCTTGCCCTCCACGGCGTTGGGCATTGCGGTCATCCGCATCGGGCTGCCGGGCAGCTCCACTTCCACATGGGAAAGTACCGACCGGTACACGGCCGGGTGCTCCTGCGGGGGAACGACCACGAACTTTTTGGGGGTGAAATGCCCGGAACCGGAATCGTCATTGCGAGCAATCATGGTAGAGCCATCATAAGAAGCTTTTCTGCCAACCAGAATTGTTGTACAAGCCATATTAGAATGCAAGTCCTTTCTGTATGCTGCGTACCGGAGAATCCGGCACGCAGGAAATGATATGGTTTATGATACTTATAGAATAATCGTTTGCTGCCGTAAATACAACTGGGCTGCCGCAAAAAAATTATGCGGTTTGGACGCAGAATTACTTGCCGACATGTACAAAGTATGATATAAACAAATAAAAGGATATCATGTAACTTTAAGGACAAAGAAGGGGAAAACGTGGTAGAAATTCTTACGCATGCCGGGTGTTTTATCGGCATCATTCTGTTGGGCTGGGCGCTGCGCCGGGTCGGATTCTTTAAGGAGAGCGACTTCCATGTGCTCAGCAAAATTGTGATCAAGATCACCCTGACGGCGGCGATCGTGACAAACTTTTCCGGGCGGGAGATGCAGACCTCCATGCTGCTGCTCACCCTGATGGGCTTCGGCTTCGGCGTGCTGATGATGATCGTTGGCTCGGTTATGTATCTCCCCCAGGGGAGGGAGCGCCAGGCGTTTGCCATGCTTAATGCCTCCGGCTGCAACATCGGCAACTTTGCCATGCCCTTTGCCCAGGGCTTCCTTGGCCCGGTGGGTGTTATCGCCGTCAGCCTGTTTGACTGCGGCAACAGCATGATCTGCTTGGGCGGGGCTTACAGCATTGCCAGCATTGTCAAATCCGGCGATGGAAAGTTCCGCATCAAGCCGATTTTGAATAACCTTGTGCACAGCATCCCGCTGATGACCTATATCTTTATGACGATCCTGGGGCTTCTGCACCTGAGCCTGCCCGCCCCGGTTGTGGAGTTTGCGGGCATTGTGGGCAATGCCAACGCCTTTATGGCCATGCTGATGATCGGCGTGGGGTTCCACCTGAACGGCGACCCGTCCCAGATCGGGGATATCATTAAAATTCTGGGCGTGCGGTACATCATCGGCATTGCGTTAGCATTGGCAGCCTATTTTATCCTGCCGCTCCCGCTGGAATACCGCCAGGCACTTGTGATCGTATTTTTGGCCCCGGTGGCCAGCGCCAACCCGCCTTTTACCGCGCAGATGGGCAGTGACTTCGGCCTTGCCAGTGCGATCAATTCGGTTTCCATCATTGCCAGTATCGTTTTGATCACAACCGCATTGGTTATCATGCTGTAATCCATCCCCCTGTGCAGACCTTACAAAGCTGCACGGGGGATTTGTTCAAATAACTAAAATGCAGCATTCCTGAACAAAAGTCCAGAAATTTAAGCAAAGCGGTCTATCTTTCCGAGGCGCGCTTTGCTATACTAACAAATAAGAAATACGGCATTCCGCTTGCCAAAAAGGAGTCCTGCAATATGTCCAACTTTGTACCGGAAAAGACAGCTCTCGGCATCGAATTCGGCTCTACCCGCATCAAGGCAGTGCTGATCGGCCCGGAGCATACCCCGCTGGCACAGGGGGATTATACCTGGGAAAACCAGCTGCACAACGGCATCTGGACCTACCCACTGGAACAGGTCTGGCAGGGCCTGCAAAGTGCTTACGCCGCCCTTGCCGCCGATGTACAGCAAAAATACGGCTGCACCCTGACCAAGGTGGGCTGCATTGGCATTTCCGCCATGATGCACGGCTACCTGGCCTTTGATGCCAACGGCGAACTGCTGGTGCCGTTCCGCACCTGGCGCAACACCATCACCGGCGCAGCGGCCGAAGAGCTGACTGCGGCGTTCGGCTTCAACATCCCCCAGCGCTGGAGCATTGCTCACCTGTACCAGGCTATGCTGAACAAAGAAGAGCATCTGTCCAAGCTGGACTTTTTTACCACGCTGGCAGGCTATGTGCATTGGCGGCTGACCGGCCATAAAGTGCTGGGCGTTGGCGATGCCAGCGGCATGTTCCCCATTGACAGCACCACCGGCGGTTATGACGCCGCCATGCTGCAAAAGTTCAACACCATGGCCGCCGCCAAGGGCTATGCCGTGGACCTGAACGCGCTGCTGCCGGAGGTTCTGCCCGCCGGTGCGGATGCCGGCACCCTGACCGAAGCCGGTGCCCGCCTGTTGGACCCCGCCGGCAATTTGCAGGCCGGTATTCCGCTCTGCCCGCCGGAGGGCGACGCCGGAACCGGCATGGCCGCCACCAACAGCGTGGCGCCCCGCACCGGCAATGTCAGCGCCGGCACCAGCATTTTTGCCATGGTTGTGCTGGAAAAGGCCCTGAGCAAAGTTTACCCCGAAATTGATATGGTTACCACCCCCGCAGGCGACCCTGTTGCCATGGTGCACTGCAACAACTGTACCAGCGACCTGAACGCCTGGGTGGAGCTGCTGGTCCAGAACGCCGGACTCTGCGGTGCAAAAGTGAACAAGGGTGAGCTGTTTACCAAGCTGTTCAACCTTTCTTTGCAGGGGGCACCGGACTGCGGCGGTGTGATCCCCGTGAACTATTACTCCGGCGAGGGCGTGACCCACTTTGATGCAGGCCGCCCCATGCTGCTGCGTGGGCCGGAAAGTGATTTCAGCCTGGCAAACCTGATGCGCGCCAACATTTACTCCGCGTTTGCCACGCTGGCCATCGGGTTGGATATCCTGAACGAAGAACATGTGGCGCTGGATACCCTGCTGGGCCACGGCGGCCTGTTCAAGACCCCCGGCGTGGCCCAGCGCTACCTGGCCGCTGCCGCCCACACCGCTGTGACCTGCACCGAAACCGCAGGCGAGGGCGGCCCTTACGGCATGGCCCTGCTGGCTGCTTACCGTGTGGAGCACGCCGATGGCGAAACGCTGGCAAACTACCTGCAGAACCGCGTGTTCGCCGGTGCCGCCAGCACCACCCTGAACCCGGATGCCGCTGATGAAGCCGGGTTTGCCACATTCCTGAAAGAATACAAAAAGGCACTGTGCGCCGAGCGCACCGCCGTTGAAATAATGTGAGGGAACAATTATGCTGGAAGAACTGAAACAACAGGTATACGAAGCCAATATGGAACTGCCCCGCCGCAGCCTTGTTACTTACACATGGGGCAATGTGTCCGGCATTGACCGGGAAAAAGGGCTGTTCGTCATCAAGCCGTCCGGTGTGGAGTACGATGAACTGACCCCTGATATGCTGGTGGTCATGGATCTGAACGGCAATCAGGTGGAAGGTGACTTGAACCCCAGCAGCGATACCAAGACCCATCTGGAACTGTACAAGGCATTCCCCGCGCTGGGCGGTGTGGTGCATACCCACAGCACCCACGCCGTGGCATGGGCCCAGGCCCGGCGGGATATCCCGGCGTTCGGCACCACCCATGCAGACTATTTTTACGGCCCTGTGCCCTGTGCCCGTGAGCTGACCCCCGAAGAGATCGAGGAAGATTACGAGAAAAACACCGGCAAGGTGATTATTGAAACTTTCCGCACCCGCGGCATTGACCCGGTGCATGTGCCCGGTGTTCTGTGCGCCAGCCATGGCCCCTTTACCTGGGGCAAGGATGCCGCCCAGGCTGTTTACCACGCCGTTGTGCTGGAAGAAGTGGCCAAGATGGCCCTGCTGACCTGCCAGATCAACCCCAACGCGGAGCCCGCCCCCCAGCATGTGCTGGACAAGCATTTTATGCGCAAGCACGGCCCCAACGCCTATTACGGCCAGAAAAAGTAAGGCAATACCGCATAATTCTAAGTGCCGCAGCCGCCGGAGCGGTGCTTAAGCCGTCAGGCGGGAATTGTGCGGTGTTGCCTAAAGCCGATCCTGAACTTGACGGTCCGGTCGGGGTGGCGGTTCTTGCTTTTTACCGTGACTGCTATGGGGAAACCCAAAACATGAAAAGTCAGAGGTTTTGGCATGGCTCTCACCTCCTTTCTGAAGTGGGGCCAACCGCCTGCCGTTGTGTGCAGTGCCTGCTGCAAAATGCAGCACTGCCAGCATACTGTATTTCGCGCTTTTCCACAAACAGTCAGCCCCCGCCGTACAAACTTGTGCGTTTTTAACGGAAAAAGCTCGCAATATTAGTCGAATCTGCCATTGACGGCATGCTGCCGTATGGGTATTATAGAAATACCATATGCACCGATACGGAGGGAAGGACACATGACGTTTGAGGATCTGCTTGACATTTTAGCGGAGCAGTTCAGCTGTGACGCCGCCGAACTGAGCAAGGACACCAGCTTTGAAGACTTGGGCGTGGATGCAGAAGACCTGGTGGAGCTGGCCTGGCAGCTTGGGGAAGCTACCGGTACCGAGGTTGAAGAGGACCGCTTAAAACAGCTTGGTACCATTGGCGAAGTTTGGAACTTGGTCCGCGAGCTGGAAGAAGAAGCTGAATAACCGCTGCCCCTGTGCGCAGGCGTTGTGCACAGGGGCATTTTTTACGTTTTATCTCTTTCCATATCTGGTGCTGCGCGGTATAATAATTATATTTAGTTCTGTTCACGCAGGGAAAGGGGGCCGCAGATGCCGCAGCCGGAACAACCGCATACCATTTTGCTGGTGCACTGCCACTACCGCCTGCCCGGCGGCGAGGACGCCGTGTTTGCCGCGGAGTGCGCCATGCTGCAAGCCCACGGCCACCGCGTGATCACCTATGAGCGCAATAATGATGCCGGCGGCCTGGCCCAAAAACTGCTGCTGCCCCTGCGGGCCATCTACAGCACCAAAACCGTGCGGGAAGTGCGCGCCCTGATCCGCAAAGAACAGGTGGATTTGGTGCATGTGCATAACACCCTGCTGACCATCAGCCCGTCGGTGTTCCAGGCATGCTTCAAAGAGCATGTTCCGGCGGTGCAGACGCTGCACAACTTCCGCATTTTCTGCCCCAACGGCATCCTGATGCGGGACGGCCATGTGTGCGAGGAATGCCCGCAGCATGGCCTTGGCTGTGCGGTGCGGCACAGCTGCTACCGCGGCAGCCGTGCCCAAAGTTTGGTCTGTGCGGGCATTTATGCGTTCCATCGCCTGCTTGGCACCTACCGCAAGGTGAACCTGATCACCCTGACGGAGTTTGATCGCAGCAAGCTGCTGGAATTCAACCGCAAAGCTTCGCGCCCGGTGTTTACCCCGGAGCGGCTGTACTGCAAGCCCAACGGCGTGGCCGCGCCGAACCATTCCCCGCTGCCCTGGGCACAGCGCAAAAACCAGATTGTTTTTGCTGGGCGGCTGGAAGAATTAAAGGGGCTGCGCACCGCCATCGAGGCCTGGCAGCTGCTGGGGCCGGACGCACCGCAGCTGATCGTGGCCGGTACCGGCCCGCTGGAAGCCTGGGCCAAAGAGAACGCCCCCGATACTGTAACCTTTACCGGCCAACTCCCGCATGGAACACTTACCGAGCTTTTGGCCCAGAGCCGCGCCGCCCTTTGCCCCAGCCTGTGCTATGAAAGCTTTGCCCTGATCCCGGCGGAAGCCCATGCGGTGGGCACCCCCGTGCTTGCCAGTGATCTTGGCAACGTGGGCGCTGCCGTGCAGGAGGGGATTGACGGCCTGCACTTTGCCCCCGGCAATGCCGCCGCGCTGGCGGATGCCGTGCGCAAGCTGCAAAACGTGGGCGAAACCTTTGATTTGACCGCCATGCAGCAAAAAGCCTGCCAGGCGTATAACGCGGAACAAAACTACCGCGAACTGATGACAATTTACCGGGAAATCATGAGGAACGAAAATTCATGAACCAGATCTACCGTGCCCTGCATATGCCGCCCAAGCGTTTGATCAAAAAGCTGAGCGGCCAAAAAGAAATCTATACCATTGCGGTGCGCCGCGCCCCCAAGGGGGAAGGCTGCGACCCGCTGCCCGTTCTGGGTGAAGAACCTTACACCCCGCTGCCCTACACCCCCGGCACCTGGTATGCCGACCCCCTGCTGTATGAGGATGACAACGGCAAACGCTGGCTGTTCTGCGAAGCATTCAATATGGCGGAGAACCGCGGTGATATTGCCGTGGCGGGGTTTGATGAAAACGACCACCTGCTGCCGCCCCGCGTGGTATTAAAGGAAAACTTCCATCTCTCTTTCCCCACCGTGTTTGACTGGCGCGGGGAAGTGTGGATGCTGCCGGAAACCAGCGCCGACCACAGCCTGACCCTTTACCGCTGCACCCAGTTCCCGGATAAATGGGAGAAAGTGCAGGCGTTCAGCGTGGGGCGTGAACTGTGCGACAGCATTATTGTGGATAAAACCCCTGAAGCCCTGACGGTGCTGTGCAGCGAAACCAGGCCGGACAACCAGCTGTACACCCGTTACCGCCGCTATACTGTGCGCGAAAACCCCGAAGCGGAAGAGCGCGATGATGTGGATGAGTTTATCCTGGATGAGGATGAACCCTTTAACCTGCAGCACCGCAATTATGAGCTGGGCAGCCGCAATGCTGGCCCGCTGTTTACCAACAACGACCAGACCGTGCGCCCGGCCCAGGTCAGCACCAAGGTGGATTACGGTGTGTACCTGCAATTCTGGGTGCGGCGCGGTGCTTCGGAAGTGCCACTGTGCGCCGCCATGCCGCAGAACGTTGCCATTGCGGGCATTGACCCGGCGGATCTGATCGGCATCCACACCTATTGCCGGGATGCGGACATTGAGGTGATCGATGCCCGCTACCTGCGCAAGGTGTGACCAAAAGCAAGATACACCCTAAGGCAATACCGCACAATTCCCGCCTTACGGCTTAAGCACCGCTTCGGCGGCTGCGGCACGGCATCTGCGTTGCCAAAATGCTCGATAAGACATCCAGTATTATCTGCGCTTTTGGCTTAGCAGCTGCCGCACCTCGCTCGCCGTATCGGCACTTAGAATTATGCGGTGTTGCCCTAAAAATAAATTGGAGTAGCAAAGCTTATGCGAACCATTGCCATCCCGCAGCTGTACTGCGGGGCATCCGGCAAAAAAGGAGCCTATAACCGGCAGGAGGTTGGCCTTGCACGGGCGTTTGCCGCCCTGGGCTGCCGGGCTGTTGTACTGTACCCGGACCCGGACGCCGCCCCCGAAGCTGTGACCAGCGAGGACCTGGAGCCCAATGTGCGCATCTATTATGTGCCGGCCCGCAAAGCCGGGGTCAGTGCCTTTTACCGCACCTGGCAGCCGCTGCTGAACGAGCATGTGGACGCCGTGCATGTGATGGGGGATAACGCCCTCGGCGTGCCGGGGCTGTACCGCTTTTGCCGGGATCACGATATCTTTTTCTACAGCCAGCTGGGGGCCATCAAAAGTACGTCCGAAAACCCGGTTATGCGGGCTGTGATGGACCTTTTGTGCCGCCGCAACCTGGCTATCTACCGCAAAACCCCCACCTATGCCAAAACCCCCGCCGTGGCCGCCCAGCTGGAACAGCTGCATGTGCCATGCGCCGGGGTAATGCCCGTTGGGCTGGATACCGCCATCATCCCCAATGCAAATGGGGAAAAACATGAACTGCGGGAATTTTTGAAGCTGGACCCCAAAGCCAACTATCTTGTTTTTGTGGGGCGGCTGGATTCCTACAAGCGCCCGCTGGACCTGGTGCCGGTACTGGAAGCACTGCCCCGCAGCTGGAACGCGGTGGTCATCGGGCAGGGGAGCCTGACCGGGGAACTGCAGGATGCCCTGCGCACCCACAAGCTGGAAAACCGCTGTACCTGCATTCCCCAGCTGCCCAACGCAACCGTGCAGGCCTATTACCATGCCTGCGATGTGTTTGTGAACTTTAATGACGGCGAAATTTTTGGCATGAGCCTGCTGGAAGCCATGTATGCGGGATGCCCGCCGGTTGCCCGCCATGCGCCGGGGCCGGATTTGATCATAGAGCCCGGCACCAGCGGCTATTTTGCCGATACCCCTGCCCAGTTTGCTGAGGCCATCCAGAAAGCAGCGGCGGACCCGGCCTGCGGCCACGCTGCTCAGCGCCGCGTGAATGAACATTTCCTGTGGGCAAACAGCGCCGAAACCGCCCTGGCCATGCTGGACAAACAAGGAGGAAACCGCCGTGGATAATGATGGAGCCTTGCTGGAGGTACTGCGCAATACCTATAAAGGGCTGCGCTTCCGGTGGAAATACCGCGGCCTGATCATTCTGCCCGCGGAACAGGGCAATGCGGCTGCTGCCGATGCCATCCGCGCCGGGCAGCCATTTCTGTTCGGCCGCTGCGGTGCAACCGAGATGCGCACCGTGGCCGAATATTTGACCGGGAAATATACCGAGAAAACCAGGGGTGAGATCAACACCCTGTCCGGTGTGTTTCCCACCGATGATAAAGCGCTGAACCGCTTCTGCAAGCTGTATACTTCCTGCGCTCAGGGGGCGGACCTGCTGGCGCTGTGGGATGTGGGGGCCGAGCGGCAGGTAATCGATGGCTGCCACGGCACCCGCTTTACCCAGCTGCGCGCGCTGGAACCATATTATTATGCCAACCCCTGGAGCGCCGCACTGGCCGGAAAGCATGTGCTGGTGGTACACCCCTTTGCGGATACCATCCGCGCCCAGTACCAAAAGCGCGGGGAGCTGTTCACCAACGCCCCCGGCGGGGTAAACACTCTGCCGGAACTGGCCTCCCTGACCGTCATCCCGGCAGTGCAGGGCCTTGCCGGGCAGAAAACCGGGTATGATACCTGGTTTGATGCCCTTGCCGCAATGGAAAAACAGATGGATGCCTGCGATTATGAGGTTGCCATCATTGGCGCAGGTGCTTACGGCCTGCCGCTGGCCGCCCATGCGCGGGACACCGGCCATGTTGCCATCCAGATGAGCGGCGCTACGCAGCTGCTGTTTGGCATCAAGGGCCGCCGGTGGGACACCCACCCCCAAATCAGCAAGCTGTATAACCCTGCATGGGTGCGCCCCGCCCCCGCCGAACAGCCCGCCAACAAGCAGGCGGTGGAGGGTGGCAGCTACTGGTAGAACCTGCGCCCCTAAAATTACGTTATAACAAACCGTCCGCCCGAATCCAGATGTGCAAAGGAGCCGTATCCATGAAGATCCTGATGATCAGCAACCACCTTGGCGTGCAAAGCGGGGTGCAGCGCTATGTGCAGAACCTTCTGCTCAATCTGGACCTTACCCGCTACCAGGTGGATCTGTTTGTCGGCCTTTGCCCGCCGGATCAAGCTTCGTGCGCGCCGGCACTGGAAGCAGCCGGGGTGCATATCATTGCGGTGCCGGACAATAAAAAAGCCCGTATCCGCGCACTGTACCAGCATCTGAAAACCCATAAGGATTACGATATCATCCATTACCATACTGCCAGCAAAATCGGCGCGCCTGTCTGCGGTATGATGCGGGTGCTCTGCCCCCATGCCAAGATCATTGTGCACAGCCATATCGTTTACCCGCCCATGACGCTGACCTGGCGCGCCGCCCATCTGGTGTACCAGCTGTTTGCAGATTACTTTCTGGGCTGCGGCGTGGCTGCGGGCCGGTTTGTGTTTGGTGACCATATCGACCGCAGGCCGAACTTTTCCGTTGCCTGCAATGCGGTGGACCAAACCCGCTTTTACCCCAACGCCGCGGCGCGCATGGCAATCCGCGCCCAGTACGGCATTACCGGAACCGAGCGTCTGGCCGGGTTTGTAGGGCGGCTCAACCACCAGAAAAACCCGCTCTACCTCATCCGGGTGTTTGCGGCTATGGTTCAGCAGGACCCCCGCTGGAAGCTGCTGTTGGTGGGCGGCGGCGAGCAGGAACAGCCCATGCGGGAACTTGCCGCCCAGCTTGGCGTGGCGGACCGGGTGCTGTTTGCCGGGGTGCAGAACAATGTGCCCGACTATATGAACGCCTTTGACCTGTTTTTGCTGCCCAGTAACTTTGAAGGCAGCCCCGTTACCCTGGTGGAAGCCCAGGGCTGCGGCGTGCCCTGCCTGGCCTCCACCAATGTGCCGGGGGATGGCTCGGTGACCGAGCTGGTGCATTTCCTGCCGCTCAGTGCCCCGTTTGAAGAGTGGGCCAAAACGGCGGATTCCATTGCTCCCGGCGGGCCGCACGCGGACTATTGGCCCACGCTGGCCGCTGCCGGTTATGAGCTGAAAACCGCTGCACACCGCATGGAGCAGGTGTATGATAAAGTGGCAGGGGAGGGCGCACGATGATTTACGCCGAACTTTCCGGCGGGCTGGGCAACCAGATGTTTGTGTATGCCTTTGCCCGCGCCATGGGCCTGTGCTGCCAGGAGCCTGTCACTTTGATTGACCGGCAGGACTGGAAAACCGGCTCCCCGGCTCACACTGCATTGGCATTGCAGGCACTGCATATCAGCTCAGAGGTGCAGTTCATCACAGATGCAGGCTTTGCCAAGCAGCATCTGCCGGTGCAGAACGCCGCCAAGGCCCTGATGATCCGCCACGAACAGCGTGTGGGCCTGATGGACCGGGACTGGCACCCCTTTGAAGCCCGCATGGCCCCTATGCTGAACGCCATCGGCCTGCATTTTGCGACGGAAGGCTTTACCCCTGCCAAGCGCGGTCACGCCAAAAACTTTCTGGCCTGGGGGTACTTCCAGGGGGCAGATTATTTTAAGGACCAGGCTGAAACTATCCGGGCGGAGCTGCTGCCCATTGAGAACCCGGAACACGGCTTTACCGCTGCGGCCGCCGCCTTTGCGCGGGAAATTGAGGCAAGCCTGTTCCCCGTCTGCCTGCATTGGCGCTGCGGGGACTATCTGCTGCCGCAGAACGCGGCCCTGCAGGTCTGCACGCCGGAGTATTACGCCGCCGCCTGCCGCACGGTGTGCCAAAGCCTGCCCCAGGCGGAACTGTTTGTCTTTTCAGACGACCCCGCCTATGTGCGGCAGCATCTGGACGCTGCGGGCCTGCCGGTGCATTACAGCACCGGGGCAAAAAGTGCCGCGGCGGACCTTGCCCTGATGCGCCGCTGCCGGGCGTTTGTGCTGAGCAACTCCACCTTCAGCTGGTGGGGGCAGTGGCTGGCTGGTGTGCCGGGCCGCTGTGTGATCGCGCCGGACCGCTGGTACTCCAACGGCAAAAAGACCGCCCTGTATGACCACGACTGGACATTGATCCCGACAAAGTAAAGGAAACAACTGCGATGGAACGCACAGGAAACATCACATTTTCGGTCATTGTGCCGGTGTATAATGTGCAGGCTTATCTTTCTGCCTGCGTCAAAAGCGTGGTGGAGCAGGCCGGCCCGGCGGACTGGGAGTGCATCCTGGTGGACGATGGTTCCACGGATGCCTGCCCCGCCATGTGTGATGCTTTTGCTCAGCTTTGCCCCGGCGTTACGGTCATCCACCGCTCTAACGGCGGGCTGGCCGCCGCGCGCAATACCGGCATCAAGGCCGCCAAGGGCAAGTGGCTGCTGTTTTTGGACAGCGACGATTACTGGCCGCCCCATATGCTGGAAAAGCTGCGCGCCGCCCTGGCCGCCGCGCCGGGTTACCGCTGGTACGTCTGCCGCTATCTGGAACAGGACGAAAGCCAGGGAATGGATGCCAGGCCTTATCCCGGCCCGGTGGAGCGGTTCACCCCCGGCCCGGATGCCGACCCCGATTACGCTGCCCGCGTGGCGCGGCTGTATGCCGCGGGCCACTGGGCGGTCTGGCGCTTTTGTATTGACCGGGAATTTCTGGTTCAGTATAACATGCTTTTCTGGAATGAGGTCCGCTGGGCGGAGGATTATCCCTTTGACCTGGTGCTGGCCGGTGCCTGCCCCAAGCTGTATTACCTGGATGTGGAGCTGGTGGTCTACCGCGCCAACCGGGCGGGCAGCCTGTTGAACGCGGGCCTTGCCAAACATTTTGCGGGCATCGCGGCGGTCATCCACCGGTTTGAAAAAATGTTCGCCGCGCCGGACTGCCCCTGGACCCCGGCGGAGCAAGCCGAGATCTGGCGGCGCACCGCCAATGTGTTCTGGCCGCAGGCCCGCGGCGCTGCCTGCCGTGATGCCGAGGTACGCGCCGCCTGTGCCCCCGGCCTGACCGCCTGCAAAGCACTCTGGAAACTGGGGGACGAGAACACCCGCCCGGACTGGAAGCTGTTTGCCTTCCTGCTCAACCACTTCGGCCCCCGCTTTGCCCTTTGGGCGGCCGGGCTGCTGAAACGGAAATAAAGCTCTGCACCCATTGTAGGGGGCGGCGTCTCCGATGCCCCATGAACCTCTGCCGTAAATGCCGGTTTCGGCTCCATGCCCCGTAGGGTGGGGTCACTCGACCCCGCCGCCTTTCCGCGCCTTGACCCTATCAAAACACCTAGGAGAACACCTGATTGCGTACACAAAAAACAATTTTGAACCTGGTCTATGCGCTGGGGTCCAGCCTGCTGCTGATGTTGCTGGGCTTTGCCACGCGGCGGCTGCTGGTATTTAACTTTGGCAACGATATCACCGCCGCATCCCAGGTGGTGGATAAGCTGTTCAACTTTTTCTCCATCGCGGAATTCGGTGTTGGCAGCGTCATCAGCTACCGCTTGTATGAACAGATCGCCGCCAAGGATACCGAGAAGATCAGCAAATATATGTCCATGTATAAATGGGCATACCGCGCCGTGGGTGTGGTTATCTGCGTGCTGGCGGGCATCGGGGCGCTGGCCCTGCCGTGGATCATGCCCGGCGTGGCCAGCATCCAGACGGCCTATACCGTTTACCTGCTCAACACCATCTCCACGCTGTCGGGCTATTTCCTTGTCACCCGGCGGCTGATGTACACCTGCACCCAGCAGGGGTACCTGTGTACCCGCATCGACTTCTGCTTTAATGTTGCCAACTATCTGGCCCGCATTGCCATTGCGCTGTGGCTGCCAAACTATATTTTGTATTTCGGCGTCAGCATCCTGTTCAACACCGGTGCCAACCTGGTGGTGGCAGCGCGGTATAAAAAGGACTTCCCCGAACTGCACGAGGTCAAGGTTACTTTGCGGGATTTCAAGGATCTTGGCATCTTCCATGACCTCAAGTATTACCTGGTTCACCGCCTGTCCAACACCATTTACGGCTCGTCCGATACCATCGTCACCAGCCGTATGGCGGGCAGCGCTATGACGGCTAACCTTGGCAACTATACCACCGTGTCGGACAGCGCCACCAACATCGGCAATAAAATCATGGACAGCTTTGCCGCAGCCATCGGCAATATCGTGTACGATAAATCCGCCACGGCCAACGCCCATGATAAACAGGTGTTCTGGGGGCTGGATCTGTTCAGCTATTTTTTCGGCAGCTTTGTGGCAACGGCATATCTCTGCCTGTTCCAGCCGTTTATCAGCCTGTGGATGGGCAGTGACCGCCTGCTGCCGCTGGGCTTTGTTATTGTGTTCAGCCTGAACGAATATGTGGGCTGGAACCACCGGATGCTCGGCTCCTACCGCGCCGTGCTGGGCCACTTTGAGCAGGACCAGTGGTTCATGATCGCCTCTGCCGCCACAAACCTGATTCTAAGCTTTGCACTCTTCCCGGCGTTTGGCATTACCGGCATTGTGGCGGCTACCGTTGTGGCCCACTGCATCATGTGGGTGGGGCGCGGCATTGTGGTTTGCCGCCAGTATATGCGCGGCAGCGGTTGGCGCTACCTGCGGGTGCAGGCGGTGCATCTTGTCACCCTTGTGGTGCTTATGGCAGGCAGCTACCGCGTGTGCGCCCTGTTGTCCGGCGGTATTCTGGGGCTGCTGGGGCGGGCTGTTGTGGTCTGCATCCTGCCCAACCTGCTGAACCTTGCGTTTTATATCTGGACCAGCGATGCCGCCTATCTGCGCACCCAGGCTGGCCGCCTTTGGCAAAAAATTACCCATCGTTAAGGGGGAAACACAACATGGCAACCATTGGCATGCTGTATATCTGCACCGGCAAATACACCGTGTTCTGGCCGGAATTTTATGAAACTTTCAGCCGGAACTTTTTACCCGGCTGCAAAAAAGAATACTTTATCTTTACCGATGCACCGTCCATCGCTCACGAGGATGACCCCGCTGTGCACCGCATTGACCAGCCCGCCTATGACTGGCCGCTGAGCACCATGAAGCGCTTTGCGATTTTCCTAACCCAGGAAAAGGCGTTGGAACAGCTGGATTATCTCTTCTTTTTCAACGCCAACCTGACCTGCCGGGAGGTCATTACCCCGGAAGAATTTTTGCCCCGTCCGCAGCAGGGGGAACAGTTGCTGCTGGTCCAGCAGCCGGGGTTCTGGAACAAAAAGCCGATGTTTTACAGCTATGACCGCAACCCCAGATGTACGGCCTATATCCCGTACAACTGCGGGCGGGACTATGTTTCCGGCGGGCTCAACGGCGGTACCTCCGCGGCATTCCTGGCCATGTGCAAAGAGCTGGACCGCCGCACAGAGCAGGATATCCGCAATGGCGTGGTGCCCCTGTGGCATGACGAAAGCCAGCTGAACCGCTATGCCGCCGAACACCCCGGCAGCTACCGCCTGCTGCCCCCCACTTACTGGTACCCGGAAGGCTGGCAGATGCCCTTTGAGCAAAAAATCATTGTGCGCAATAAATCCCGCTACTTTGATGTGGCGGCGGTCAAACACCATTCGCAGCACACCCGCAGTTGGCTGCAATGCAAATGGGAAGCATATTGCGAAAACTACCTGCCGTATTTGCTGTGCGCAAGGGACAAACTGCTGCAAAAACACCTGTAACCTAATTAGCAATTAGAAATTAGAAATGAGCAATTAGAAATTGCAGAACTCCCGTAGGGGCGCACATTGTGCGCCCGTCGCTTTGCCTTACATGAAATCAAACAATAGAGGAGGGGCGGCCTATGCCGCAAAAAAATGAACAGGACCGCCTGTGGAAAATTTTAACCCCGGTGCTGCTGGTTCTGGCGGTTCTCGCCATGGCCAAAACGCTGTTTGTGGGGCTGGAAATTGATGAAGAATATGCGTTCTCCCTGGGCTTCCGCCTGGTAAAGGGGGACCGGCTGTTTTATACCATGTGGGAGCCGCACCAGCTTTCGGCCTTACCGGCAGCGCTGGTGCTGGCTCTGTATACCGCCATTGCAGGCACAACCACCGGGGCGCTGCTGCTTGTGCGCGCTGTGGTGCTGGTCTGCAAAGCGGCCATGAGCGCGGTATTTTACCGCGATTTCAAGCAGACCATTGGCCGCCATGGGGCGCTGCTGAGCGCGGTGGTGCTGTTTGTCTACACCCCCAAGTGGTTCCTGGGGCCGGATTATATCAGCCAGCAGTTCCACTTCACCGTGGCGGCATTTTTGTGCTTTTACCATTATTACACCCATGGTTTCCGCCGCCCATGGCTGGTAGTGCTGGGGGCGGTGTGCGCCTGCTTCAGCTTTCTGGCGTTCCCGCAAAGCGCACTGGCGGCGGCGGTGATTTTTATCGGCATGGTGTTGCTGGGCCGCCGCGGCAAGGAGCCGACGATCTGTAAGATCCCCCGCGGCGCGGTGCTGTTTGTGCTGGGCTGTATGGCCTGCGCGGCAGCGTTTCTGGCGTATGTGCTGCCCGGCATGGGGCTTACCGTGTTTTTGCAGCGCGTCAGCCTGATCCTGAACGACCCGCAGTATGATTTTACCACAAGCCAGCGGCTGGCCCTGTTGGCAAGCCAGGCACTGAACACCGCCAAATTCCTGGCAAAGCCGCTGGCCGCCAGCGTGGTGCTCTGTCTGCTGTGGTGGGCCAAAACCCGCCAAAAGCGAGATTGGATCGGCCTTGCCCTGAACCTTTGGGCCATTCTGGCAGCTCTGCTCTGCGCGGTGCGCGCTGTGGCGGACTCCAGCTCCGATGAGCGCTACTTTATGCCGGCGCTGGTGCTGGCGGCGGCCTGGGCGTTCCGCAAGGGGCGCGGCACGGCGTGGGAGCCGCTGTTCTGGCTGGGCTTTCTGCCGGGCATGGCGGCGTATGCGTTCATTCTGCGCTCTACGCTGCTGGGCTTTTCGGCTACCTTTATGTATCTGACCTGGCCCGCGCTCTGCGGCTGCTTTGCCATGTTGGCGTGCAGGCAGGAGAATCCGGAGCAGGGAAAACTGCCCCAGGGCCAGTGTGTGCTGGCGGCGCTGCTGGTATTTTTGCTGATGTGCCGGTTCTGGTGCGTTCTGGTAACGGGTTGGAAGCCTGCCAATGTGGCAACAGCCAACCTGAAGCAGATCACCGCAGGCCCCGCCGCAGGGACCTGGGCGGACGAAAAAGCCGCCGATATGCAGATGGCCCTGTACGAAGCGCTGGAACCCTTTGCGGGCAAGCAGGTGCTGCAGGCTATTGGCGAGCAGCACGGCCTTGGCTTTATGATGGCGGGAGGAACCTTGACCATCGGTCAGGCGTCCGTCATCTCCGGTACCGACAGCGACCCGCGGTTCATCCAGTATTATGAGGAATTGCCCGAGAAGCGTCCCGATGTGATTCTGTATGATGAAGCCGAAGTGCGCGATATGGCCGCGTTCCATGCCTGGATCGAAGAAAACTTTACCATCACCGCCCGCTACCCCGTCACCCACGGCACCGCCCACCTGCAAGTGCTGGTAGTCGATTGAGTTTTCCACAAGCACAGGAAAAAATGTGGAAAACCTGCGGGTGTGTAGAGCACATTTCCAACGGCTTTGCAGGGAACGGTCTCGACCGTTCCCCACAGCGCAAAACCGCAGGCCCGCCCTAATTTCTAATTCAATCTTCGCTCCTTTCAATTTGACCCCCCGCCCCAAATATAGTATTCTATAATCAATCAAAATATCTTGTTCAGGAGGCTTGCCCTATGCCGGAACGCTTTCTTGTTTTTATCCCTGCCTATAACTGTGAAAAACAGGTGCCCCGTGTGCTGAACCAGCTGCTGGACCGTCAGGTGGCCGCTATGGTCACCGAGTGCATCGTGGTCAATAACCGCTCCACCGACGGCACCGAGGCCGCCGTGCAAAGCTGGATGCAGGCCCACCCGCAGGCCCCGGTCCGCCTGCTGCGCAACGACCAGAACTATGGCCTGGGCGGCAGCCATAAAGTGGCATTCCAGTACGCCGTTCAGCATAACTTCGACTACCTGATTGTGCTGCATGGCGACGACCAGGGCGATATCCGCGATGTGCTGCCCCTGGTACACAGCGGCCGCCACCGCAAGTACGATTGCTGCCTCGGCTCCCGTTTTATGCCGGGAAGCCGCATCAAGGGCTACAGCACTCTGCGCGTGGTGGGCAACTATGGCTTTAACTGGCTGTTCAGCCTGGTGGCCGGGCACAAGATCACCGACCTGGGCAGCGGCCTGAACCTGTACGCAGTGACACCGCTGGCAAACGGTTATTATAAAAAATTTCCGGATACGTTGTATTTTAATGACTGCATGATCCTGGCCCTCTGCCACCTCAAGCAGAAAGTCCTTTTCTTCCCCATCAGCTGGCGGGAGGAAGACCAGGTATCCAACAACAAACTGACCAGCTTTGGCGTCAGCCTGCTCAAACTGTGCGGGCGCTACCTGAAAAACAAAAACGAGTTTGTGACCCGCGAATGGCGGGAAAAACCAATCGAAGAATATACAAGCACCATCATTGCTTCTAATCTGTAAAGGGGGATGTTGATTATGAAGGTTCTGGTAACGGGTGCTGCCGGGTTTATCGGCGGCCAGCTTATGCATGCATTGTGGAAAAACGGCCATACCGCCATTGGTGTGGATAACTACAGCTATGGCAGCGCCGATAACCTGCATTTTGACGACCATGATTTTTCCGCCGATGTCATCAAGATGGATATCCGCGATAAAGAGGGCATGAAAGCCCTGTTTGAGCAGGAAAAGTTTGATATCGTCTATAACATTGCGGGCATTGCCCCCCTGCCGGACTGCCAGAGCGACCCGGTGGAGGCCGTCAGCGTCAACACACTGGGCCTTGTCAACGTGCTGGAAAACGCCCGCCGCACCGGCGTTAAGCATGTCATTCAGGCATCCACCAACGCGATGTACGAGAATGAAACCGAGTTCCCGACCGTGGAATCCAAGTTCAACCCGCCCACGCTGATCTATCCCAACACCAAATACTGCGGCGAGCGGTTCTGCCAGAGCTTTGCCGATACCTACGGCATGAACATCACCTGCCTGCGCTTTGCCAACGTTTACGGCCCGCACATTGACTGCCTGCGCAAGCAGCCGCCGTTTGTGGGCTATATGATCCGCGAGCTGTACTATGACCGCGTGCCGGAGTTCCACTCTGACGGCAACCAGCGCCGCGATTATATCTATGTGGATGACCTTATCGACCTGGCCATGCGCGTGTGGGATCAGCCGGGCTTTGATGCCGTCAACGTTTCCAGCAACAAGAACTATTCCGTCCGCGAACTGTACGCCACGGCCTGCGAGCTGATGGGCAAGCAGATCGAAGCCAAATACTGCCCGTCCAGCCATTACTGGGCCAAGTACCCGGAGTTGTACGGCGGCGCTTACGGCATCAAGCCGGAAATTCTGGACCACGAGGTCAACAAGTATTCCCTGTGCGATAACACCCACGCCAAAGAGTGCTATGGCTGGGAACCGAAGATCGACATCTGCGAGGGCCTGCGCCGCGTGATCGAGAACGAGTGCGCCATGCTGGCTGCCCGCGATGCGAAAGGGGAATAACATGGCAAAGCTGCACCTTGTAATGCCGATGGCCGGGCGCGGCAGCCGCTTTTTTGAAAACGGTTTTGTGATGCCCAAGCCCCTGATCGAGATCAACGACCGCCCGTTTTTCTATTGGGCAACCCAGAGCATTGCCAAATTTGTGGACTGTGCCGATATCACCTTTGTGGTGCTGGAGGAGCATATCCGCGACCATGCCATTGACCGGGAAATCAAAACCTATTACCCCGATGCCAAAATCGTGGCCCTGCCCGAAGTGACGGAGGGCGCCGCTATAACCGCCCTGCGCGGGACGGAAAGCCTGCCGGACGATGAGCCGCTGCTCTTTAATGACTGCGACCACCTGTTCCTCTGCAAGCCGTTCAATGAGTTTTGCAAGGCGGGCGATTTTGCCAACGGCCCGGACGGCGCACTGCTGACCTTTGCCAGCGACTCCCCGGCCTACAGCTACCTGCAATATGGGGCCGACGGCAGGGTGTGCCACACGGTGGAAAAGCAGGTCGTCAGCCATGATGCCATCTGCGGGGCGTATTACTTCAAAAATAAGCAGCTCTATGCTTCCGCCTGTGCAGAGTACCTGAACCACTGCGATTATAAAGAATTTTTTGTTTCCGGCATTTACAACGTGCTGGCCGCCCGCGGGGCGGACCTGCGCGGATTTGCAACCGATCTGCACCTGCCCTTTGGCACCCCGGCGGAGTATGCCCAGGCGGAACAGGAAGCCAACAAGGCCGCGTTTGAAATGCTGATGTAAAATCCCCCCAATAAACTAACTGATTCAGGTGACCGCCGATGCAACCTTTCGGAACCATTTTATTATTGCTGCTTTCCTCCGCGGCATTGGTGCTGCTGGGGCATGTGTTCCGCCTGCTCCGGTGGGAACAGTTCATCCGCATTTATGAATACCCCCAGCGCCGCAGCCTGCTGCGCGCCATGGCCGGGGGCTATGCCGTCAACTTTCTGCTGCCATTCCATGTGGGCGATTTTCTGCGCGCCGCTCTGGCTGGCCGCAAAATGAAAACCGGAACAGGCTTTGCTTTTGCCACTGTCATCATGGATCGCTTTCTGGATGTGTGGGTGGTGGCGCTGCTGTTCGGCGGGTTCCGGCTGGCCGGGCTGGGCGGCGCTGCGGTTTTGGGCGCAGCGCGGTATTATCTGGTTTTTGCGCTGCTTCTGGCCGCCGCCCTGGTGCTGGTGGTGCTGCTGCGGGACCTGCTCAAGCGGTGCTGCCTGGCCGTGTGCAGCATTTTTAATGATACCATCAAGCTGGACGGCCTTGTGTTCTGCTGGAGTCTCATCAATACCTTCAAGGATCTGCGCCGCGTCAACCTGTGGCGGCTGCTGCTCAATACGGTTCTCATGTGGGGGGCCTACCTCGCTTCTTACGCGGTGCTGGGGCAGGCAATCATTGCCTGCGGCGGCGCTGGCGGCAGCTTTGGCTTGGTGGAAGTGTTCAACATGCTGTTCGGCGTCAAGAGCGTGGATGTGACCAGCCTTGGCGTGGCGGGCTCCCTCGGTTTGAGCGATGCCGCCCGTGGGCTGGTGATCGCCTGGTTCCTGCTGCCGCTGGCGGTTATGTTTGCGGCACCTCTTTTGCCGGAACATCTGCGCGCCGCCCTGAACGGTGCAGCGGAGCCGATCGCCAACCGGGAAGCCGGGCAGGAAAACTACCTGAACCTGCTGCCCCAGGTGGACCCGCGGGACCGCGGCGCATTCCTCAACCAGTATTTCAGCCTGCAGAACAAAGCCTATGTGGCCAAGTTCATTGAGATCAACCAGAACATTACCATTTTGCAGGATTATTCCGCCGGTTCCAACGCAACTACCATGCTGTGTACCGATGGTGCCGCGACCTTTTACCGCAAATACGCCTTTGGCGCGGACGGTGCCAAACTGGCCGAACAGCTGGCTTGGCTGCGCCGCAATGCCGCCCGCCTGCCGCTGTGCGAAATTCTGCGCGAGGGCACCGGCGAAGGCTACTGCTGGTATGATATGACCTATTCTGGCAGCGCGGTGGGGCTGTTCCGCTATATCCATTCCAACCCGCCGGGAAAAAGCGCAGCCATCCTGCGCAGTGTGCTGCGGGCACTGGATGAACAGCTCTACCGCCCCACAGCCCGCCCGGCGGATCCCGAAAAAATAGAGGAATACCTGAACAAAAAGATGGATGCCAATCTGGAAAAGATCCGGGACGCCCGCATCCTGAAAGAACTGTGGAACTATGACCGCATCTGGATCAATGGCCGCAGCTACCGCAACCTGAAAGAGCTGGGCCGCCTGTTTGACCACAATGCGCTGCGTACCCTGTTTGCCGCAGACCCCGTGGCGGATATCCACGGCGATCTGACGGTGGAAAACATCATCTGCCGCACCGATGTGGAGAACCCCGATAAAGCGTGGTACATCATTGACCCCAACACCGGCAACCTGCACGACAGCCCCTACCTGGATTACGGCAAACTGCTGCAAAGCCTGCACGGCGGCTATGAGTTCATGATGATGACCCCGCGCTGCACTGTGCAGGAAAACCATATTGACTTCCAGCTGACCCGCTCCGCCGCCTATGATACGCTGTTTGAAGCGGTCTGCGATGACCTGCGTGCCCGCTGCGGCGCGGCAGGGCTGCACAGCATCCTGGCGCACGAGCTCATCCACTGGCTGCGCCTGATGCCCTACAAGCTCAACAAAGATAAAAAGCGTGCCCCCATGTTCTATGCTGGGCTTGTCATGGTGGCCAACGACCTGAATACATGGGAAAACGAGGGAAAGTTTGATGAAAAAGCAAGGACTGATCGCCGTTGATCTGGACGGCACATTGTTTGATACGGTTGCCGTCAACGCTGAAAGCTACCGCCGTGCGCTGGAGTCGTTCGGCTTTACGTTGGATTATGATTACTATGCCGCTTACTGCAACGGCAGGCATTACCGCGCCTTTTTGCAGCCGCTGATGGGCGGCAGCCCCTCTGCCGAGGATGTGGAGCGGGTGCATGACCTGAAAAAGCAGTATTACGCCGCCAACATGGACATAGCCCGCAAAAACGAGGCACTGTTTGTCATCTTGGAAGCCCTGCGCCCCACCCATTACCTGGCCGTGATTACCACAGGAAGCCGCCAGAACGCAACGGAAATGCTGGACCACTTTCACTGCACTGACTGGTTTGACCTGATCCTGACCCAGGAAGATGTGGTCAACAATAAGCCGGACCCGGAGGGCTACCTGAAAGCCATGGCCCACTTTGGCGTGGACGCCGCCCATACCATGATCTTTGAGGACAGCGCCCCCGGCCTTGCCGCCGCCCGCGCCACCGGAGCCAGCGTGTTTGCGTGCAATCAGTTCTGATTCTGTTTGAACATTTGATCTACAAGACCGCCCATCGGTATCAGCCACAACTGTGGAATGATACGATAGGAGGTCTTTTTTTCACGCAAAGACGATTGAAATTGATAATGTAATGCATTATAATGAAGAAAAAGACGAATGTAACACGCGAAAGGAGGAAAATTATTATGACCGAAAATAACTATTCGATTTTTGACGATGTAACAATGCCGGAATATCTCAAGGATAAGAATTTACCAGGACACTACTATTACCTTCTCAAATACGTAGGAAAGACAGGACAAACACTAGAACTAATAGAGGAAGCTATCAATGCCGAAGAAGAAGGGAAAAGGCCAATCCTTAAAGTGGCATCAAAAAAATTGTTGACAGCAGAACTTTGTCTTGTGGCAGTTCAAAAAAATAGTGGAAACATGGAATTTGTTCCACAAAAACTTCGAAACAGCGAAATGTATGATGTTGCAGTTCAAAAGAATGGAGATTTGATACGATTTGTCCCTGAAGAGTTGCAAACAGAAGAAATGTGCTTGCTTGCCCTGAAAACAAGTGTGGAGGGAATGGCAGTAACATATATCCCGCAATCGGTTCGGAAGAAAAGAAAAGCCCCAAAATGGTATGAACTCGCTGTACAATATAATGGGTTAGCACTTAACTATGTCCCTAATAAGTATATGACACAAGAGATGATTAAAGCTGCTATTCAGGCTTCGAAAGAAGGTAGAGGAAGCGAAGGAGAGTCTGTATGGCCTATTACATATGTACCTAAAAAGTTTAGAACAGAGGAAATTTTGTTGTTATCACTTCAACAAAATTGTAAAAGTATTAAAGGATTCGCCCCAAAAGATATTACGCCAGGACTAATTGCGCACTACCTGGAAAGCGAAAATGCGAAAGGAGATATTATACGATACATTCCGAGCTATGCGTTAAAAGAAAGTGTGCTAAATTCAATTCGGAAAGAAATCAAAGATCATGGTTATGGGGAAAAACTGGTATTTGGGCAACAAAATGATGAAAAAAGATTAGAAACTATAAAAGTGTTACCATCACATAATAGCCCACTGGTTTATAGTGGAAATGAAAGAAAATTGAGGATAAGGAGTAAAACAAAAGAACTTATTGCAGAAACAGTTACAAATAAACTTGCACCAGAAATTAAAAAGAAAGTAGAAACGAATGTTTATTACATTTCAGATATCCATATCGAACACAATCTTGATGTGGTAGGTAAGACATATAGCGAAATAAAGACAATAATAGACGATTTTGTGAAAAGGTTTGTTTGTGAACATACACCGGAAGATATTCTTTTAGTTGGTGGTGACGTTTCATGTTTTATAAGTCTCAACAAAATGTTTTATCAATCGTTGCAGTACTATTGGAAAGGCGCTATTATTTGTGTTTTGGGAAATCACGATGTTTGGAATTATGAGGACAAAAAGCAAAATAGAGAAGAGCACCTATCAATAGAGGCGGTTGCAAAACAAATTGAGCAAAGCTTCGAAGAAAGCCTTTTCTCGAATACAAGAATTCTCCTTGAAAATGCACTTTATCTGAAACTTCAAGACAGTGCATGGGGAGCAAGTTGGAATACGAAGGGAACTCGTTTATCAGAAGAACAAATTATAGAGGCTAGTGTGGATGAGTTGAAAGCTTATTTCAAAAAAGCTTCAGTCGTTGTACTTGGAGGCCTTGGATTTTCTGGAAAGAATGAGACTTTCAATGCAAGCAATGGCATTTATAACTATGCATTAACACGGCCAGAGGACATAGAGCGTTCATCTCGTTTTGAAAAAATTTATAATAAGATGAAACAGTGTGCTGCTGATGTTCCAGTTATTGTATTGACACATACACCGATGCATGATTGGTCAGGACAACAATATCATCCGGGATGGATTTATATTAGTGGACATACCCATCAGAATTTTAGATCGCTTGATTGGAATGGAGCGATTCGGCTGGAAGATAACCAGCTGGGATACCAGGCTAAAGATGTTAAACTTAAGAAATTTGTCTTAAATCATGAAACTTATGATCCATTAGTTGAGCTTCCAGATGGTATTCATACAATCTCAAAGGTTGAGTATCTGGACTATAACCAGGCACATAAGATTGTGATTCCAAGATTTGGTCATAATGGAGAAATTATAGCGCTTAAGAAAAATCTGTGGTATATGTTTCTACTTCGCAAGAATGGCTACCTGTACATTCTAGATGGAGCAAAAACGAGAGTTGTACATAAAGATATAAGATTTTATTATGATAACCTTGAAGGATATTGTAAATGCATAATGAAAATTTTTGGGCCGTTCTGCCAGTATGAACAACAAATCGCTGAACTTGTGAAGCAGACAGGCGGAGCGGGAAAGATTCATGGATGTATTATCGATTTTGATTTTTATAACCATGTATTTGTTAATCCACTTGATGGAAGTCTCGTACCTTATATTGCGCTTAGTAAAACATATAAATCTGTATATACCAATTTTATGGAACTTAGAAATAACCCGCAGTTTGGTTCTGGTGCATTAGGACTATCGGAAAAAGGGGGTGAACCACTTACTGCCATAGAACTCACGGCGGTAAACAAACTCGAACAGTATAAATGTAAAAGTGAACCAGCAGGGGATTCTATTGTATACGATACAACGATTTATAAATATTCAGGTATTGTTAAAAGCATACAATACATAATAGATAAGCACATCGTCAGAGTTTGGCGTGACGAGTTTTTGAAGTATACAGGGGCAGATTCCCTGAAAGGCTCTTTGAACAGTATCCCGGCTGCCGAAATAGAAAGCTATTTTGAAGAATCAGAAAAAGAAGAAAAATGATGCTGCTGGTTAGAGGCAGTTACGGGAAATGTTATAATATGCTCTCGGTCAAAGGGTATTATACATAGCTCCAACAAACAAAAACACCCCGCCGCCCGGCGTTTGAACCGGATGGCGGGGTGTTGCTTATTAAATCAAATGGGGCGGGGGAAAGAGCTTACTGGTCCTCTTTCACAAAGCTGCGCACGGCATCGGCAATGGCGTCGGCGGTCAGGCCGTAATCGCGCAGAACCTCCCATGCGGGGCCGGAATGGCCGAATTTATCCTGCACACCAATGCGGCGCACGGGCGTGGGGGCCTTCTCGCTCAGCAGACTGCAAACAGCCTCGCCCAGGCCGCCGATCACGCTGTGCTCTTCCACCGTGATGATTTTGTGGCACTCGCGGGCAGCGCGCAGAACGATCTCTTCGTCCAGCGGCTTGATGGTGGGCATGTTGATCACGCGCACACTGATGGCATCCTGACGCTTCAGGGTGACAGCAGCCTTCAGAGCTTCGCTGGTCATCAGACCGGTGGAGATGATGGCCAGATCAAAACCGTCGCACAGAACCTCGCCCTTGCCGATTTCAAAAGTATAGTTATTGGCATCATGCAGGGAAGGGGTGGCCAGACGGCTGAAACGCAGGTAAACGGGGCCCTTGTGGGCGTAAGCGGCGCGCACAGCGGCACGGGCTTCCAGATCGTCAGAGGGGCAGATCACGACCATGCCGGGGATGGTGCGCATCAGCGCAAAGTCCTCGCAGCACTGGTGGGAAGCACCGTCCTCGCCGACGGACAGGCCGCCGTGGGTGGCAGCAATCTTGACGTTCAGCTCGGGGTAACCGATGCTGTTGCGGATCTGCTCAAAAGCGCGGCCCGCAGCAAACATGGCAAACGAGGAAACAAAAGGCACATAGCCAAAGGTGGACATGCCGGCGGCTACACCGACCATGTTGCACTCGGCAATGCCGCAGTCAAAAAAGCGTTCAGAATATTTTTTTGCAAATACTGAGGTACGGGTCGAAGCGGACAAATCCGCATCAAATACCACGATATCGTCATGGCCTGCATCGGCCAGTTCCAGCAGCGCAGCACCGTAGCTGTCGCGCGTGGCAATGCTCTTGTTATCAGCCATTGATCCGTTCAGCCTCCTTTTCCATCACTTCATAGCTGGCGCGCAGCTCGGCCATCGCCTTGTCATACTCGGCATCGTTGGGGGCTTTGCCGTGCCAATCCACAGCGTTCTCCATAAAGCTCACGCCCAGGCCCTTGGTGGTGTGCAGCAGGAAGCAGGTCGGCTTGCCGGAACCATGGGAGCGGTCAAACAAGATGAATGCCTGCTCCAGATCAGCCAGGCTGTTGCCGTTGCAGATGATGGTGTTAAAGCCGAAGGCATCCATCTTCTGGTCCAGCGGTTCGCTGTTCATGACCTTGGCGGTGGGGCCGTCGATCTGCAGGCCGTTCACATCGATCATGATGCAGAGGTTATCCAGCTTATAGTGGTTGGCAAACATAAATGCTTCCCAGCACTCGCCCTCTTCGATCTCGCCGTCACCCAGCAGGGTGTACACGTTGATGTCGGGGTTCTTCATCTTGGCGGCCAGTGCCATGCCGGCTGCGGCGGAAACACCCTGGCCCAGGCTGCCGGTGCTCATATCAACACCGGGAACCGTGTTCATGTTGGGGTGGCCCTGCAGGTAGCTGCCGGAGCGGCGCAGGGTAGGCAGGTCAGCCACGGGGAAGAACCCGCGCTCTGCCAGCACCGAGTACAGGCCCGGCGCTGCATGGCCCTTGGAAAGCACAAAACGGTCACGGTCAGGGTCCTGCGGGTTCTGCGGATCGATCTGCATTTCCTTAAAGTATAAGTAAGTCAGCACATCAGCAGCAGAAAGGCTGCCGCCCGGGTGCCCGCTTTTGCCGCCATGGGTCGCTTCAATAATGCCCATGCGCACGCGGGTCGCAGTCATTTTTAACTGCAGCATCTCTTGCTTTGTCATATCCGTATTCCTCCAGCCGGGTGCAGCTACACCCGTATTATCTACTATTATATTATACACGCCCTGCAAAAGGACGCAATAATTTTGTAAAAATAAAACGGCAGATATTTTGGTACAGTATAGCATAAAAAGCTACAGTTTTCCAGTGAAAAAACTGGAAAACGCCGTCAAATATTATCAGTTTGCCGCGCATGGATAAAGTTTTGGTGCAACTGCTGAATTTTCTGTACGCAGCATGGGCGAAATTTTACACTGCCTGCCCTTGTAAGCTGCTCCAAAAGATGGCACAATAAAAAGTAAGGCTACTTTTAGCCGGTCGGAAAAGGGGGCAGCAACATGGCAAACGGCATTTATATCCAGGCGGAGTACCGTGGAAAATTGATCCGCAAAATTGTCTGTAACGGCGAAGAACGCTGGTTTATCGGCTCAGACTGTGCAGTCACCTACCTGACCCTGCAGGCATGCAAAGCCGCCATTGACGCTTTGACGGTATGAACAGCGCAGACAGGACGGTACCGCATGTCATAACTTGGCATGCCAAAATATTCTGTGGAGGCCGTAGGAACGCACATTGTGTGCCCACCAACCTGATGATGCAGCGGCTTTTCCGGGAAACAGCATACATACATGGAGAAAGACTGCGGGCGAACAATGTTCGCCCCGACAGAGCATTCTTTGACACACTGCGACGATAAAACACCACACTTTACCGCTTTACAATCCTGAAAAAAGCTGGTAAAGTAAATATGGTACAATGATACCATCTACCCTTTTGCCTGCTTGTGCGCATTTGGCAGGCGGGGGACGGAATGATAAAACGGAGAAAAAGCGAGGTTAGAACAAGTGTTCAAGATCGTTAAAAAGCGGGAATTGAACCCCACAGTGACCGAAATGGTCATTGAAGCACCGCTGATCGCTAAAAAGGCGAAAGCAGGCCAGTTCATCATCATCCGCGCCAAGGAGGATTCTGAACGCATCCCCCTGACGATTGCCCATTATGATGCCGCAGCAGGCACTGTGGCTATCATTTTCCAGATCGTCGGCGCAGGCACCATGCAGCTGAACTCCCTCAAAGAGGGCGAGTATGTGCATGACTTTGTCGGCCCGCTGGGCAAAGCAACTGAAATTGAAGGGCTCAAAAATGTCTGCGTAGTCGGCGGCGGCGTCGGCTGCGCCATTGCCCTGCCCGTTGCCCAGGCCCTCAAGGCCCAGGGCACCAAGGTTACCGGCATCATCGGCTTCCGTAATAAGGACCTTGTCATCCTGGAAGACGAATTCCGCGCCTGCTGTGACGAGCTGATCATCATGTCCGATGACGGCTCTTACGGCCAGAAGGGCGTTGTGACGATGCCGCTGGAAGAAAAGATCAAGGCTGGCGCCAACTTTGACGAGGTCATCACCATCGGACCGCTGATCATGATGAAGTTCGTTGTCAAGACCACCAAGCCTTATAACGTTAAGACCGTTGTTTCCATGAATCCCATCATGGTGGACGGCACCGGCATGTGCGGCGGCTGCCGCCTGACTGTGGGCGGCAAAACCAAGTTTGCCTGTGTGGATGGCCCCGATTTCGACGGTTTTGAAGTCGATTTTGATGAAGCCATGCACCGCGGCACCATGTACCGCGATTTTGAAGCCCACGCGCGGGAAGCGGAATGCAACCTGCTGAAAAAGGAGGTTGAGTAACATGCCGAATATGGACCCGAAAAAATGCCCCATGCCCAGCCAGGACCCCAACGTCCGAAACAAAAACTTTAAGGAAGTTGCCCTGGGCTATACCGCTGAAATGGCTGTGAACGAAGCCAAGCGCTGCCTGCAGTGCAAAAAGCCCGCCTGCCGCACCGGCTGCCCTGTTCAGATCGATATTCCCGCCTTTATTGCCGAAGTGGCAAAAGGCGATTTTGAAGCTGCTTACCAGGTCATCGCAAAGTCCAGCGCGCTGCCCGCTGTCTGTGGCCGTGTCTGCCCGCAGGAGAACCAGTGCGAGGGCAAGTGCGTGCGCGGCATCAAGGGCGAACCCGTCGGCATTGGCCGCCTGGAGCGCTTTGTGGCTGACTGGCACCGTGAAAACGTCCACACCCCGGCTGCTAAGCCGGAGCCGAACGGCCATAAGGTGGCAGTTATCGGTGCAGGTCCTTCCGGCCTGACCGTTGCCGGCGACCTGGCCAAGCTGGGCTATAAGGTTACCGTATACGAAGCCCTGCACGTTGCAGGCGGCGTTCTGATGTACGGCATTCCGGAGTTCCGTCTGCCCAAGGATATTGTGCAGCACGAAGTGGAAGGCCTGAAAGAGCTGGGTGTTGATATTGAGTGCAACATGGTCATCGGCAAGGTGCTGACCGTTGACGAGCTGATGAACGACTATGGCTTTGAGGCAATCTATATCGCTTCCGGCGCCGGTCTGCCCCGCTTTATGGGCATCCCCGGCGAGAGCCTGAAGGGCGTTTACTCTGCTAACGAGTACCTGACCCGCGTGAACCTGATGAAAGCATACCAGCCCGGCAGCCGCACCCCCATCATGAAGAGCCGTGCCGTTGCCGTTGTGGGCGGCGGCAACGTCGCCATGGACGCAGCCCGCTGCGCCAAGCGCCTGGGTGCCGAGCAGGTGTACATTGTATACCGCCGCGGTATGGCCGAACTGCCTGCCCGTAAGGAAGAAGTCGAGCATGCCGAGGAAGAGGGCATCATCTTCAAGACACTGACCAACCCGGTCGAGGTTCTGGGCGATGAAAACGGCTGCGTGAAGGGCATGACCTGCGTGGAGATGGAGCTGGGTGAACCTGATGCTTCCGGCCGCCGCCGCCCCATCGTCAAGGAAGGCAGCGAGTTTGAGCTGGATGTGGATACCATGATCATGGCTCTGGGCACCAGCCCCAACCCGCTGATCCGTTCCACTACCCCCGGCCTGGATACCGATAAGCACGGCTGCATCATCACCGATGGCCCCGATGGCCTGACCAGCCGCCCGTTCGTCTATGCCGGCGGCGATGCTGTTACCGGTGCCGCTACCGTCATTCTGGCTATGGGCGCCGGTAAGGAAGCCGCCAAGGCCATTGACGAAGCCATCAAGGCAAAAGAACAGGCATAACTGAATAAAGGCAACACCGCACAATTCCCGCCTTGCGGCTTAAGCACCGCTGCGGCAGCTGCGGCACGGCATCTGCGTTGCCAAAA
>ENA-USUG01001888-USUG01001888.1-human-gut-metagenome-genome-assembly--contig:-NODE-1888-length-33597-cov-5.874105_pt1 | contig 33597 bp, 29 predicted proteins | sample MGYA00250059_ERZ773394 | MGnify/ENA primary metagenome ERZ773394 (study PRJEB29103, sample SAMN06111957) | human gut metagenome | biome: human gut; feature: ankylosing spondylitis patient; material... | reverse complement strand
CTATGAAAAAAAGCAAAAACCTGAAAGACCGGCAAGACGCAGAAACGGGGTAAATGAACGATGAACATGCAGATTGAAGGGGAAAAGAAAAAGTGTGGAATATTCCAAGAATTATTCGAATTACAGATTCGCTAGGGAATACTTTTGAAAATCCTATAGACAAGAATATAAACTCTTCTATATTTATTATAGAACAAAAGTTATATTGTGGAGAAACATATTCTATTGATGTAGAAATAGATTCATCATTTTCAGAAAATGAATATGACATTGTTTGGAAAGATTATACTACAGAGATTTTTGAGTTTCATAATAAAACACATTTTATTATGAAATTAAGTGAAAAAGATGTGTCAGAAAGTCATGGCTTATCTTGTTTAATTATTTCCCATGAAAAATGGCACAAATACAAATTTTATGATTGTAAAGTTGATTTATTATTAACTATTTTACCACCAGTTTTATAATTAATAGAAAGAAAAATATAATGAATTATATAAATAAAAGATTTTGAATATGTAATGGTTCTTTTTTTACTCTAGAGTAAATAAATATGGGAAAAGAGATTTCTTAAATGATTATTAAATACAATTATTTTTGAAATCTCTTTTTAATTATCCATTATCAAGTAAGAATCTACGTAAAATCAAGACCATTATAATTCATCAATAAAATCTATGAGATTTTTTCTACTTTTTTCATAAATATGTGCATAAGTATTTCGTAACATTTCAACACTATGTCCTAATCTATCAGCAATTAGCAATTCAGAAATCGTTGGATTTGATAATAAATAGGATGCGTGTGAATGTCTTAAACCATGTACAGTAATTCTTTTCACACCAGATTTTTTAACATCTTCATTAAACCATCTTCTAAATGTCGCAATAGAAATGTAGTTTTCGTCTTTATATAAATAGTAATCTTCATTAAAGCCATCTAATTGAGATACAATGATATATCTTTGCTTTAATTTCTCAACTATTTTACTAGGTAATTGAATAGTTCTATTTGAGCGAGTGGTTTTAGGTGATGTGATTTTAGAAGTAATTGCACTTAATGATTTAGATATTGTTAATCTATTATTGATTAAATCGACATCTTTCCATTGTAAAGCACAGAACTCACCAATACGCAACCCTGTAAGAAACATAAATTCGTAAAGGTCTCTTTTGTATTCATCTTCAACTGTATTAATAAATTGATTATATTCCTCTATTTCCCAAAAGTTTTCCTCGCAAGATTGCTTTTTTATAACCTTATTAGGGTCTTTAGGTGGTTTAACTTTATGACATGGATTTTTCTGCAGCCAATTATGATCAACTGCATATGTGAATAAGCCAGATAGATGTAATAAGATATTACGAGTTGATGATTCTCCATAAATTCGACTATTATACCCGTTTTGTAAAATGTTATTAATCCAACGTGTTATTTCTATTGTTGTTATATCATCAATATAGCGATTACCAAAGCTAGGAGATATGACATATTTTTCAAATCTTTTATAGGCTTTAATAGTGGATAATTTAATATGATTGGGAGCATCTTTATGATACTCCACAATCAAATCATTTAATTTTAAACGAGTTGGTAAAATATGATTATATTGTTTTAAGAATTCTGTTTCTGCTAGTTTAGCAGCCTTTTTGCTTTTGAATCCTCTACGTTTGTAATTTCTTCTTTTACCATTTTCATCTTTTGGTAATTTTCCATAAAATGACCATGTATCGTTATCTTCTTTTTTTTGTGCCATTATGTGGTTGCTCCTAAAAGAACATTACGATAGTTTGTCTTATTGATGTCATCTTGTTTGCGTTTTTCAACAGTTTGTTTACTTATGATAGCTTTATTTTTATTACTGACATCTAAACCAATATAGTCATCTTGGAAAGTGCGAATAACTTTTTGAGAAAACATATAATTTTTACCAATCTTAATACCATCTATTATACCTACTTCACGTAACATTGATATTGTATTGACATGAACATGAAGTAATTCAGCAACTTCTTCTCTTGTAAGCATTTTTAAATCATCCATATTATTTATCACTCCTAACGTATTATATTTTTTATTGTCTGACTATCATTTTGTTGGGTCATGATTTCGTTTGTTGGTAGGTTTTGTTTTTCTAAGAATGAAATTCTATTTGTAATATTTTCTATTTTTTTAGATATTTTTTGTAAAGCCATTAAACTTATTTCTTTAAATGAATGAATATCCATTTCATAATTGTTATAGATAAACATATTTTTAAATTTTTGGAATATCTTATCTAAACCTAACCATGAAATAAATGTTTTGAAAATTGACAATTCATTTTTAAGATTATCAACTTTATTATCTAAATAGTGATTATTATCTCTTAATGTTTGATTATCATATTCATAATCTCTAATTTGATCTTCTAATAAATCAATAGATGAATATAGATTATGAATAACTTCATCTCGTTGTTTTAACTGTTTAGCTAAAGGCATTTGTCTATATGAGTCAATTTCCTTTTTTTGAACATTAACAAGATTTGTTAGAGAAAGTGTATCAGCTTGTAATTGTTTATTACTATATTTTAATTCATCAATGATTTGATGACATTTTTTCAATGATTTTGTTTTTTCAAGGAAACTTGAAGTTTCAAAATTAATCTTATCAGCATTGGAGATAATACTTTGACTTGCTTCTAAATGTTCATGTACATTTTTAAGACTCTTTTTTAGACTTAAATCTTCTTGATTTTTTAATTCTTTGACTGTTCTGTTTCCGTTGATTGTTGCGTCATTTAATATTTCTGGAACATAACCTAATGCCTTTTCTAAATATTTTTCTAATTTAGGATGAAATGTTTTAAGATAGGGTTTATTTATTATTTTCTTACAGTTTAATCTTTCAATTCCATCTTGCATTATAACAGGTATAAAACCAATATGAATATGAGGTGTTGTTTCATCTTTATGCACCCAAGCACTTATGATGTTTTTTTCACCATATTCTTTTTTCATAAATTGATATGTGTGTTCAAAAAGTTTTTGTTCATCTTCCTGTGGTACATTTTTTGGTAAAGTTACAATCCAATCAACCATTACATTTATATCTTTACGATTTATGTGTTTAACTTCCTTTAAACGATTTTTAATAAATGCTTCAGGGTGTAATGGTTGTAACTCTTGTGCTAGGTTATAGTTGAGATGTGAACGAGTTATATCAATATTTTGATTAGATAACTCACACCCTTCTCTACGTTCATAATGTATAGCTAAACCGGTAATGTCAGCAGATTTATATTTTTCTACATGAGCCATATTTTCCTCCTTCTTTAGCTCCCGGCAGGGCAAGTTTCCAAAAGCGTAAGCATTTTGGTATAACTTGCTAGACCAATATTTTTGGTCTTTTCTTTCAAGGATTGCCGATAGGCTTTTATATTTACTTTTCAAAGATCTCGTTGTGACACGATGACAGTTAATCTGTGCACTGATTTCATCTGTCATACTGTCATTCATTGAATATCTTCATTATGATATTCAATAATAATCATTCTCTTTTTACCTGTTCTTTCATTTTTAAAAGTCACATTGTTTTCATCAAGATAATGCTGATGAAGTTTTAAAAATTTAGTAAGGTAACTTGGATTGATTTCCATTCTGCTTTTTTGTACTATTTCTTGGCATGTTCCTTTTAATATATGATTTTCTTCACTAACAACTGTGTTAATAAGAAAAAGAATATCTCTAGGAATTTCTTGTGTTGTTCCATCTTCGCTATTATCTAGTAGCCAACTAATATCACTATCATCTTTTTTGATTTTAATAACAGATTTATTATTTCTAAGAATAAGCTTTAATTGACCATGTCTATCAAATTCATTTCTTACAGAAAGTAATAATGTACCTGTTGTTGCCCCAGAAAGTGCTTTTGAGCCAAGTAAATTATCTTGATCTAATTTTTCTTTGCCTTTTTTCGTATGATGAATAACTATACCTACTAGATTTTTACTAACAATGTAATCTCGTAGTTTCTTTAAAACAGGATAAACTTCAAAATAATTATCTTTTGTTATAATAACTTCTTCCAATCCAACATATGAATCAATGATAACCAGACGATAGTCATTAATGTTTTTTATATTTATTAATACTTCATTTATGACTTCAATAGATTTAGATTCATCAAACTCATATAGCACCTCATCTATACCTGAAAGATTTAATGAGATAATTCTACTTTTTGTTTCAAAATCATAATTATCATTATCAAAGTAAATGACTTTACCTTGAGGCATAGATTTACCAAGAAAATCTTTACCTTTAGCAATACAGTTTGCCATTGTAGTAGCAATCATTGATTTACCGACTTTACTCGTTCCTGCAAGAACGTAAAGACCAGGTTTTAATATTCCACCAAAAATTTCTCTGCCATCAGCTTTAAATTGCTTTTCTAATAATTCTTTTTGTGTTATAAGCATATAAAAACTCCTTTCATAAAATTTGGTTTGAAAGGAGACAAGTTGTTTGTTATAATTCTCTTTGAAAGAGCATTAAAAAAACATGTCTCTTTTCGTGGTTGACTATCTAGAAAATTTGGCGATGGACTAGATAGTCTTTTCGTTTGCTTGAATGTTTATAGATAAGTCAAAGTATTTTTCAACTAAATCTAATGGTAGCATTCCTGCTTTGGGTAATCGTTTCTTATCAATGTGAAATGTCTCAATAATGCGTTTAGAGTGAACTTGAGCCACTTGTTGATAACTACATCCTAAAGCATTTGCTAATTCTTGATAAGTGATAAATTTTGCTTTTATTTCCATATTTTCACCTCCTTAAGGTATATAAAAATAATTTGATTTAAAATAATTTTTATACCTAAATACACGATATCATATTAGGATATATTTTTCAATAAAAAAAATTAATTTATTATACTTTTTTGTTTTCATTTAAAAAGAAATATCATATAATATAATTTATAAAGGTGGTGAGAAGACGATGTCATTTCAACAGTATTTTAAAGAGTTAAGAGAAAGCAAAGGACTAACTCAAAAAGAATTATCAGAAAAATTGAATATATCATTACCAACAATAAAAAAAATTGAAGGTGGCTTTACTAAAATGCCTAGTCATAAGTTATTAGAGATACTATCTGTTTATTTGGATGCTGAACCAAGAAAGATTATACGAGACATACTATTTTATGATGAAACTATATATCCAATTAATACACCATTGTTTTTGCAATATTTTTTATCATCAATGTACATAGAGGGTTGGAATATTCAGATAGGTCCAAGTTATAAATCACCATATTTTGGAAAAAGAGTTTTATCGGCGTTTGTCTCAACTAAAAGTGGTACTTTAATAAAAAATGTGGTAGATATTCCCAATACATTAGCAAGCTATAAAGATTTACAGATAGAGGAACAACAAGTACAAGTATTTATAACTAATAGATTATTGGAAATAGCTGAACTTGAGGATCTTCCAACAATTAAACAGATATGGTTAGTGTTTAATGCTGAGAAAGAAAAGGATGTCCAAGCGTATAACGCTATCAAAAGATTGCCTACTAGATTTTTAAAAGTAGAAATTATAATTTTTCTATATGATCAAAAAACAAATATTGTTAAAGAAAAAGTATTTAAATAAATGGAATTGATTACTATTATATGATAAAATAAATTGAAACACTTATAGAATGAGGAGGTAAAATAATGATGAAAATATCAAAAAGTACAAAAGATATTATTACGAAGTTGGGATATGAAGGTTCTGACAATTTTTATTATTTTACCGATTTAGAGTCTTGTAAAGATATATCATTGCATGATTCTAAAGTGATAAAAATATTAAAACCAGTTGCTTTTTTTGTTGTTAAAGGAAAACCAAAGGTGCTTTTTTTTGATTATGAGAATATTCAATATAGTGAACAAGAATTATACAAAAAGATTTGGAATTATCAAGTACCAATAGTAATTTTTAATGATTACAGTACGATTAAAATATATAATGGTAATAATATGAAATTATCAGATATAACAAATTTAAAGTTAGAAGAATTGGCAAGGGAAAATATCGAGCAATGTAATTGTTTTTCTCCATTCTCATATTGGAACATTACAAATGAAGCGTTTTTATATCAATACACAAATAGTTTTTCCAATAAAACTTTAAATGAAGTAATGATTGATAATATAAGATGTGTAACAAATAAATTAAAAGATACATATCATATTCAGTTTGCAACTAAACTTATCTTACGCATTATTTTTATACGTTTTTTAATAGATAGAGGGATTTCAATTGACTATGAAAGATTTTGTGGAGATGTTATAAAAGATCGTCAGTACTTTCTTGATATAATCAGAGAAAAGGAAAAACTTTATAATTTATTTGAATATTTAAAAGATAAATTTAATGGCAATTTATTTGAATTAGGTAATGAGAAAAAATGTAATAATCTTACTGAGGATGTGTTTAGATTACTTGAAATATTTATTTCTGGAACAGAAGAGATGGAAAATGGACAAATTTCTTTATTTCCATTATATGATTTTAATATTATTCCTGTAGAATTAATTAGCAATATTTATGAAATTTTACTTGGGGAAGAAGCACAAAAAAAAGATAAGGCTTTTTATACACCAGAATATTTAGTAGATTATATGGTAAGAGAAACTATTAGTCCTCATTTAACGAATGGAATACAAATTAAAGTTTTAGATCCAGCATGTGGATCAGGCGTTTTTTTAGTTCAAGTATTAAGAAATATATTGGATTTATATGTTGATGAAAATGGATATATTAATGATAATTACGAACTTATAAGTATAGTAAAAAATAGTATTTATGGTATAGATTTGAATTCTGAGGCAATTGATATTACGATATTTTCTATATATTTAACTTTATTTGATTATAAAAATCCTAAATCACTAAATGGATTCAAGTTACCTAATTTAAAAAATAGCAATTTATTTGTTAGTGATTTTTTTGATGACAATAAATTAAATGAGTTAAAGAAATTAACATTTGATTTTATTATTGGAAATCCTCCTTGGGGAAGTATTAAAGATGGTAAACATGTAGAGTATTGTAAAGAAAAGAAAATTAATAATCAAAATTATGAAATAAGTCGAAGTTTTATAGCTAAAGCTAGAGATTATTCTAATGATAAAACGGTTATTATGTTCATCATTCCATCAAAAATATTTTATAATCAGCAAAAACCGGCCATTCAATTTAGACAAAACATATTAAAGGATTGTTATATTATCAAATTTATTGAATTATCTTCTGTAAGAGATTTAATATTTAAAAAAGCCAAAGCGCCAGCAAGCATACTAATATATCAATATAAAGAAGAAAATTGTTTAGATCATAATATGATACATGTAAGTTTAAAACCTAATATTTTCTTTGAATTATTTAAAGTTATTGTTACTGAAAAATATGATGTTAAAACAATTAAACAAAAAATTTTATTTGATAATGATTGGGCTTGGAAAACTTGTGTGTATGGATTTGTAGGTGATATTGAAAATATATTAATGTTGAAAAAAAAGTATAAGACATTAAAGGAAATAATTAAAGAAAATAAATTAAAGAGAGCTTCTGGTATTTCAAGTAATGAGGGAGAGAAAGATGCATCATGTTTTATAGGAAGAGATATTATTTCTTCTTATTCAATAGATACTTTCTGTTATCAACCGCAAAAGAAGAAATTTAATAAAGAAAAAATATATCGTATTGGGAAAACTGACGTTTATTACCCACCTTATTGTCTTATAAGAAAAGGAGTAGATTTGCAGACATATAGATTTAGATCTGCCTATGTAGAAGATGATGTTATTTTTGAGCAAGCAATATCAGCTATAAAGGGAAATATAAATCAAAAAAAATTATTACTTAATATCTCAGGGATACTTAATTCATCATTATATGTTTATCTTAATCTAATGATGGGATCTTCTACAGGAATTGAAAGAGGACAAATTTTCATGAATGAATATATTACGTATCCTTTTATTTGTGATGATAGAATTAGTGAATTAACTTATGAAATACAAAGTAAAAATTCAAATATAAATAATATTATGAATTATAATCTAAATGATGAAATGATTAAATTAGATAAATTAATTTTAAAATTATCAGGATTAAATGATAATGCGTTTATTGATTATGCGCTTAATGTGACTATTCCAATGATTAATAATGAGAAAACTGAATATAGACAGGCATCTATAGATGATATGTTAACATATGCAAAGGTTTTTCAGGATTATTGGAGTTCTATTATGCGTTCTGAAAATAAATTTATTCAAATAACGTTATATAAAGATATAATGAAAAAATTTTGTGTTTTTGAATTAAATGTTTTAGAAGAATCCACAGATAATGAAATAATAGTAAAAGAACATTTTGATGATAATGAAAACTTTTTGACGAATTTTATGATAAATAAAATTAATGATCAGTTTTATGATATTAAAGATATTATTCATTTTAGTTATTCATCATTTTACATTATTAAAACTAATGAAGCAAAAAATTGGCATAAAGCTATGGGATATATAGATAATGCATCAGTTATTAAATCTATTCTCTCATCAGAGGAGGGAGAATAGATTTATGGCAGGTTTTAGAAATTCATCACTTAATATTGTGGTTAAACAAGGGATTTTTGATATAATAAGTGATTATATTAGTTATTGTTGTTCAGAAATGGAAAAAGATTTAAGAAATAAAGGTCGAATGATAAAAAATGATGAAAATAAGATAAGAGATTATCTTTTGGAACATTTTTTAAATGATAATGATTTACGACAACAAATGCATATGGAAATGTTTCTTTTTATTCCAGAGGTTCCAGAAAATTATGTGGATTTGGAAAAATATAAAGGAAGAGTAGATATAAAAATTATTCATCAATTAGAAACATTTGTAGAAAATAAAGCAGTTTATTTTATAGAATGTAAAAGAATTGATGGAAGATCTAAATTAAATAAAGAATATGTAAAAAATGGAGTTTCTCGTTTTGTTGTTTCTCCACCTCTTTATAATTCGTATTATAACAAAAATTTTATGTTAGGCTTTTTAGTTGAGAAAATTGATAATGATTCAAATATAAAAGAGATTGAAAAAATTCAAGATGATACTAAAGAAATTCAAAATGTAAATGGAATTATTAAAATTGAAAATAAAAATAAACAATATAATTGTGATTATTTAATGGAAAATAAATATATTCAACTACGTCACATTTTTATCGATTTTTCAAATATTATAGATTGAATTTTTTAATTTGTTTTTACATTTTATAATTAGATGTGGCATACATTCTGGCATACAAAATGAAATAAATATGTATAAAAGTATAGAATTTTTTATATTTTTGAATATGTAACAACACGAAAAAACGTATAAAAACGTATATAAAAATTATATATGAATTGAAATGGATTTAGATTACGTAGAAGCTCTAGAATATGGTTTACCACCAACAGGTGGAATGGGAATGGGTATTGATAGATTAGTTATGTTATTAACTGGACAAGAATCTATTCAAGAAGTTATCTTATTCCCTCAAATGAAACCAAGAAACAAATAAAACAACAATAAAATCAACATTTTTTTGATTTTAAATTTGTGATTAACACATCAAAATAAGACACATCTATTGATGATAAATATACTTAAAATAGTACTATTTAGGTATAAAAATCATTAATTAGATGTGTCTTTTTTATTGCTTTAAATGTGTAACAAAATATCGAAAATGGAGTAACTGGCCACAAAATGGCCAACTTTTACATAAAAAATGATTATTTTGAGCTAAATTTCAATTGTTTTCCGTAAAAGAATGTGGCCAGTTACAACTAAAATTTATATGTAAATATTGATGCTTAAATACTATCATAGTTTATTTTCAAAAGAAGAAATGATAAAATTTAAATATAAGCAAAAAAATGATTTAAAATTCGTTCACAAAGAAAGGATGATATTGTGGAAACAATAAGTAATGATTTATCTATTTTCACAAATAGGAATGAAAATGGAATAAAATTATCGGATAGATTAAATACAGTTTTAACTAATTCGAAATATTTTGATGTATTGGTTGGATATTTTCGTGTAACAGGGTTTTACTTATTAAAAGAGCAGTTAGAAGATGTTGAAGAAATCAGAATACTGATAGGACTTGGGACAGATATTGATACAGTACGTGCTATTGATATATTTGAATTATCAGGTGCAAATGCAGTATTAAAAGTGAAGGAAACATTAAAGAAAGAATTTAATTCTACGCAAGATGATAATTTGGACATGGAAAATGGAGTAATAACATTTTGTGAATGGATTAAATCAGGAAAATTAAAAATCAGAATGTGTCATGATAAAAATGTTCATGCTAAATTGTACATAATTCGTAAGAATCCTGAAATAGTTCCTGATCAATTTGGGAATCTAATTACTGGTTCAAGTAATTTTACCTATAATGGTTTAGATAAAAATATTGAATTTAACGTAGAATTAAAAGATAGAGCGGATGTTCAATATGCATTGGATTTTTTTGAAGAATTATGGAATACATCTAAAGATGTGACAATTGACATATTAAATACAATTAATGAAGAAACGTGGATGAATAAAAATATAACTCCTTATGAATTGTTTGTAAAAACTTTATTTGTTTATTTTGAAGAAGAAATTCAAACAAGAAAACAAGATTTGGAATGGCCTGACGGTTATATGAGTTTGCAATATCAAGAGGATGCAGTAACACAGGCAAGAAAAATTCTTGCAAAACATGGTGGAGTAATAATATCAGATGTTGTTGGATTAGGGAAAACTTATATAGTATCTATGCTTGGAAAATTGCTGGACGGAAGAAAATTATTTATTGTACCTCCTGTTGTTAAAGATAATTGGGAATCAATCTTGAGTGATTTTGGTTATAAAAAGTCAGATACTGTTGTGTCATTAGGAAAAATTGATCAAGTTGCTAAATGGGAAGACCTTGATTCTTACAAGTATGTATTTGTTGATGAGGCACATCGTTTTCGTAATGGAGCATCTACAGAATTTCAAAACCTAAAAAAAGTTTGTTATGGTAAAGGAGTTATTTTGATAACTGCAACACCACAAAATAATTCTATTTTGGATATAGCAAATCTTATTACTTTGTTTCAAGATTCAAGAAATTCATCAATAATTCCAGGTAAAAAAAATTTGGAGAAGTATTTTAATGATTTATATAAAAAAGTAAGAATGTCAAATAATGATAAATCGGTTGTTTCTGAAGTTGCTGCAGAAGTAAGAGATAATGTATTGCGACATGTTTTAATAAGGAGAACAAGAACTGAAATAATTCAATATTATAAAGAAGATTTAGATAAGCAGGGCTTGAATTTTCCTAAAGTTAATGACCCAAAGAGACTTGATTATATGTATGCTGATGATATGGAACAAACATTTAATGATACAATTGAGTTGTTAAAGAAATTTTCCTATGCACGTTATGCTCCTTTGCTGTATTTAAAAGACAAAAAGAAGATTGGGTCATCTAAAGCAAGACAGCAAAATATGATGGGATTTGTTAAAACTATGCTAGTAAAACGACTTGAGAGTTCTATCTTTGCATTCATGGAGTCAATAAGAAGAATTAAGAAATCATCAGAAGGTTTCATAAATTTATATAATTCTGGAAAAGTAGTTGTGGGACTAGCATCGCATACAAAATATGATTTCAGTGATTTGGAACAGATGGAAGAAGAAATGTATAATTTTATTATAGATTCAAATGATGTTGAATCATTTGTTCCCGAGGATTTTTTACCAGAATTTATTGAAAAAGTGAAAGCAGATGATCAAATTCTAAAAAAAATATATGATATGTGGAATCAATATGATATTAAAATCAATGACTCAAAATATGATGTTTTGAAGACAAATATAGATAAAATAGATAAAAATAATAAAATTATTATTTTTTCTGAAGCAAAAGATACAGTAGATTATTTAATGGATAAATTGACTGCTGATTATGGAGATATTGTTATTGATTTCAATGGTAGTGATAGTATGAATAAGAAGAAATACATTCAATATAATTTTGATCCACATTTCGATAAAAAGGGAATAAACGATAAAAGAATTTTAATTACAACAGACACTCTTAGCGAGGGTATTAATTTACATAGAGCAGGAATCATTTTTAATTATGATTTACCATGGAATCCAACAAGAATCATGCAACGTGTAGGTAGAATTAATAGGGTTGGATCTAAAAATAAAGAATTATTTGTTTATAATTTTTTTCCACGTGCTAATACAAGAGAACATCTAAATTTGGAAGATTCAATAAAAGCAAAGATTCAAATGTTTAACGAATTACTTGGTGAGGATTCTAAAACTATTACAGAAGATGAAAATATTAAATCTTATAATTTATATGACTTTTTAATGATGGCAAATAAGCTAGAAGATGAGGAAGATTTGATATCTAATGGTCTTCAAATGTCATATATTAAATTAGTAAATGAAATAATGCAAAATAATCCAAAGTTAACTGATAGAATAATGAATTTACCAGATAAAATCAGAGTTGCTAGAAAAAATAATAAAAATGATCTCTTAATCACTTTTATAAAACAAGGCTGGATAAAAAAATTTATTAAATATGAGAACGGTTTATCAGAGGAAATAGAATTTGAAACTGCTATTAATTATTTGAAGGCTGATATCAATGAAACACGAGTAGATATACCTAATGATTATTTTGATAGATTAAAATCAAATAAAAAAATATTTGATGATTATATTATAGATTCTAAAACAATAAGTGTTCATGAAAGCTCTTCACCGAATGAAAAGATAGTAAGAAGATATATTAGAGCTTTATTAAACATACCAACATTAAATACACATGACAGAGAATATCTCGAAAAAGTTGATTCAGCAATAAAGAGAGGGTCATTAAATAGCAGAATCATGAAAGATGTAAAAAATAATATTCAAAAAAAGAAAACAAGCAAAACAAAAGAAATAATACAATCATTCAAAGATGAAATCGATGATACTTATTTAATTGAGAGAACTAATTATGATGTGACTAATTCTTTGAATAAACCAGAAACAATTGTATTATCAGAATATTTAGTAAAGGAGTAATAGAATGGATAGAATAAAATCATTATTAACAGTTCCTTATAATAAAGAAAATTTTCAAAAGTTTTCTGTTAATTTTCTAAAAAGTATGGATGTATTACCATTAAGAGAAAATGATAATATACCTTCATCATTTAGAAAAACAATAGAATCATATACCGTATTTGGATATTATACAGATAAAAATGGAAGTAATATTATTGTTCTTTCAGTTAAAGTAAAAGATAATAGTTCAGCACAAAAAGCACAAAGACATTTTGTATCGTACTTACTAGCAAACGAATTTTTAAATTATAATGCTGCATTAGTTGCTTATTATGATAATGTAAGAAAAAATTGGAAGTTATCGTTTGTTACGATTGAATATGAATTTGGTGAAACAGGTGTAGAATTGAAATTTAAGCCTGCAAAAAGGTTTTCTTTTTTGGTCGGAGAGGATGAACCAACTAGAACTTATATTCAACAGTTAAATCCTATATATACTTCAGATAAAGATCCTACTTTAGAAGAATTAATAGAAGCATTTAGTGTAAATAGACTTTCAAAAGATTTCTATGAAGATTATAAGGAGAAATTCTTTGAATTGTTTGACTATTTATCGTCAAATTCTATTTTTGTTAAAGAAGCCAGAAGGCTAGGTTATGTGTCAAATGAAAATGTAGAAAAATTTGCAACAACTTTTTGTAAGAAAACACTGGGTCAAATAGTGTTTTTACATTTTATACAAAAAAAGGGGTGGCTAGGAGTAAAGAATAGGTGGGGTGATGGTGATAAAAAGTATTTGATAAATTCAACCAAAGAATATAGAGGAGCTAATTATTTTAATGATTTTTTGGAACCACTATTTTACAAAGCATTAAATGTATCTAGAGAAAATGATTTATATTTGGGAGAAAAAATCCCATTCCTTAATGGAGGACTATTTCATCCAATTGAAGATTATGATTGGGAAAATACAAACTTTAACATTCCTAATGAATATTGGTTTAACAAAGGTGAAACAGGATTGTTAAATATTTTATCTCAATACAATTTTACAGTAGATGAGGCTGACTTGGAAGAACAAGAAGTTGCTATTGATCCTGAAATGTTGGGTAAAATCTTTGAGTCTCTCTTGGATGTTAGAGATAGAGCAAAATTAGGTGCATTTTATACTCCAAGAGAAATTGTTCATTTTATGTGTGAGGAATCTTTGGCCGTGAGAATTTCAAATGATTTAAGATTAGATTATGATTCTATTCTTAATTTCATTCGATATGGAGATGCCTTAAAAGAAACAGAATTTATTGAAGTATTTGCGGAAGAAGTAGATGAATATATTAATAGACTAACTATAGTTGATCCATCTGTAGGATCGGGAGCATATTTAGTTGGTATGTTGAATCAAATTGTTAAATTAAGATCAAATCTCCTCGAAATATCTGGTAAAAAGGTCGATAAATATGAAATCAAAATTAATGCAATACAAAATTCACTTTATGGAGTAGATATTGAATTTGATGCTGTAGAAATTGCAAAATTACGTTTATGGTTATCATTGATTGTAGATCAAGAAACAGAAGGAAATAAACCAAGACCTTTACCAAATTTAAATTTTCACTTAAGAGTAGGAAATTCACTAGTTGATACATTTGATAACATAAAATTGTGGAATGTTAGATGGAGAGGAACAAAAAAAGAAAAAAAAGTTGATAATCAAATAAATATTTTTAATGTTGATACAGTTGCAGAAATTATGTATAGACTAAAAAATGCAAAAAATGAATTTTTTAATACATCTAATGAACAAAGAAAAAATGAATTGTCAAAACAAATCGAACGTGAACAAATTGAATTAATACGAGCGGAACTAGTTAGCCAAGGAAAGTTTGCATTATTTGATCAAATAGATGATATGTTAAAAAGAAAGACAAAACCGTTTTTTATTTGGGAACTCGAATTTGAAGAAGTATTTGAGAACGGTGGATTTGATATTGTGATAGGGAATCCGCCGTATGGGTTAGTAAATAAAAAACAAAATAAATCAGATACAATCGTTGTATCTGAGGCTGAATTAAGTTTATATAAAACTGATGATATATATAAACCAGCCAAAGGTGGAGTAATTAATATATATAGATTATTTATTTGTAAATCAATAGATTTATTAAAGGATAAAGGATGCCTTAATTTAATTTTCCCAATGGCATTTATGGGAGACTTAACAGCATCAGCACTTAGAAAATTTATTTTTAATAATATGAAAATTAATTATATTGAGGCATTTCCAGAGAGAGATGATATAAATAAAAGAGTTTTTCAAAGTGCAAAAATGTCTGTTTGTATTTTAAATGCAACAAAAGCCAAATTGGATTCTAAATTAAAAATGCGAATTCAAGATAATCGCTTTGTCAACTTATCATATCCTTATGTTGAAATGGATACAAAAGATTTAAAAGTAATCGAACCTAAAGGATATACTATACCTTTAGTTAATCAAAGAGAATATGATTTGTTGAGACAATTAAATGAAAATACTAGAAAACTAGTGAGTTATTCAAAATGTTATACTGGAGAAATTGATTTGTCATTAAATAAAAAGTTCTATGGATTAATAAAAAACGATACTCCTCTTTTACGAGGCGCCCAAGTTCAAAGATGGCATATTACTGAAAAAATTAGTCAAGGGGAACTCTTATATATAAATAAACCTTTATATTTAAGTGAAAATTCATCTCCTAAATCACGACATTATAAAAATAAAAGAATTGTCATGCAAGGTATTACAGGGGTTAATGAAAAATATAGATTGAAAATGACAATGATTGAGAATAATGAATTTTGCGCAAATTCGGTAAACTATTTAGTGTTAGAGAATGATGATGAAAATCAATTGCTATATTTATTAGGAATTTTAAACTCTTCATTAATTAATTGGTATTTTAAAAAGTTTAGTACGAATAGTAATGTGAATGGGTATGAAATAGATAATATTCCTATTATGGAAGATGATAATTACAGAAATGAATTAATAGATTTAGTAAGAAATCAATTAAAAAATTCAAGTGAAGAAAGAGAAAATAAAATTAATAATTTGGTTTTAAAAATATACAATATAAAAAATTTTATGTAGATTTATTAGTAATGTCTAAAATTATATAAAAATATCTTTTATTATAAAGAAGTTAATTGATTGAATTTATATCAAAAAATTCAACATATATATGAGTGTTGAATAGTATAACAATATTTAGATTATGTGGTGAACTAAGAATTATGGCTTTTTATAAATGTTAAAGGTATAATACAGAATTTAAAATTTATAAGTATAATATTAATGTGGAAGTTATACCAAGATATAAAGAGAGAATATTTATAAAATGAAAACAAGAATATGATGATTTTAATTTTTGTAAATAAGTAAATTGTGTGAATAGCAAAACTTTTTGATTAGATATTTTCTAATTATTAATAGAAAGGAGAAATAGAATAATGAAAGATAAAAATCCGGTTGTTTTTATAAGTTATTCTCAAGACTCTGTGGAATTTGCAGATAAAGTTCTTGATTTTTCAAATAAATTACGTAGTGAAGGAATAGATGCAATTTTAGATCAATATGAGGAATCGCCATCTGAAGGATGGCCGAGATGGATGGAAAATTGTATTAACAAAGCTGATTATATAATAGTAATTGGCTCAAAGGGATATCTTAATAAAATAAGTGGTAATGTAAATCAAGGAGTAGGAAGAGGGGTAAAATGGGAAGGAAATATTATATATCAGAAATTGTACATGGCAGATTCAATAAATGAAAAATTTATTCCAGTAGTTTTTGATGATAATGATATTGAATATATTCCAACGCCATTACAAGGAAGTACATATTATAATGTATCTAATAATGAAAGATATGATAGATTATATTGGAGATTAAGAGGAATTTCTTCAAAAGAAAAACCATCTCTTGGAAAATTACGTCCTTTGCCTAAAAAAGAAAGAAAAACATTGTTTATTACTTCAATGATCGATTTAAATGCGTGGGATAAAGCAATTTGGCGAGGTGCAGGTTTTGCAATTGGATATAAGAAATTACCTGTATTGCTATTACCCTTTGTTAATAAGAAATATGCTATAAAAATTTTTAAAGATTGGATTTCGATTGTAGGTCAATATGATGTTAAAGAAGAAATTCGTATCGCTATAGTAGAAGGAGAAGTACCAGGGGAAGCACCAGGTTATTATGTTGTAATTGGAAATAATTTAGATGAGGCGGTCGAACGAGCAAAAAATGGTGGAGCATCTATAGATGAACTTTTAATGTTGAATGTATCTAGAATTATACGAGCAAATCCTGTTGATAATTTTCAATCTTTTAATTTATTTAAAAATAAATATCATGAATGTGGAGAATACGTATTGATGCCAGCAGTATTGGATGAAAAAACAGGAAAAATAGAGCCACTTTGGCAATATGGTATACACAAAAAACAATTAGTTTATCGAAATATATCTGATATAACTGAAAATGACCAAGATGCATTTTTACTACAAAAAAATAAACCATATCAAAAGTATTAAATGCATGCACATAGAGATATGTTATATCTTTTATGACAAAGAAATATAATAAATAATTGATTATTTATGGATTAAGGGGATATTACATAATGAATTACAATTGTAAATAGTTAAAACTCAACGTTGTTGAGTTGTTCAAGAAAAACGAGGAACATTTGTAAAACAAATTGTAACTCGTTTTTCTTATCCTGCTAAATATTAATATTAATTTATGTGATAAAAACTTTAAAAGGAAACTTTTTTGTTTCCTTTGTAGCGTTAAATAGAAATAATTATTCCTAATAAAAATAACACGGCAATCTTGCCGTGTTAAAGTTTTATTATCTCATCATTGAATTCTAATCGACGATTGCTATAAATATGAGCATACGTCTTTCTTAAGGTTTGCACTGTATGACCAAGTCTTTCAGCAATTAATTGTTCAGATAGTTTTGTTTCAGCTAGTAAGTAGGATGCATGAGAATGTCTTAAACCATGGAAGGTAATTCTTTTGACACCTGCTTTTTTTACTTCTTGATTAAACCATCTTCTAAAAGTACTATCAGATATATATTTTTGAGCACCAAATACAAACCAATCACCATTAAAATCAGGACGAGAAATCAAATAGTGATATTTATAATGGAGCACATCCATTATTCTGTTAGGAATAGCAATAGTTCTATAAGAATTTTCATTCTTTGGTGGTGTAATATCTGCTGTAGAACCACTTAATGATTTATCAACAGTGATTGTACAGTTTTCAAAATTGACCATCTTCCATTGCAATGCACAAATCTCACCAATTCTAAGTCCTGAATAATATGCAAATTCAAAGAGTTCTTTTCTTTGTCCATCTTCAACCTTAGAAATAAATTCTTGAAAAGTACTATCTTCCCAATAATTATCTTTACTAGAGTTTTCTTTTTTTAATTTGTTTGGATCGTGTGGTCTTACAACACCTTTGCATGGATTTTTTATTAACCAATCATGCAAAACGGCATATGTGAATAGACCGGATAAATGTAATAACATACTTTTACAAGTCTCTTCTGCATATTTTTGAGTACCAATTCCCTTTAGAAATATATCATTGATCCAACGTTGAATTTCTAATGTGGTTATATCTTTGATTTTTTTATTATTAAATGATGGAATGATAATATCTCTTTCGATATGACGATAACCCATGAGGGTTGATTCCTTATATTTAGTTTTAGCATCTTTGTTAAATTCTTCAATAAGTTCATTGATTGTAATTTCTTTATTTGGATTTACGGAAAGATTGTTTAAATATTCCATTTCAGATATCTTAGCTTCTTTTTTAGTTTTGAAGCCTCTTTTTTTATAGTATTTTTTTCCAGTTGTTTGTAATGCTATTGGAAGTGTTCCATAGAAGGTATAAGTGCCATTTTTTTCTTTCTTAATAGCCATATTAAATATTATCTCTTGATTCTACGATAGCTCTACTTGCAATCGCTTTTTTCATATTACTGACATCTAAATTAAGATAATTATTTTCAAAATTAATAATAGATTCTTTTGGAAACATATATCCTTTACCAATTTTAATAGCACTTAATACTCCAGCATCTTTAAGCATTGTAATTGTAGCAACGTGTACATTAAATAGTTCTGCTACTTCTTCACGTGTAAATAATTTTAAATCATCCATTTTTAGTTTTCTCCTTATAATATATTTTTTCATTTATAATTGGTTGATACTTTGATGTTGCATTTACTATTTTCATCATTTCATTTAAATCACGAGGAAATTCACTACCATAACATTTTGCAGGTAGTTGAACATACTCATTTATATTATTTAATAAATCAATCATATAAGATATTTTTTTATCTAATGATTTTTGTTCATCATTATTGAGTAATAAATAGGAATCGATTAAATCATTCATAAGGTCTTGTTTATTTTTATGAGATATAAGGGTAAGTTTTTCAAATCTATCTCTTGTATATTGATCACATCTAAAATTGATGGTTGTATTTTTCATTTGATTCTCCTTTTTTACACGGCAATGTTGCCGTGTAAAGTATTAAAAAGTTATCTGGCAAGTTTGCCGTGTTGTGTTTTTGTGACAGTGTGACAGTTGTTTACGGTCACAAATCAACTGTCATACTGTCATCAGGACAATAAACAATGGATATGATACGTTTTTTTGATGTTCTTATTTGAGAAAAAGAAACATGATTTTCAGATAATACATATTCATTTTGCTTTAGAAATTTAAATAAATAATTAGGATTAATGTCTAGAAAACAAAGTTTAGTTAGTTCCTGACATGTTCCTTGAATTGTGTTTTCTTTAGAACCAACAACAGTATTAATAATTTTAAGAATATTAGTATCGATATCACTAGAAATGCGTTCAATTTGATTATCTATTTTCCATTCTGGTGAATTCATATCTTTATGAATGGGAATAATTTCTTTGTGGTTTCTTAAAATGATTCTTAATTCGCCAACATTATCAAATTCATTTTTAACTTTAAGTAGAAATGTTCCTGTAGTTGCACCAGAAAGTGCTTTTGATCCTAACATATTATCTTGTTCAAAGTTCTCTTTTCCTTTTTTAGTGTGATGTAAGATAAAACAAATCAGATTTAATTCAATCATCAAATCTCTTAATTCTTTAATGATTGGATATATTTCTTTGTAAGAATCATCTGAACTGTTTATCTCATCTAATCCAATATATGAATCAATAATAACTAAACGAAATTCTTTAATATTAGACATTCCTTTGAGATACTTTGATATATCCCAAATAGATTTAGACTTATCAAATTCATAGATGATGGAATCAGTATCTGTCATATTTAAAGCTTTTAATCTATCTTTTGTTTCAAAATCATAATTATCATTATCAAAATAGATGACTTTACCTTGAACCATTTTTTTATTTAAGAATGGTTCACCACTAGCGATACTATTAGCCATTGTTGTTGCTAGTATTGATTTTCCTGTTTTGCTACTTCCAGCTAAAACATAGATACCAGGTTTTAATATTCCATCAAACATACCTTGACCACTAAAAGAAAAGTTAGAATTGAGCAATTCTGTTTGAGTATAAGACATATATAAAAAACCTCCTTTCGTCAAAATTTAAGTTGAAAGGAGACAAAATTTTGTTATAATTCTCATTGAAAGAGCATTATGAAAATAGTGTTCCTTTCGCTACTTGAACTATCTGGAATGTTTGGCGACGGACTAGATAGTTCTTTTATTTGCCGTCTTTACACGGCAATATATGGTTGGTATAATTAATACCAAGAGGTATAAATTGATTTATACCTCACTAATAATATAGCATAAGGTGTAATTTCATTCAATAGTGCAAAATGAAAATATACCTAAAAAATATAAGGTGGTCAAAATGGAACTTGCAGAATACATAAAAAATATAAGAAAAGAAAATAGTTTAACTCAAAAAGAGTTTTCAGATAAACTCGGCATGTCTTTATCAACAATTAAGAAAATTGAAACAGGTGAAACAAGAGAATTAAGTAATAAATTATTAAAAGCATTAGGGACATTTCTTAATAAACCAACGGCAGCTATATTTGCAGAATACTTTTTTCCTTATGAAGAAATTGTAAAAGAAGATAGCTATGATCTAGATGATTTTGAATTCGCAAGAAGATTATTCGCAAAGTTATTATTAGATGGACATGGTGTTACCTCATTTTTGCTAAATAAAGATAAATTTAAAGAATATAATGGATTTAGGTATGCATCTTGTCTTATGATTGAAATGTATTTAAAAAAAGCACCAACTACTAATGTGATAGTTGCTAGAGGAAGTCGGTATTTACGAGATGAACTATCATATGATAATGAGGAAGATGTTGAAAGAGTTAGAAATAATATAATTTTTTCAGTAGTATCATATCCTGATAGGATGAATAGGTTATTAGTTGTGTTTGATGCAACAAGTGAAAATGAGGTACAATGGTATAATGCATTAAAAAATTCAAAAGTATTTAATTTAAAAACATATATATATGTTGGCCTATTTGATTGGAAAACATGTGAAATGGAAAGCTCATATAGGTTTTTTGAAAGACGAATTGGAAAAAAGTATAAAACACAATAATTGTTGAATTAAAAAAATACTAGTATAAATTGTATTTTTTCTTTACTTTAGATAATGACTCTTTTGCATTTTTAACTTTCCTTTCATTTTTTATAATTATATAACTGCTTAAAAGAAAAAGATATGTTGATTCTCTATTTAATATTGACATGTATGATTGACTTTAATTAGAAGTACTGTATTGTGTATACTTTACAATATCTTTTTAAGATTAATGAAACGTATATGAATAAGAATGGTAGTGATCACTAATTAAAATTTAGTCACACCTTATTATTTAAATAAAAATTTTTAATTATTTACGCTTATGTTATTATAATTATAAAAGTAAAAAGAATTGAAGTAGATGAGCATGTTAAAATAAAAAATAAAGGAGCAATGGCTATGGAGAATAAATTAGAAAAAAACGTACAAAATAGTTTTATGGATAATTTTGTTAAAACTGATGATATTTTAAATGACATGTGTGGAATTATTGAATCTTCACAAAAAGCAGCATATCAGGCAGTTAATATTGCACTTGTTCAAAGAAATTGGCTCATTGGATATCGAATTGCAGAGGAAGAATTAGGCGGAGATGAACGTTCTGAGTATGGAGTAGAAGTAATAAATGAAATTTCTAAAGAACTAACAAAAAGATATGGAAAAGGCTATGATAGAAGCAATCTATATCATTGTTTAAAATTTTATAAAACCTTTCCAAGGATTGTCGACACAGTGTGTCGACAATCTGGTACTTTACTTTCGTGGTCACATTATAGAACTTTATTACAGGTTAAAGATTCTGAAGCTCGTAATTGGTATGAAAAAGAAGCTATAGAGCAAACGTGGAGTGTTCGTACTTTGCAAAGAAACATTTCTTCACAATATTATTATCGTATGCTTCATACACAAAAAAAGGAACTTGTAGAAAATGAGATGAAAGAACTCACATCAAAGTATCAAAATAATAAGTTAGAGTTTATCAAAAATCCAGTAGTTGCAGAGTTTTTAGGATTTTCTCAAGATACAGATTTTACAGAAAGTGATCTTGAAAAAAGTATTCTTTCTAATTTGCAAAAATTTTTAATGGAGCTTGGAAAAGGATATGCTTTTGTAGCAAGACAACAACATATTCATACAGAAAAGCAAGATTATTATATAGATCTTGTGTTCTATAATTACATCTTAAAATGTTTCGTTCTTATTGATTTGAAAACAGAGAAAATAACACATCAAGATGTGGGACAAATGGATATGTATATTCGAATGTATGATGAATTAAAACGAAGTGAGGGTGATAATCCAACAATAGGTATTGTCCTTTGTTCTGATACAGATGATGATATTGCTCGTTATTCTGTTATGCATGGCAATGAACAGTTATTTGCTTCAAAATATAAATTATACTTACCAACAAAAGAAGAATTAAAGGCAGAAATTGAAAGTCAAAAGGCGATGTTTTATCTTCAACAGCAGGAAAGTAAATAGAACAAGTATGGTAGTAATTATAAAATTCACTGATAAATGGTAGTGGCCACTAGTTTGGCCACATTTTTCATATTTGTTCAAATCATTATAAGAAATTAATCAAAAATATTGTTATATAAAGCTTTGGTACATTATGTATATATACACAATGTAGGCGTGATATAGAAGAAATGGATTTAGATTACGTAGAAGCTCTAGAATACGGTTTACCACCAACAGGTGGAATGGGTATGGGTATTGATAGATTAGTTATGTTATTAACTGGACAAGAATCTATTCAAGAAGTTATCTTATTCCCTCAAATGAAACCAAGAAACAAATAAAACAACAATAAAATCAACATTTTTTTGATTTTAAATTTGTGATTAACACATCAAAATAAGACACATTTATTGATGATAAATATACTTAAAATAGCACTTATTTAGGTATAAAAATCATTAATTAGATGTGTCTTTTCTTATTAAAAGTATATATTATAGCTAATTGGTTTTAATATGTTAAAAAGCATGAGTAGACAAATTTCTAGATAAAATATTATAATAGCAATATGAATGAAAGAAATTATACAATATTAAAATATTTAAAAGAGAACGGCGAATATGTGACTTCAGAAAATCTAAGTGCGTTATGTAATGTAAGTACCAAAACAATATTAAAAGACATTAAATTAATAAATGAAGACATGAAATCAACAAAGAATTATATTGATGTCAAAACATCTCAAGGATTAAAATTAGTTATTAATAATGTTGATGAATTTATTAATTTATGTAATTCCTATCGCTCTTTACAAGATTCTTTTGTTTTTAGTGTTAATGAAAGAGAAGATTGGATTCAAAAATATTTGATAGAGTCTAATGATTGGGTTAAATCAGAAACATTATGTGAAATGCTATTTGTTTCTGCTTCTGTATTGTCGCAAAATCTAAAGGGAATTAGAAAATCACTGTCAAAATATGATTTAAAATTAGTACAAAAACCACATTATGGAATGAGAGTAGAAGGAAGAGAATTTAACAAGAGATTATGCTTAGCAGCAATATATATTTCTTATATTGATCAACGCGATGATTTTCCAGGAAATCAGTTTAATTCTAATGATTTGTTAATGATTCAAAATATTAGTCAAATTCTTGAAAATGTAATGGTCAAATATCAAATTTCAATGTCAGAAGTATCTGTTCAAAACTTTATTATTGTTATTTTTGTATCATTAAAAAGAATTAAACAAGGTATTTTATTGAAAGCTACAGAAGAAATGATTATTGATATTTCTCGTTGGACTGATAGTGTTGTTGCTGTAGAATTAGCAAAACAAATTCATAAACACTTAGGAATTGAGATGAGTGATCAAGAAATTGTGTCTCTTTCAATACATTTAGCATCAAAGAGAATTATTAGAAATTTTGATGTTAATCAAATTGTAAATACTATGTTAGTTAATATTCAATCACAGTGGCACATTGATTTTTCTAATGATAATGAATTAAGAGATTACTTACTTTTACATCTTATTCCATTAGAGGTTCGTTCAAGATATAATGTAGTTCTTCGTAATCCGCTTATTGATAAAATAAAACAACAAAATATATTGGCTTATCAATTAGCTGTTGCTGCATGTAATCATCTTGTAGATTATCATGGAAATAATTTAAGTGATGAGGAAATAGGATATATCGCGTTACATTTAGAACTTGCTCTTCTTAGAAAGAAAATAAAAGATAAAAAGAACATTCTTGTAATGTGCGGTGTAGGAAGAGGAACATCAAGTACTTTAGCGTATCAGATAAAGGAAATGTACGGAAAATTTATAAATGAAATTCAAACGGTTGATTATATTGGAATTAAAAGTTATGATTTTGAAGATGTTGATTTTCTTATAACGAGCACACCGATAAAAAATAAGTTGCCTATACCAGTAATAGAAGTTAATTATTTTTTAAATAATAATGATAAAAAAAGAATACTCTCCTTTTTGGATGATCAAGATAGTTTTCATATGCAAGAAGTAATTAAGAGGAATTTAATAATAAAAAATATTAATGAAGAAACAAAGGAAGGAGTTCTTTCTTATATTATAAAAAATACTTTAGGAAATGAAAGTATTTCAAAAAAATTGATTGAAGATGATTGTATAGGAAACTATGAATTAGAAAATATGCTCGCCATCTTATCTTGTTGTGTTGATGAACCAAAGACAAAAATTATTATAGGTATTTTATCAAAACCTATTTTATGGAATAAGAAAAAAGTACAACTTGTTATTATACCGCTTATTGGTAAAAATATAGGGATAAAAATCTTAGATTTATATAAGGAACTTTCTTATTTTGCGGATAATTCTAACTATATAAAAAGAATTATAAAAAAACAAAACCAAGAAGAAATTATAAAAATATTTAATGATATTGAATTGAAAATATAGAAAAAGAATTGGTAATTTATCAATTCTTTTTCTATATTTTGAAAAGTTCCACAATAAAATGGAATTTATATACATTGAGTTCTATAATAGAGGCTTTATAATTACATATGAAAGATATAGATAGATCTGCAGAAATAAATTCTTATATTTTTTAGAGAGAGAGGAAATAAAAATGAAAGATAAATTACAAAATGTTTTGTTATCAATAAGCTCAAAAGTCGAAACAAATAAATATCTTGGTTCGATTAAAGAAGCATTTACGATGTTTGTACCGTTTATTATTGTTGGTTCATTTGGTAGTATGTTAAATATATTAGTATCTGGAGCTAATGGCTTGGCACAATGGGTTCCATGGTTATCAAATTTATCTCCAGCATTTACAGCGATAAATTTTGTGACTATTTCTTGTATGTCATTACCAATTGCATTTTTAATTGGTTATAAACTTGCTGAAAAAGAAAACTTACCACAATTAGAAAGTGGGTTAATTGGATTATTAAGTTATTTAGCTGTATGTCCAAATACAATAAGTACAGTGGTCGAAGGTTTAAAAGATCCAGTTGTGGTCAATGGATTAGGTGCAGGTGTTATTGGAGCACAAGGACTATTTGTTTCAATGATTATGTCAATGGTTGCTGTAAAATTTTTTGGATTATTGACTAACATAGATGCTATTAAAATTAAAATGCCAGATTCGGTTCCAACAGGAATTGCTCGTTCATTTAATATTTTAATCCCTATTTTCATTATTATTACTGCATTTTCAGTTGGGGGATGTTTATTTAATACATTCACTGGTAATTATTTAAATGTTTGGATTTACAATATTATTCAACTTCCGTTACAAGCGTTAGCAAATACAACAGGTGGTATTCTTGTTCTTGCATTAGTAAATCAATTATTCTGGTTTTTAGGTATTCATGGTGGTATGGTTATTGAAGGAGTTAGAGGTCCTTTATCTGCTGCTGGACTTGCAGAAAACATTTCTGCTGTACAAGCTGGAGGAGTTGCAACAAATATTTTAACAAGAGGTTTTTGGACTAGTTTCGTTGTTGTTGGTGGAGGAGGAATTACTCTATCATTATTAATAGCAATTTTCATTTTTTCAAAACGTGAAGATCATAAATCTATTGCAAAATTTTCATTAATTCCTGGTATTTGTGGTATTAATGAACCAGTAGTTTTCGGTTTACCTTTAGTATTAAATCCAATCTTTGCAATTCCATTTATACTTAATTCAGTTATTGCAGCATTTATTGCTGTAGTTGCTACAAATATAGGATTTTTAACTTGTGGAGTACTTGATTGTCCACCAGGGTTACCAGTATTTGTAACAGGATTTATTAGCTATGGAATTCATGGAATTATTGTTCAAGCTATTATTTTAATTGTTACATTTATTATTTGGGTTCCATTTGTTTTGATGTCTAATAAACAAGCCAAACTTGAACAAAAATAAAACAGTTTGTTCTTTAAAAATTGTTTAATTAATGTAAAACGAAGAAGGAGTAAATGAAATATGAGTTTTCCAAAGAATTTTTTATGGGGTGGTGCTACTGCCGCTAATCAATATGAAGGTGGATGGCAAGAAGGTGGCAGAGGAATTGCTGTTCACGACTTAATAACTAATGGAACTAAGGATGAACCTAGACGTATTTTTTGTAAGAATGATCAAGATGATGAAGTGACAATCCAAATGGGAGAATGCATTCCTTATGGATATGTTGGTTTCTTAAAAGAAGGGTATTATTACCCAAGCCATCAAGCTACAGATTTTTATCATCACTACAAGGAAGACATTGCTTTAATGGCAGAAATGGGATTTAAAACGTATCGTCTTTCGATATCGTGGACAAGAATATTTCCTAACGGTGATGATGAAACACCTAATGAGGAAGGACTACATTTTTATGATAATGTTATTGATGAATTAAAAAAGCATAATATAGAACCATTAGTAACAATTTTACATTTTGATATGCCTTTAAATTTAGCTACTAAATATGGTGGATGGATCAATCGTAAATTAATTGATTTTTATTTAAAATTTGCAAAAGTTCTTTTTGAAAGATGGAAAGATAAAGTTACTTATTGGATTACCGTTAATGAAATAAATGTATTGGGTGGTTATTGGACACTTGGATTAGCTTCGAATCATCGTAAAACTGGAGCTCATTCTAATCAAGGAGAAACACCATTAGAAGATGCGGGAATTAAGTTTCAATCAATTCATCATATGTTAGTTGCCAGCGCAATGGCAAATAAAATGGCAAGAGAGATCAATCCACATTTTATGTTAGGTACAATGTGTGCACTTTCTGGAATTTATCCTGCGACTTGTCATCCAGATGATGTATTTGGAGCATATGAATTCAGAAGAAAAGCATTGATGTTTAGTGATGTTACTTGTCGAGGATATTATCCTAATTATGCACAAGCTATTTTTGATGAATATAATTTTAAATTAAAGATGGAACCTGAGGATGAAAAATGGTTAAAAGAAAATACATCTGATTATCTTGCATTTTCGTATTATCGAACAACTGCATTTGATCGTTTTTCTCCTAATACGACAACTACTGGTGGACAACAAGCATCACCGAACCCATATTTAGAAAAAACACCTTGGGGATGGCCAATTGATCCAGAAGGATTAAGATTTGTTTTAAATGAATTATATGATCGTTATCAAAAACCATTATTTATAGTAGAAAATGGAATGGGAAATGATGATATATTAGAAAATAATGAAATTCACGATGACTATCGTATTTCTTACATTAGAAATCATATAAAAGAATTAAAAAAAGCAATAGAAATCGATAGAGTTGATGTACTTGGCTATACTCCATGGGGATGTATTGATATTGTTTCTGCTGGAACAGGAGAAATGAAAAAAAGATATGGTTTTGTATATGTTGATTTAGACGATTTAGGCAAAGGTAGCTTAAAAAGAATAAAAAAAGATTCTTTTTATTGGTATAAAAAAGTTATTACAACAAATGGTGAAGAATTAGACTAAGGTATATTTCCTTCCTTATAAAAATTTATATACCTTATGTTATTTTGAACTCATTTATCAATAATATAAAAGAAGAAAAAATAAAGCGATTGTGATTATATAAAAGCTGAAAGCAAAACCAATAAATAAGTTGGACATGAAAAAATTAAGAAGAGCACTAATAAACCTAGATAAATAGGAATTGTTGGTGCCTTTTAATTTGATGATTTATTAGTGAAAATGAATTTTTTAACTTTTGATAAGGGGATATAAAAGAAGTTGACGGTGGTAATAAGCGATATATAATTATTTTTGTATATAGAGGGGGGATGTAAATGGATTATTATAATCGAGCAAATGAATTAAAAGAAGATACTATTGAAATACGAAGATATCTTCATAAAAATGCAGAAGTAGGATTAGATTTACCAAATACGGTTGAATATGTTATGAAACAATTGAAAGAATATGGAATTCAACCCCCAATTATGTGGACATGGAGTAACTGCAACGATTGGTAAAGGAAAACCTGTTATTTTATTGAGGGCAGATATGGATGCTTTACCGATTACTGAATTAAGTGGAGAAGAGTTTACTTGTACTTCAGGAAACATGCATGCCTGTGGCCATGATATCCATACAGCTATGTTATTAACGGCAGCAAGAATGTTAAAAGAAGATGAAGATCATTTACAAGGAACAGTAAAATTAATGTTTCAAAATGCTGAAGAAGTATTTAAAGGTGCCAATGGTATGATTGAACATGGAATTTTAGATAATCCAAGACCAGATGCAGCAATGGCTTATCATATGATGATAGGGAAAAATCAAGTGGGTACTTATATGTATAATGCAGGGGTCATTATGATGAACTCTGTTGATGAATTTAAAATAATAATTCATGGAAAAGGAACACATGGAGCCTATCCTCATCAAGGAATAGATCCTATAAATATCGGTGTACATATTCATCTCGCTCTACAAGAACTTATTGCAAGAGAAGCAAATCCTCAAGATATATGCACACTTACAATAGGAAAGTTTAATGCTGGTAGTGCAGCTAATATCATACCTGAAAGTGCAATTTTACAAGGAACACTACGAACAAATAATGTTTCAACAAGAGAAAATTTATTAAGTCGTATGAAGGAAGTATGTCATAAAATTGCAGATACCTATCGTGGAACAGTTGAAATTGAAATGGTTTCAACAGTACCACCGCTTATGTGTGATCCGCAGCTAACTTTAGAAATGGCAGAATATATGTCACAAATAGGAATTGAAGGATTAAAAGGAATACCTAATAGTACAGCAACGGTATCAGAAGATTTGGCTATTATTGCTGAAAAAATACTGACAACTTATATGATTTTAACTGCTGGATTTATGGATGAACGTGGCGATTATTCTTTACACCATCCTAAAGCACAGATTGATGAAAATGTTTGTGTTATTGGTGCGGCATGTTTTGCATATTGTGTAAGTCATTGGCTTGGAAATCATAAAGATAGTTAAATTATAAAATACTTCATCTAAATATAGCTTAAATAATATATAATTTTAAAACATACTTCAGGAAGCAAATATGCTATGATTTATTTACAAATCTGAAAACAATTGCATCAAAATGAAAAGGTAAGGATTGATGGATTCTTACCTTTTCTAACTTTAAAATATTAATTATTATGAGAAATTTCCCTTCATAAACCAATCATAAGATCTATCTGCTATAACTTTAGTTTCAAATAAATCTAATCCACCACCTACAATAGCGCCTACACCAAGTATTAGTTTTTCTAAATTAATAATATCATAATGTAAAAAATTTTATCGCTAAATATTTCTATGTTTTTGCCTTTAATGTTTGTAAATAAATAATGATAAATTTTAAATGTAGATAACAAAGAGGTGTTGTTTAGGCTTTACCCTCTAGTTAGCTAGAATGATAAACTAAAATTAGAGGTGATAGAATAGTTGTTAAAAATTAGGGAATTTTCCAAACTTTGTAAATGCAGTGTTTACACTCTTAGATATTATGATCAAATAGGAATCTTAAAGCCTTCTATCATAGATACAAAATCAGGATATAGATTTTATGATGAAAAACAATTGAATGATTACATAGAAATAAAAGACTTCCAATCTATAGGATTTAGTATATTAGAAATACAAAGCTTTAATTCAAAAACCAATAATGAGATATTACAAATGATTGATGAGAAAGTAGAACAGCTAGAAACAAAGTTGGAGTTATCAATATATATTAAAAAGAAATATTTTGGAGGATATGAAAAATGAAAAGAGGAATAAAGTGCATAATTTTAATATGTATGATTGCTATAATAGGTGGATGTAGTTCTAATAATAAGAAGAATAACATAAATAGTGATTTAGAAAAACAATCAAAAATTAATATAGAAGATATAGATTGGAAAGTTAAACAAGGAATTGTAGATGGTGATCGATATGCATTACTAGATTATACAAATAATACACCTTATACGATTACACATTTTGAATTAACTTTTGAAGAAAAAGATGATTTAAAAGAAGAAGATAAAGAAAAGTTTTATAAACATATAAAAGATGTAGTAAATGCAGATGATGAAGGCATGGAAGAAATAAAAAATAAAAAAATTGAATTTTATGCAAAATCTAATAGAATTGTAAATAAAAATAAAACAGTAAAAAATCAAAGAGTTTATTACTATAGTGGTATATATTATTTACAAGATGCAAGTTATATTAATTTGGCTGATCCATCTACAGCAACTATAGAATATATAAGTAACGATAAAATACATAAAGCCTATTATGATTATAAATCAAAAGAATATACAGAAGATGAAAAGACTGAAAAAGCGATCTATTGGACACAAGGAACATTTAAAGATAAATTACCTAAACCTAAAGCACAAGTTATTAAAAAAGATTATATAGATAATAAGAAAAGTTTTTCTTTTGTTGCATGTGGTTTAACTAAAGATGACTATGATAGCTATGTTGATAAATGTAAGAAAATGGGTTATACAGTGGATGCAGATAATTTTGATGATTCTTATTATGCTAAAAATAGTGAAGGATATAAGATTGATATTCGTTATGATGCAGATGATTTTGAGTTAAATGTTTCAATTTCTGCTCCTAGAACAAATAATGAAAATCAAAATACTACGGATACAACAGATGATGATCAAGAGATAGACGAAGAAGATTAGTAAATAAAATATACGTAGAAAATTTATCTACGTATATTTTATCTTTTATATTTATCTTTATATTTTTTCAATAATTCACCATTTAATTTGTTTTCTAAGCTTGTGTTTTTTACCCATAAATTTAAAGAATCAACGGCAAGAGTAATTTCTTCTAATTTACAACAAATGAAAGCGAAGTCTTCAATTTCATCATCAGTAACTCTACCATCTCTTCCAATTTGAATTAGTCGGTTAACTTGTGGCGCCATTTCATTGAGACTGTCAACAGTTTCTAAAATAATATGTTCTAATTCAGAAGTTGCAATTTCAGGTATATTGTCTCTACCGATATCACATTCGTGGACACAATAATAATTTAATAAATTGGGTTTTTTATAGCATTTTGCCATTTTTACTATATCTAAGGGTGTAGCATCTTGACTATAGGTTTCAATTTTTTCGATTCGTCTAACAGGCATATCTAAAAGTTCACTTGCTTTTTCTCTTGTGTAACCTGCTTCTTTTCTATACCTATAATATATACTTTTATCTTCTAATTCTTCATTTTTACCCATGCTAAATCTCCTTTTCACCTCACAAGGTGAAATGCAAGCGAGATGTCTCCTTGTGAAGTGTTCATATAATGATATAAGAAAATTATAATTTAAGTGTAATAGAAAAACAAGACAGACAGAGGGGATTGAATGAATGTAAAAGAAAGAATACAGCTATTAAAAATAATAGAAAAGATGGAAGAATATCCTGAATATTCAAAAAAAGTAGGATTAAAAGATATATCTAAATATCAATTTAGAAAAATTGGAAAAGAGAGGAAGAAATATGATGATTAATATTAAAAATGTTGAAGCTCAAGCAGCTGAGCAAATAAAGAAAAATAAAACGAAAGCAAAAAAGGTTATTGAAAGTCCAGATAAATTTGATTTGTTGATATCAGAAACTTATAAAGTAGCTAAAAATATTCCATGTATTGGGAACATGTTATCAAAAATTCTTGTTATGGTTTCAATGACAAAAGATTATATCGATGGTACATATGACAAACCGCCTGTTTCAACTGTTTTAACAATCGTTGCATCGCTTATTTATTTAGTATCGGTTGTAGATTTAATTCCTGATGCTATTCCAGGGATTGGCTATATTGATGATGTGGCTGTTTTATCAGCTTGTTGGAAAATTATTAATATGGAAATTAATCAATATATGATGTGGAAAAATATTAAGTTATAGAAAGTAAGAAAAATTTTTAAAAAATATAATTATAAGGGGGAAAGAAAATATGAATGAAGTTAATTATAAGAAATTAGAAAATAATGATGTTAAAGAAAGTAAGAAGAAAAAAATTGTTACTAATCTATTAGGTTTATTAAATAAACAAATAATAAAAATTGTATTAATAATTCTAGTATTGTTTGTAGCAATTATTGGAATAAAAAAATCATTTTTTACTGAAAGTAAAACAACAAAATTAGGATTTGAGGATATTGGAGAATTAGCAACAGAATCATGTGTAATGACAGAAATTGATGTGGTAGACAAATCAAGAAAATTTTACGGTGTAAACGTACCTTTTACACAAACAAAATATATTTATAGCTATGATGTTATCGTTAAGGCTGGAATAGACTTTTCGCAAGTTGATTGGGGAGAAGCAGGAAATAACACTGTTA
>ENA-USUG01001871-USUG01001871.1-human-gut-metagenome-genome-assembly--contig:-NODE-1871-length-33832-cov-5.324130_pt1 | contig 33832 bp, 36 predicted proteins | sample MGYA00250059_ERZ773394 | MGnify/ENA primary metagenome ERZ773394 (study PRJEB29103, sample SAMN06111957) | human gut metagenome | biome: human gut; feature: ankylosing spondylitis patient; material... | reverse complement strand
AGTCCATACGGCTATTTTTCGCCCGTCAATTTCAACGGTAACACGCATATAATCGTTACCTTGGGGTTGAACGGCGTCATGCGCTCGGCGGAAAAACGCGGGCGCGCGGAATCGTCGCCCGTCTCGCTCTTCGCCTCGATGTACGGATCGTCGACGCCCCCGGAGATGGAGGACGGAGCCGTGATGAACGAAGGCCAAAAATCCATGCGTTACCCCTGCGCGATACGGTCGCGCACCCCGAGCGTGTTGTTCTCGTAGCCGGACATCCAAAGCTCCATAACCATGCGCTCCCCGTCCATCCGCGTGCGCTGCCGGGTTACCGCCGGGCGCTCCTGCCCCGAGTAGTGAACCTCGACCGTCATGGGGACATTTACAACGGGTTGGGAGGGAGAGCTTCCGGCGGCTTTTCCGGCATTGTAGGCCCGTGTTTCAGCCGGATTCAGGACTTTCTCCCCATCCATAAGGATGGCCGCGTATTCTCTGGGCCGGAGGAAACCGTTGCTCCCACGCCCGCCGCCGCTATGGAAACGCGGCGCGGAAGCGAACAGGGACGCGGGAACGGCGCGCAGGCCGTCGCCGAAGTCGCTCCCTACGTTCATCCCGGAATGCCCGACTCCGGCGAACAGTGAAGGGCCATTACTGACGAAATTGTCCATCCACCCGCCGCTGATGCTGCCCATTGCTCCACCGCCAGCGGAAGCCGTCGCGCCGCCAAGACCGAAGAAGTCGCCGAGCCACCCCATGCCGCTGCTTGCTATGTTCCCCACGATGTTGCGCATGAAGATCTGCAAAAAGTCGTTCGCCATCGTGGTCATGGCGTTGTTCCAGTTCACCACCAGACCGTCAGTCGTGATCTGGAATGCCCCGCTGATACTGTCGAGCATGTTCGTGGTGGCCTGCTCGAAGCCTTTCCCGAAATCCGTCGCCTCGGAATAAAACGCGAGCACAGAACGCCGCGCGCCGTCCCAGCCGTCGCGGCTGGACTGGAGCGTTTTGTACTTCAGCCACAGGTCGACCTCTTCCTGCGTCAGCCCGACATTGACGCGCAGGTTTTCCGCCTGCCGCTCAAGCTGCGCGTTGATCTCGTCCTGCGCCAGCCCGTACTGGCCGGAAAGCTCGTACAATTCCCGGTAAAAATCGGATGCGGCCTCGGCGTCCTTGATGGTCGACGCCTTTTCAAGACTTCCGCGCAGAGACTTGAGATACCCTTCATTCTTCGCGCGATCCCCGTCGGTCTTGGCGAGGGCCTCCAGCTTTCGGCGTTCCTCTTCCAGTTCCTTGTTGATCTGGATCTCGCGGGCAAGGCGATCGTTGCCGACCCCCTGCGCAATCCGCGCATCAAGATCCGCGTAGGCGTCGCCAAGGTCACGAACCCGCTTGGCGTCGGCGGCCGCAGCGTATTCCTTGGTGATGCTGTTCAGCTGGTTCAGAGAAATCTTGGCGTCCTTCCCCTTCTTGGCGATGTCGTCCAGCTTGATTTTCAGCTTCTGTGCCCATGACTGCGAAACATCACCATTGAGCTTGGAAATCTCGGCGCGGACCTGCTCAAGATACCTCGTCGCCGAATCCTGTCTGTTTGTGGCGGCCTGCCCGGATCGGCCCTTTCGATCCCAAAAATCCGCGTCAAGCTTAACCTGCTCTTTGATCCGCTCCTTCTGAACGTTGTATTCATCCATGAGCCGCTTGGCGTCGGGAAGATTCTCCTTCCGCGCGGCAAGGGCGGACTGATGGAGTATGGCAAGGTTGGCTTCGGCGACGCTCCGAGCGAGAGACTGTTGCTCCTTCCGGGCGGATTCAGTCTTCTTGCTGTACTCACGCAGAGCCGTAATGGCGTCGCCGGTATTTTTTGCGGGTTCGGCGTCCGCCTTCCCAAGCATATCGATGGCAAGCTTCAGTTCCCGGACTTTGCCGATGGCCACATCGGCGGCATCGGAAACCGTATCCGCCGCATGTTGCTTTTCGGCAACGTCGGCGTCGGCCTTTTCAACGGCTTCAAAACCCCCGGCAAGGGCGAAAAGCAATTCTCTAGCCCGTTCGATATTTGGGTTATTGTTTCCGAACTTCGCTCCGGCATCGTTTAGCCGTTTGAAGGCCGTTTCGGAATCAATGAGCTTGTCCCTGAAATCCCGAAGAATTTTTGCTGCCGTATTCCAACCTTCCTCTCCACGAGAAATGGCAGAGTAAAAACCGGTAAACAGCTTAGGGTCTTCAAAATCTTCCACTTCAGAGAGGATGTTTTTCAGATCCTTGGAGGCTTCCTCTTGTTTGCTTTTGGCAAGGGAAAGCAGCTGTTCGGCGATGCGTTTGTTCAGGCCGTCGGTCTTATCCCCCGCATTTTGGGCTTCATCGGCAAGATTTCGATATTGCTCGGCAAGTCGCCTTACAACTTCTTCATTTTCCTGCGCGCGGGAATACATGAGCGAGAGGCCAAGTGTCGCACCGGTAAACGCGATGCCCCACGGCCCACCGAGGACGCCCACGAGACCCGAGCCGGCGCTGTGCAAGCGTTTCATTCCTGAAGATAGCTTGCCCATCGTACTGGAGGCTCTCATGCCGACCATCTGAACATTGGCAAGATGCCCTTGTAACCTGGACAGTCTGGCGTTCGCCCCGGCAATGGCTTCGTCAAAATTTCTGAGCTGTGCGCTCAGAGAGGATTGAAGCGCAGGGGACGCTTTGGAAAAGCCTTCCCCCAAAGCAGACTTCGAGGAAAGGAACTCGCTCCGTTGGGCTTGCAGTTCAGAGAGGAATCGTTGCTGATTCGTGATGTTGTCTTGAATGCTGTTGGAAATGCGCTTTGAACGGATAACGATCTCTTGCCCGAGCGAGGCATAAGATGCCTTGACTCTTCCAATGGCGGGAACAATGCCCTTGATGATTCCAAGGGCCCCCCCCAAGGCCAACGCTCCGTTTCTGACCGTCTCCCAGTTCATGGACAGGCCGACGATGGCCGAATCCATCCCCTTGACGCCGTCGGTCAAGAGCTTGACACCTTCCTTGAGCGCGTCCGAGCTTCCGGCGTGCAGCATGAGATCGTCCCACGCCGTATTCAGGCGTCCCACGGCGGCTGTCGTGCTGTCCATCGCCGCCTTCAGGCCCGCGCCGTACCGTTCGCGGATGACGGGGGCCACCTTCGCCAGCGTGTCGATGGTGACTTCCCCGCGTTCGAGCATCTTGTCGAGCGACGTTGTGCAAACGCCGAGGGCGTCCGCGAACAGCTTGAAAGCCCCGGGCGCGCGTTCGCCGAGCTGCTGGCGCAGCTCTTCCGCCGTCACCTTGCCCTTGGAGGCCATCTGGCCGATGGCGAGGAACACGCCCTGCATCTGATCCTGCGTCAGGCGCAGGGCCGTTCCCATTTCCGAGAAGGCAAGGAAGATTTCCTTCGCATCCTTCTCGATTTCAGTGTCCTTCGCGCTGGCGAAGAACGTCTTGGCGGACTCCGCCGTGTCGAGGTAAGAAAGGCCAAGCCGATCGGATTCCTCGCGGATGAACGCAAGCTGCGCGCGGGCCTTGTCCGCGTCGCCCATGATGGCCTCATAGGCCGCGCCGATGTTCTCCACGCGCATGTTGGTGGAACCGGCGGAGGAAAGCAGATCCGTCATCCCGGAGAATCCGGTCATGCCCGCGCCTACGCCGATCCCCTGTCCGATGGAAGCCAGAGCGCCCTTGAAGCCTGAAGCCTTGGAACGCAGAGCGTCCAGCTCGGAGCCGACGTTCCGGAGGCCGGGCGTCGCCTGATCCCGGAATGCCAGGGTAATCTTGCTTACAACGTCACTCATCGCGCTTTCTCTCCGCAAGTTCCTGAAGAGTATCCCTTTCAAGGGCGCTCAACCGATAGAAGTCATTCGACGTCAGGGACAGGGCAATCCATTTGGCCACCGTCCTCACCCCTTGCCAGTCCATCCCCGTGGGGCCGTTCCACCCCGTGCGCCACTGCCCCTGAACGTCAAGCCAGAGCGAAGCCAGCGGGGCAAGCTCGGGCCAGAGCGGATTACGCTGGGCGCATGTTGCGCACGGGGCATTCCGGTTCAGCTTTCGGCGGCAGTCGCGGCAGTATCCGATCCGCTCACCGGAAACAGCCCATCTTCGCCAGCGTACAAGTTTTTTATTTCAGCCAGAGGAACCCCCACGGAGTAGGACATGGTAAGCCGCCCGAGGATGAGCGTATCCCGGCTGGGCATGGCCTCCCATTCCTCCGACGTCAGGCCGTACAGGCCGCGCACGGCGGAAGCGTAGCTTTCTCCCCGTTTCTCCCTGTCCTGCTCTTTGGCGTCATGTTCCTCCATTTCCTTCAGTTGTCCGTTGGTAAAGGATTTCAGGACAAAACGGCGTCCGTTCAATTCAATGTGCATGGCGATTCCCCTTACGCGTCGGCGTAGCTGGCATGAGTGTTCTTGAGGGTGACGGCAAGGGCGCTTCCGAGCGAACCGGAAGAGTGATACGCCTGCCAGTCGAGCGGCAGGCGTATGCCCGCAGGCCCGTCAATGGTTGATACCTTGGTCTGGAACAGCAGTTCCTCAAGGGTAAAGGTCAGGGTGTTGTCTCCCCTCGCAAAAACGACCTCCGCCTTCTTGGGCGTCAGGGAAAGGGCGGCGTTCACGAGTTCCATATCCTTGAACAGCACGGTGATCGTGCCGCTTACGGTGGCGAGCCCCTCGCTGATGGCCGCGCGGGTGCTGCTCTGCCCGATGGTGTAGGTGTCGCCGTCAAGCCCGTTGTCCAGCTTGATGCCGAAGGCCGTGGCGTCGCCATACTCCACCCCGTCGAGGAGCAGTTTGCCCATGTCGTTGTTGCAGCGGAGAAATCCCGGGGAGGACGGCGAGCCCGCCTTGCTGGTGGGGCTTATGGTCTGGACCTTCCCCATTGTGCCAATGGAGGCCACCAGCTCCCCGTCTCCGCCCATGTCCACATTGAGCGTCGAGAGCTTGATCCCGTTCGTCAAAACGTAATTCGCGGGATTGGTGGCGAACATCGTTTCAAACCAGAGGCTTTCCATATCGTTGTGGAGCTTGAAGGCATGGGTATACGGACCGGAGGATTCCCCGCCCGTCGTCTCGGGAAGCCCGAACAACGCCCGAAACCAGTAGCCCATGCAGACGTAATCGAGCGGCACCTGAATATCCCCACTCACATCGGTACGCCCGGGAATCGGTTCCTGCGGGTTGCGCGTCCCGCGCAGGGTCCCCGCCGCCGTCAAAGTCTTGGACATGCTCACCCCGAACGTGTTGAACGGAAGATCGTACCCCTTGGGGGCAACCGGCATCACGCCGTATTCCCTCTCGAACCCCATGATCAGCTTGGAGAGGAATCCTCTCGCCATCGGTTTGTCGGCCATCGTCATCTCCACGGATTGCGTTTCAGGTTGATGGTGTTGGGAATGTTCAAAGTGACGATGAAATCACGTTCGCAGTAGCCATTTCGCGGCGGATAGGTACGGCCCTCCCCCGTCCCCGGAGTCAAATCCGGATTGAGGCGGGCAATGGCTTCCAGCACGCGGGGGCTGAACTCTTTTTCCATCAAGGCCATTGCCGGTTCGGAGACGATATCTCCGGTGCGGGCAGGCTCATCGTGAACGACCACGCCGAACATGAGCATCACGGACAGGCTCAAAGCTTCCTGTTCCGGCCCCAGCTCCTCTCCGGTCGGCGACATGACGAGGTAGGGGGCATCCTCTTCGCCGAAACGGCCCACGTCGTCGAATCCCAGATAGATGGTCAACGGGCGGTCGAACGTCCGGGAAAGCCACTCGCAAAGCTCCGCGTCTTCGGCAATCCCCTTTGCCCAATACTCCATGACTTCAAAGGTATTCATGCCTTAGCCCTTTTCTGGAAAACCCGTCTCGTTTCCTGCTCGAACAGCGCTATCAGCTCCCTCCGGTGCAGGCGGAAGCTCGGGCCGATGAGGTTGCGGGCGGGAATCTTGATGCCGCCCGCCGGGCGGTGAAGCCCTCGCCCGAAATACAGCTGGCGCATCTTCCGGGTGGTGGAAAAATGTTTCCCGCGTTGCAGCTCGACGCCCCGCCGATAGGCGGACCGGGACAAAAAGCCGAATTCCACCTTATGCGCGGGGGCCGGATGCCGGTAATAGGCCAAAGCCCGGATCATCTCGCCAAAGAACGCCTCCCGCTTCCGTGAACGGGAAACAACCTCCCGCCCCTTCAGGCCGTAGGGAAAACGTTTCGTCACCTCACTAAGCGCGGGCCAGCTTTCTCCCGACGGCCCGCCCCGCCGCGCTTCTTTTTTCATGTTCTTGACGGCGTAGTAGGCGAGTTTTCTCAGCCCGCTCCGCCCGGCGTGCGGAACGGCGGCAATCAGCCGCTCGATTTCTTCGGATGCGGCCATATCCATCTTTATGGTGAACACTCCGCCGCCATTGGGGAAAAACGGATATTGGCGCGTCTTGTTCGTCCCGTCGGGGCTCTTGACTACCCTGCCGTTTTTTTTGATGAACAGCCGCACGGTCTTGTTATCCGACACTGCTTCTGTCTCCTCTGGAGGCGTTGCTCACCAGAATGACGCGCGTGAGCGTTCCTCCGTTCATGCCGATCCGTTCGGCGGCGCGGACTTGCCAGCTTCTGCCGAGCGCGTCCGCCTTGTCCCCCCGTTGGGGCAGGTACGGCGTCCCGTCGGGGAGAAGCGCGTCCGCCGTGACGTACAAGGCTTCAGCGAAACTGCCCCGTTCCGAATTGAAGCCGGAGATGGAATAATTCTGCGGAGGGACCCGCTTCCCGTCCCCGGAGTAGCGGGCGAAGGCGTCCACCGTCAGCGTCCCCGACGCCAGCGGGAACGAAAGCGACGTCTTGCCCGTTTCCGCGAGAACGCCCCTGAAGTCGCGTTCCAGCATGGCCCCCATGCGGTCACTGTCCATCGCGCGGCCTCCGCAGAATCTCGCGGGCCGTCCGTTCCACGCCGCGCAATTCCTCCATGCCCTTGTCAAAGGAACCCGCGTCAGGCAGAACCGCGCCGCCGAACCGCAGGCAAAGCATCCGGGCCAGCTCGTCGGCTTCAAGCCCGTCGAGCATCCCCCTGTGGATGCAGACCGTGAGTTGCGTCGGTTTCATCATTTCACCCCGATACAGCCGGTTCATGTCCTCTCCCTGCATTTCAGTTGTTGCTCAAGGGCGTCCAGACGGATGCCGTGCCCATGCACCGTGGTTTTCTGCTCATCAATCACATTCCACATCCTGCGATGATCGTTGGAATTGTTTTCCTTGTCCGCAAAGCGGCTGATACAGCCCTCGCGGTGGAGGATGAGCGCGTCGAGTTTTTTGGTGACGCCGTTGCCCCACCACGCGAGAAAACCGATGAGCACCCCAAGCGCCGCGCAGGTGACTGTGAGAAGGAGATTCGTAAATTCCATGCTTACCTCCGCTCGGCCTGCTCTATCCACAAAAACAGATTGGCGGCATCGGTTGCCGGAAGGTGTATCCATTCACCGGTTTTCCCTTCCCATTCCCCGTTTTTGAGGAACCGCCACTCAGTGTTTGTCATCACCGCCCCCGGCGTCATCGGTGCCGGGGGCGACGCGCTCGTCAGTGCCCCCGTGCTTGCGCAGCCATGAGCCAGAAACGTCAGTACGCACAGTAGAAATACGAGCCTCACGGCGAGCATTACGGAACCATCCCCACGCAGCATAGAGCAACCTCAGCAGCAGGACGAACCAGCTAGCGTTTCCCATCTACGGAAACCGTTTTTTGCAGCTTACGGCGCTCAAGGACTTTCTGCACAAGGCGCGGCAGAGCCGTTGTTACCGTATAGAGCGCGCGATACCAGAAAGAATCGCCCTCCCCCGGCACCCGCATATATTTGGAGGACAGCCAACAGACGATCGCCACCACAAGCACAACTCCCCAACCCCATATGGGGAGGTATGAGGCGAGTTGCGTCAGCATGTCGACGAGCTGGTCTTCGGTGAGCATCAGATGGCCTCCTGTCCGGGATCGTATGTGCGCGTCGGCCAGCCGCCGACGCAGAATTTCCGCAACGAAAGATTCCCTTCGGAGATGCGGATATAGTGGTCGCCCTGCATACAGTTGAGCAGATGGACGACACGCCGGGCATCCGTGCGGGCCAGCACGATGGAAAAAGCGGAAAGCGTCTTACGTCCGACGATGCCGTCCTTTTCAAGGTCTTCAAAGAGCCGCGTTCCTCCCGGCGTGCCGTCGTTGCGCCAGTTCAGCGCATTGCACAGACGTTGCAGATGGCGGCCCATGCCGCTTTTGCCAAGGTTGACGGCTTGCTCGAACAGTTCGTTCGCCACGGTCTGCTCGAATTGCCCGAGGTTGAGCTTGTCCCACCATTCCTTGCGGTACCACCCGCTCACCATACCGGCGAGACAGGGCAGCGCCGCAAGATGTCTGGAGAAGGCACGTTGGCCCTGTTTGAATGAAGGGTGCGATTTCTCACGATCGATGACCGGCCAGATCGGTTCGTCGGGAAAAAAGTTCCGGGCGCAGCCGCAGAAGGTTTCCCCGCCCTTGTCGCCGAAGTCGTCGCACCAGCCGCCCTCAAAGTTCTTGACCGGTGCATAGGCCAGAGCAAATTCAGCCATTGTGTTCTCCTTGGCCGGGAGCGTTTCCTCCCGGAACCGGTCAGTTCAGCAGCACTTCCACCACGGTGTCGCTTCCGGCGGCGGCATAGGCCGCCTTGCCGATGCGGGGGAACTCCGTTTTCACTTCGGAAACCGTCACGGAGTCCGAAACCGTGACCACCTTGTCCGTCGCGTTCCAGTACAGGGCCTGCCCCTGCGTGGGCGCGTCATCGGCCTTCTTCGGCAGGGAAAACACCCCGCTGATCTGTACCGAGCCGGTTCCCCCAGCCGGGATGTCCGCCAGCGCAACCCCGGCGAGCGCGCCGAAGACGATCAGCTCTTCGCTGGCGACGTCCGCGCTTCCTGTGTTCGTGTACTGAAGGATGTCGCCGCGTTGCTTGAAATTCTGAGCCATGCCCCTACCTCCTGAAGTGTTCGGGGATATATTCAAGAGTCATCACCGGATGGGGCATGTCCGTGCCGATGCCGATGCGCACGCCGCACAGCCCCCGCATATCCAGTTCCTTGCCGTTGACCACGATGCGTTCGAGCGCATGAGTCAGGGCGGGCAGATCGATGGAGATCGAATCCCTCCCCCCTTCTCCAGCCCCCTGAACCGTTCTGATGTTCAGTTCCTGCGGTTCGTTCCCGTCTCCGCCCATCACGCGGCCCCCGGGTTCTTCTGAATGCCGCGCCAGTCCAGCACGCCGACGCCCACCACGGTGCGGGCGCGGTACATGAACGAGTCCGTCATCATGTCGCGCTCTTCCTCCACAACCGGAGCCTCCTGCCCGTCAAGGAACGCCATTTCCACGAAATCGCACTGGCTGGGGTCGGCCAGCAGATACCATTCCTTGTCCGACACGTCGGACAGGCGGGCTTCGCCGATGGGCGTCAGCCCCCAGTTCGCCGCCGGGTTGTAGACCCCGGAACTCAGCCCGCTCTGGGGGTTGGCGGCGGAACGCAGCAGGATTTCCGTTTCCGTCTGCATGGTGTCGGGAACAAGGATGTATTTGGGCCGCAGATCCAGCATTTCTCCCTGCATCCCGCGCCGATGCCGGATGGAAAGCCGCATGGCGTCCAGCGAGTCAACGGCGACCTTGGCCCCGGTCTTGGCGATGTTGCCGCGATCCGCGTGGAAGAGCGTCTTGCCGTCGTTCATCTTCGGATTGTCCTTGAACGGGCTGTACGCCAGATCGCTGTACAGCCGTGCCGCCGACGCGCCGAACATGCTGGGGATGCGGGCGAAGGCCCGCAAGTCGTCGTCCACCATCATTTCCATCGTCAGCTGGAGAGCCACGCCGTACTTGCCGACGCGGTAGCTTTCCTGAGAATCCTTCAGGCTGCCCATGCGGTATTCGCCGCCTTCCCTGACCATCTCGAAGTCGGGCGCGTTGGACAGCGAAACCCCGGTGATCGGCTTGAAACTGGTGGCGGGGACAACCTTCACCCAAGGCCGCCACGACGCCGGGGCCTCGGTGTAGGCTTCCTGCAAACGGCGCTGGGCCACGTCCGCAAACACGGCCTTGAAGTCGGAACGGCTGGCGAGGCTCACCCCGCCGCCGGAAAGCAGCTCGCGGGCAATCTGGGAATGGCTGAGGCCGCGCGTGGACTGCCCGCCGCGTTCCAGCGACAGGCGGGCGAAGTCCAAGAGGCTCATGGCCCGGAATTGCTGGCTCCCCTCCTGCGGCTTCTCCACCCTGCCGCCCATGCGGAGGAAAAAGCCCTCGGCGGCCAGCGGGCGGAATTTGTCCGATTCGTCGGCGCAGCCGATGAAATCCAGCACGCCCACGGGCCTGTTGCCCTCCGCCAGCTTGTCCAGCACCCTGCCCCGCGCATCGGCAAGGCTGACGCCCTCGGCGATGAACCCCTCCGCCAGCTCGGCAAGGCCGTGCCGCCCGCACAGGGCGGTGATCCCGGAAACCCGTTCGCGCTCTTCCCGCACCGCGGCCAAAGCGGCGGCCTGCGCGTCGGCGGCGGAAAGCCCGGCGGGCTGGGCCGGAGCGGGGAGGCCCGCAAGGCCCTTCCCGGTTTCCTGTTCCGGCTGGCCGCCCGTTGTGCCGTCCGTCTTCAGCCCTTCCCGCTGCGTTGCGGAAAGCGCGTTGAGGAAAGCCAACGCCTCTTCTTCGGTCGCATCCCCGGACAACCCGAGCCTGATCAGCGCCTCTCTGAGCTTCTTGTTCATGTCGTCTCCTTCGCTAAGTTTTTTGGCGGAAGTGTTCGGGTCCGCGCCGAGGCTGACGAACGAACATTCCCGAACCTTCGATTCTTTCCAGATGTTGAGCGGCCCCTTTTCCTCCCGTCCGTTCACGGTGGCGGAAGCCCCGGCCTCAATGCGTTCGACGCGTACGGGCCAGACCCCCACGGAGCATTGCCACGGGTGCCCCTCCTCGCAGAGGCCCCGTACTTCCTTGGCGTCCGGGGTCGTCTCGGAAAACTCCCCGAGGATGTGGAAACCCGCATCGTCGACGCTCCATGAGGTCGCCTTGCCCACGATCCTGTCCCGCTGGTGTTCGCGCAGGATGGGGAACGAGGCGTCCGCCCCCATGCCCGACAGCTCGATGACGAAATCGTCCCAAAACTGGGTAATCCGCGCCCCCGTGTAGCCGAGCATGGAAAACCCGCCCTCCCCTCCTTCCCCGGCGGCCAGCGTGCAGCCTGCCGGGCAGGTCAGCCGGACCGGGCTAGTCCTTTTCATCGGCATCGCCTTCCTCCCTATCGTTGTCCGGCTGGGCCGGAGCTTCCGTTTGTGCGCCGAGGGCCACCCCGGCCTCCAGCGCCGTCTTGCGGTCGGCGGCCTCCTGCCGGATCTCCTCCTCGTAATCCAGCCCCTGTTCCGCGCACAGGCGGGAACGGGAGATGATGCCCATTTCAAGCTTCATTTTCGAGGCCGTGGCGTCCTTCACCGGGTCGACCCACTGCCAGCCGGGGGTCTGCCAGCGCACGGGGACGGAGGCGCGTCCGGCCTCCACCGTAAAGGCGTGCCCGTCCGCCATGTGCGGCGCGAACCAGTACAGGGCGTTCGTCCACTCGGCCCACAGCACGGCAAGGAACTTGCGGATCAGGATGTCCTGCTGCACGCGGTAGCCGCGCCGTTCCTCCAATGTGGCGGAGCGTGCGCTGGAATAGGTGGCCGAGCTGAAATCGTTGGAAAAATTTTCGTAGCTCATCAACATGCCCGCGGAAGCCTTGCGGTTCATGCCCTTGGTGAACGCCTCGAAGGAATTGGCGTTGGAGTTGTACTGCGCCGTCTTGACGTCCATCCCCGCCGGAAGCTGGTGGATGCCGCCGGTGTCGATGAACTTGGGCAGCAACGGCTTGCCGGAGGTGTCCTCCCCGCCGGAAAACGGCGCGGGCGTCCCGTCATAGTCGTTTCCGCCTCCGGCATAGTCCGGCGTGGTGGTGATGAAAAAGCCGCAGGCCGCCAGCAGCCGGGCCCTGACCTGTTCGGCGTCCATGTATTCGCCGAGGTTGTGCAGGGTCATGATGGTGGCGGCCAGCCACGAGATCGGCACGGTCTGCCCGATGCTGTCCCGCACCATCACGATGCGGCAGGCCGTCAACGGAATCCGGCGGCTTTGCGGCGAAACGCCGAGCGTCCCCGGCAGGGGCTCTTCCATAATGTGCAGAGCCACCGGGCTGTGCCCCTCGTATTCGATGCCGTCGACCACGGTGTTCCCGCCTTTCCCGGCCCGCCCGAACAGCCCCCGGTCGAGCCGTTCCAGCGGGATCAGCTCGAACCCGAGCGGCGGCAGGCCCTCCGCCAGCAAAGAGCGGTCGGGATACCAATGCAGGATGAACCCGCCGTCCACCCACAGGTGGCGCAGGGCGAGGAACTGGGCCTCCCACAGCTCGAAGCGTTCCGCCCAACGGTTCCAGAGCCGTTCCACGCGCCCGCAGGCGTCGCAGTCCCGCCCATCGCCGTGACGCACGTCCACCTGTGCCCGGATGCCCGTGTACACGACATTGTTGCAGATTTTTTTGAGCGCACCGGAAACGGCCCCGTCGTTGCGGGCCAGATCGCGGGCGCGGGCCTGCACGAGGGCGCGGTCTTTGCGGTTGAGGATATCCACGGGCCCGTCCTTCGGCAGCCAGCGGCGGTTGGGGCCGTCAATCCGCGCCGCCCGGTAGGCGAGGAACGCGGCCCGCTGGCCCATGTAGCGCGAAGCCGCTGCGGGATTGAAGACGCCGAGGAAGGAGGCGATGCCTTTTCCGAGCACGTCGCGCATCAGAACACCACCTGCCACGACTTGATGCCCAGCCCGCCGCGCTTTTCGATGGCGGCGATCTGAATGCGGAGCTGTTCGATGGTGTCCCGGATGACCTTGAGGTCGGCGCGCCGGAAGGTCATGCCTTCGATGCTGTATTCCTGATTGCCCTCCAGAACGGCCTTTTCCGCCGCCAGATAGAGGGCAAGCCGCGTCCGCAGGGTTTCAAGCTGTGTGGGAGAGAGAGGGGGCATTTCGGGAACTCCTTGCCCGTCTGGGGCCGTTTCCCGATGTAAGACATGCTTTCTTAAAAATGTGCAAGTAAATTTCTTAAAATCAGTAAATTTTACTGGTTTTACATTCTTTCCTTGACCGTCTGGGACTCGTTCACTATTCTTTTTGACTTTTTTCTTAAAACCAAGAAAAAAAGCCCCCGAAGGGGCTTTCCGTGCGTTCTAGGCTGTGTCTATTGTTCCGGCTGCGTCCGTCGGGCTGTGGCCGCATTCGCAACGCGGGCACCCGTCCGTTCCATGTAGAAAACCGCCAGCTCCAGCACGGCGGCGAGGCCGTTGGTGTCGGGGTGGGGGATTCCGGCTATGTCGCACTGCCGCGCATAGTGCGCCGCAAAGCGCAGGGCTTCCATCAGGCGGGCCTGTTCCCTATCGTCCATAGCAAAGCTCCATATCGGCGAAAGGTTGCGCCACCCTCGGGCGGAAAGGCAGCTCGACGCGGAGCCGTTCCGGCTTCCCCTCGGGTGAACGGATGACTTCGACGACATCGCCGATACGGATATCGCAGTTGATCACGTCGTCTCGGGAGAGACTGCAACTCTCGCACCGGGTTCCCTGTGCCTCGCTATAACGCTTCGTGGGCGATTCACAAAGGGGAAACGTGGAAAAGATAACTTTGACCCGCCTGTCGGCATGGGTCAGCAGCAGCCCGTGGACGATTGAGGCGGTGAAAAGGAAAGCGTTCATGCCGCCACCTCCTGCCCGGAAAACGCGCACTTGAAGTACACATAAGTGCTCTTGACCGAAGGGAAGAAGTTCCGCAGCTCCCGGCAGAACGCCTTGAGCGTCCCTGCGGGCACGCCCTCGTCATAGCACCACTGCACATAGGCGGTGTAGAGCTTCTTGGCCTGCACGCGGTTGTCGGAAGGGATGAGGTGCGCCTTGACCCAGCGCAGGAAGGGGGCGTTGGCCTCGGCCTTGGCCTTTTGCGTGGCGGCCATGTCGCAGAGCCTGCCGAACTGTTCCGCCACCAGCCGCGCCTGTTCCTCCGGCATCTTGGCGAGCTGGATCGCGCCCATCAGAAGCTGGATGCGGTGGGACGTCCTGAGCGTGCTCACGCTGGCGGGCAGCGGAACCCCGAAAAGCGTATCCCCGGAAGGCGGCAAAACCTCGGCCTGTGCGGAAGGCGCGACGTAGCGGCCCGTCCTGCGGATCGCCGGGAGCACTTCCCCCGCCAGCCACTTCTGGAACGGCAGGGCCTTGGGCTTGTCCGAACGTCCGAGGAAGAAGTACAGGCCCTGTTCCGTGAGGCAGAGCATGTCCTGTGTCCCGGAGGGGGTCTGAACGGAATAGACCCCCCTCCATTCTTCTGGGATGTGACTTACTGTAGACACACCCTTCCAAGCATATTCCAGAGCAAGAGCAACATCCTTCGCCACAAACAGCGGCTCTCCGGCGGCTTCGCGCAGGACGCGCAGGCTGCGGCCCTCAAAAGAGAACGGCAGAAGGGAAGAAAACTGTGTCATGGGAACCTCTCGTATTTCTTCTATTCGGCCTTCGCAGAACGCAAAAAAGGCCGGGAGCTAGAAACCGTACGAGAACGGCAGGCGTATTCCCCCGAAGGGTATTGTATTAGCCTACTCCCGGCCTGAATGACCGTAGGATGCACCTCTACTTGTACATGTGCAGAGGGCACAAAAAACGCCACGCTTTCGTGCTGGCTTTCCGTCTCGTAAGGAGTTTCTAGGCTCCGGGGACAGGAAAGCATGAAATTAGTTCAGGTGTCAAGGGGGTAGTCGCTGGCTCCAACTGGAATTTTGCCTGCAAGGTGATCATGAATGATGCGTACACATAGATCGGCATGTTGCGGTTCTCTTTTGTATGACCACCTCTTTTCCGCCGGATTGTATCCATACTCAAAATAATCGGCATGGACATTGATCCAGCCACTTTTCGGGTAGGCGTAGAAATCGATCATAACATGATCGCCATCTTCAGTAACGATAAAAGCAACATTGCTGATGGGGACACCGAGATTATGCTCCGCAAATCTCCTGATCACCCGCCTCCAAGGTTGAAGCGATTCAGGCGTCTTCTTTGCCCGATTTTCATAATACTTCGCCAAATGCTTGCATACTCTGGACGGCAGGTGCAACGGTTCCCCAGAACGTTTTTTTACCCAGTCGGGGCAAGTACATGTAGCCTGTTCCGGATCAATGACGTACCAAACGCCTTCCTCCGTCGCAGAAGACGCCAGAAGTTGTCCGCCCTTCTTTTTGAATTTCGGAGCTACCTTTTCAATGGCTGATGGTTTCTCCCATTTTGAGGCTAGCGAAGAGCTGTGCAGGAGCCAATACAGAAACCTAAGCGCGAGGAAAACGCTCAACACAGCTAGGATGATACGCCCAAAAGCGTCTATAATAACAAAATACAAAAGAAATGCTCTGTGATGTCTATAAGTAACCTTTGTTGTGATTATATCCTAATTTTGTAAAAGACTACAAATTAATCTTGTATATGCGTTGACGTAGTTTTAAAAATTTCTTCTATTTTAGAATCACATATTTTTATTGTTTCATCAAGTAATACTGTTTGTTTATTAACATTACATAAATTATTTGAAATTTCAATGCATATTTGTTCTGGTGTATTACTACACTGTATAACTCCATTTGCATTATCTATTTCATATTTTGAAAAAAGTGGAATTTTTTCACCATCAAGTGCGATGCAAGTTATTAAATCTTCAGATACAACTAAAAGAATCTGTCTATTTTCAATAAAAAATATATTCTGTATACTAACTGGATGTCCATCTATATCGTGAGGAATACTTACAAATAAGCTTAAATCATTAGATTCGTTTCTTTCACATACAAAATCATACTCATTAAATCCATCAATAAACCTATGATATAATGAAACATTACACTTATGCATATCTGAAAAATATGTTCCAGCATGCATTAAAAAATCGTATTTTGAACCTTTTTTGAGGTAAAATAAATAAATACTTGGAAAATGATCAGGGATAATCTCCTGATCAAGATATGCTCTTGCAGCTTCTTTCCAGAGTACATTCCTATCAAATTCGTTGCGTTCATAAATATTTCTTTTATGGTAATAACATTCAATAACTCTCCATACTATAGAGAGCAAAAAAGTATAAAGTTCAGATGTGTATTCTTTAAAATTAAAAGAATTAGTGTAGTATGTTTCAAATACATTTAATTTTTTTTCACATTCGTCACACAATAGGTATTCTTTTTGGGTATCTTGCGAAAAACGTTTACTCGTTACTCCATCTTCAACGGTATATACTTTGGAAGGTTGCACCTTAATTTTTTTTGCTAATAGTCTTGGTATAATATGACTTTCCCTCAAATCTTTACTCTTCAAGCAAAGTCTACATTTTCCATGTTCTGTAACCATTTAAGTACCTCCTTAAAGTAAGTAAAAAACAAGGGCATCATACAAATCCATTCAAAATAAGTCCCTAGACAATGAAAGCTATCCTGCTTCACAAAAAACGTTTCACCTTCTAGCGATTCTTGAACAAGTTCTGTGAAAAGGCGAAGTCACCCTCGCTTTTTGGGGTTTTCTTCTGCTTGGAATGCCGCGCCACATCTCCATATGGACAGACAATGACGAAACTGCCAGCTAGACATTTTTTCAATGCCTATACGGCTCTCTCAACAATCCACAAAGACACCTTCTTCGGTTCGATATGAAAGGAGCATTCCAATCGACTTTACGAAGCCTATTTCCTCTTCAGTTGGCTTTTCGTCCAGAACTATATGCATTTGTACCATATTATCCTTGAAGTTGTATTTATATTCAAGAAGTTGCCCAATGGCCATTCGGATGGCGTATTTTGTACCAACTCCTGCACAAGGTTTAACTTCAACAAGTGTAGTCCTATTTTTATCTTTATATATCAAGTCAATATAGTTAATATTTTGTCTATATTCAATACCTGATGATTTAAGATGGGAAACAAATGCATCTTGAAGGATTGAATGCTTCGGGTATATTTCACGCTTCCCTAACACCCAATAATCATAAAAAGACTGTGCTGGACGATTGGAACCGCTTTTTCTTTTTACTCTATCATATTTTTCTTTCTGGGTATCACTGGGTTTATTTTCAGTGTTCTCGAAATCCCCCTCGGTGAGCCATGTCAAAATAGGGTGACCATCACCAAGGTTTGTGGATAATAAATCTAGTGCTACTTCTTTAGGAATATCTTGATAACTGCTAAACATCGTAACGACTCGTTGCTTTTGTGTTACCTTAGCAATATCAAGTCGAATAGGGGGTTCAAACCAATGAAAAAGCGGCATTGGACAAGACCATCTTATCCACAGGTAGTCATCGTTCCAATACCTTTTAAATTCTTCAAAATTATTGTTAAATTTCTCTTTTACAATGGGTACATTCCAAAGCTCATAGATTTTTTCATACTTGTTAAGTTTCTTTGCAATGCACTCCATCTCCTCTCCCTCATTATTTTCAGAAACACCTGCGGCGCACCCAACAATGTACGTCACACTTTTGTAGTTTGCTATAAATATGATACAGAGATTTCCAGTTGCTTTTTTTCGACGCGTTCCAAGAGACTCACTATGAAAATAGGCAACATTTTCATGTTTCATACTTGGGCTATTGTTCCATTCTTCGTGCCCATATCCCTTTTCGGCAACAAAATTTTTGCCCCTATGGATAGATCCGCAAGGGCCTTTGTATTGTCTTGTATTCCAAACAACGGGCTTCAGGACACAGAACTTCATAGCAACCTCGAAGCGGTAAAATGTCTGCTGGACAGATACTGGCGCAATACCAGACTGTCGTATCCCTTGTTCGCAGCAAGTCCCCTCTGGACAGCGACACAAGCAACTTATCTGGATACATTCATAGCCACGTCGGTGCTCCATTATGCACCAACCTGTTTCGTCTCCTTTTCGACCTCTTTTGTCATCTTCCCCTCCACTTTGGGCTCTTCTTGAGGTATGGCTCTACCCGCTATCTGAGTCAGCCTCATGGCACAAGTTCCCAGCTCCCACAGTATAACGCCAAAAAACGCACACCCGCCAGCGATACCGTAAAAGGTCATGCGAATCGATTTTTCTGCCGCCGCATAAGCTGAATAGTTTGAAAAATCATGCAGGAACAAATGAGGGACATTGAACACCACACAGACGCCAATCACCCAACACACAACCGCCGTAATTCTTCCGAGCATGTCACTCCCCTTTTTCTCACCGCATAGCATGTTCTATATGCCCCCGGCAAACAAAAAGGCGGCCTTGTGAACCGCCTTTTGACAACTATGTGATTATCCTTGAACAATTCGAATCTGCATTGGTTTGTGCAACGTATCGATACTCTGACTCTTTTCAGTATATTTTCAATAGATTATATAATACTCCATAATATCATTATTATCTCGGTAAACTATGAAGCCTTCTTCCATTTTCAAAAGTCTCAATAGTATATGTAGGATCGCCTAATAGAATAAAAAATCCGATCCTAAATTTATAATCTCTGATTACATCTTCTCCATACTGGCAAGTAAAATAACTAAGTTTTCTATAGTCATGTTGAATTTCTTCATTAACTGAAGGTTCTGTCTTGAACTCAATTACAACTTGATTATCTTCATTACTACCACGTTTATGAATCACTATATCAGGAATAGATTTACGAATATTTATATCTTGATTATTATCAATCTGTTTTATAGAACATTCACTTTCCTCACATAATTGGCATTTTTCATATATATGCTTTGAATCTGTAAAATTTCTGTTATACTCGACATCTATACTTAAATTATCTATCCAAGGATTGTTATTTTTTGTTTGTTCGATAAAATTTCGCATGTAACAAGAAATTGTACTTACTATAGCTCTTTCATGTACCTTTCGGGTTATGAGCTCTCTATCCCTACCTCCATAAAATGCTTGTAGTGAAGGAACAATAACCATCCCGAGCCAATCAAATTCTGCATTTTGGTATGGCATAATCTCTCCAGCAATGCTGTCATCAAATTTAAATTATACAAGCTTTAACTACCTACCCTATTCTTCAATAATTACTATCGAGATCTTCATCCCGAACAAGTTCAGGTCGATATTCTCTGAGTAAACAAAGAGCCGCTTCTTGAGCCGATGCCAGCTGCTCTTCCGTGAGTCCAGCCCCACTCCCGTACTGCACTATGTACTCGCGAGGATATTTCCCCTCTAAAAGTTTCCATGCCACATAAGCCCACATATAGGTTGCCTCTGGGCTTTGGGGGTGAAGTTTCTTGTCGAGCAACTTTGTCAGATTTGATATGTTGACAGGAATTTTTTTTATCTCTTCGAGTTGTTCCACATCTGTAGGAGCATGGGCACAAGCGGCTGCAAAACTCTTAACATCTAAGTCAGCTATCGTGTCTGGTTCTTGTATTTTTAATATATTTTTAAATGAAGTAGTTATTTTTATTTGTTCTTCACCTAATATCGTTGTAAGACAGTTAAAACGTCCCCAATTAAATATTATTTTTTGATTGGGAACGATCTGTTTTATTCCATTCATAAAAGCACTTGGAATATATTTTTTATTTTCATCATATGTTTGTAAATTAAAAATTCCTATACTAAAATTACCTTTTATTGAAAATTCTATATCATATGCAGTAGATGAACCGATATTTTCAATAACAACCTGTAACAAACTTGGAGCATCTCTTCGCTGTTGTGCATATACGATAACATAAGGTTTACTTTGTTCATCAAGCGTTTTCTGAGTTACCCTAGCCATCGATTTCGTTGCATACGCCATATATAGTGTGGTAAGTGCCACGATTATATTAACAATAGTTGGTATATGCTTAAATATTAAATCTGTAATATCCATATAGACCCCCTGCGCTATTAAAAAAAGTTCTATAAGATAAATAACATAAGAAAAAGACATCCTTTCCCCTCAGGTAATATGTACTATCTCCCTAAGTCAAAGCACAAGACGGTCTGCGGGTCGCCTTGTGCTTTAACGTAAAAATGGCTATCAAACGTGTGGGCCGTCCTCCGGGTAAAGGAGGTAGCCTATGGCTCAGTTCCTGCTTGACGTCGCGGCCAACGTGTTGGCCGGAGTCATCGTGGCCCTCATTATCCGTCACTTCCGTGACTAGAAAATGAGTTGCCCCTGTGGGAACGGCCATTCTCACAGGGGCAGAAACTTGGTGATGAACTGAAATCACCGGGGGACTAGCCCACGGGGCGGCAGGTGTATCAGCACTTTTGCCGCCCCTCTTGTCTGCAAGATAACCAGCCTTGCCGGAAAAGGCAAGACGCCCCCTCTGGAAAACCCGCGCTCACCGCTTCCTCTTTTTCTTGTTCAACAGTTCCCGCTGGTTCCAGCGCAAGATCGCCATGTCCGGCAGCTCATATCCCTTTGTCCGCTTCTCGCAGATCGGGCATTGGACAAAGAACGCTTCGTTGCTCTGCCAAGGCAAGAGGGATTGTTGCCCAATACGGTACAGCCGCGGATGGGCTCCGCAGTCACAGGGCCGCAAGGTTTCCGTCATACAGTCCTCGGTGGCTGCGCCGACCTTCCGGCACGCGAACGCAGGTTTGGGGTTCAAAGCAACGCCGGTTCGTGCCGCAATGCAGCGCGCAAAGCGTGGCGCGCATCCGCTCGCAGAAAATGGGCCGGTTTCGTTCCCGCCACTCCTCCCGCGTCGCCGCCCGCAAGGGAGCGGCCAATGTTTCCCCGAACGTCTGGATCTTTGGTTTTGCCCGGTTGCGGAACAGCTTTTTCACCGCTTTCCAAACGGCGACGCAGTATTCCCGCTGACAGGCCACTCTGTTGGAAAAGTTTTCGCTGCCGCATACCGGGCATGTCGCTACCGCGCTGGAGTAACTGCCCCCGGATTCCAACACGGCGAGCATCCGCCGCACGTCCGGGGTTTCTTCCATCACGCTCTTGGGGTCGAAAGGAATCTTGGTCATATTCACTCCTACAGCCGCTCCGCCATGCGGAGAAAAACGTCGGTACCCCGGTCTTCCGCGTCCGGCCCGCTGCGCCCGGCAAGATACCGTTCAAGCGTCCCGAAGGAGTCGAACAGCCGTGAGATGCAGCCCTGCCCCCGATATTCGGGATGGCGCACCAGCACGTCGAGACAGCACCAGAGCGCAAAATTGACGTGCGCCGTCAGCTCGTCGCCGGAAGAAAGCGGATATGGCCTGCGGATATACTTGTTCGAGGCCATGAGAAAATCGTCTACGTCCTTCACCGTGGCCCGCGCCTCGTCGCCGATGTCGCCGGATACTCCGGCAAAGGCGAACACCTCCGCGCAGTGCTTCCGCACCCGCTGGCTCTGCGTCCGCACCTTCGCCACCTGAAAGGCCGGATGCGCTTCAGCCTGAGCCGCCAGATCGTTCGCCATCTGGCAAACCTTCAACAGCCGCCCCCGCCTCTTCGCGGCTTCAAGCCGTGCCCGTTTGATGTTGGCCTTCATGAGCGCGGCTCCGCGGGTTCGGGGATGGGGCCAGCCCATTGTATGCCGGTTAGCTCATCAGGAAAAATGTGTTTGGAGATTCCGCATACGAAAAGGCGTGGGCCACCAACAAAGTTTTCGAGTTGGCGCAGCCTGATTTCTCCCTCTGCATCCCGGCACCAATACCACCCCGGCACTTTCGGCGGCTCGTCCGTCCACGTCAGCGCGCGGGGCAGAATGTTCCATTGGCTGGCAACATATTCCGTGTCGACCTTTGGAGCGCAAGGGCCACACATTCCGCACACAGTACAGAATACATAGGCTCTCGTATCTACTCTCATGACCACATCGGAAGCCCCGCACGCAGGACACGGTAGCAACGTCAGTTCTTCGGACATGATTCCTCCAGTATTTTTCTGACTCTCATAAGCCCATCATCAACGTAGAGAAGTTCGTTGATAGTGCATTTGAGCAAGTCTTGACACCGTTGCTCTCCACATCGTTCCTTCATTTCTCTCAGATGTTCGACGATTGCTCCGATTTCCCATTGCCGCTGCTCAAGTTCCGCATCAAGTCCGTTGTTCAGCGCGTACTTGCCATCACCAGTCTCCATCGCCGACGATAAGCCGGGCGTCAGCGCTCTCAGCGACAAGTTGTCTCTGCGGTTGATTCGTCTGCTCATTGTGGGAGCTGCCCAGAAGCAAATTGAATCCTCCGGATCCCGTGTATAAACTCGCGTCAGGGAATTCTTCTTGTACGTCGTTCATGAGCTTTAACAGCGCATTGGTCAGCCTCTTGAACCGCTTACGGGCCGTGGGCAAAGCCTCGTCAAGAATCTCCCACGCAGTCTCACCCGCTTCAATCCTTTCCAACACTTCAAACTCATACTGCGGCATATCTACCCCTCCTGAATACTTTTAAAATTCTTGTTCAATACGCACAGCAGGCAGTCCGGATTGGCGCATCGGTGATAACGGATCTTGAGCCTGCCTTCCCACTTCGGAGAGCCGACGACTTTGGAGCGCATACCGCACACCGGGCAGGGCGCGCCTTTTCCGGCCTGAAACACCGTTCCATCCTCAGCCTTGGCGAGAGCCGCCAGAATGACCGTGTTGTTCAACGTTAGCCCCCAAAAAGGCTCGTACCTTGAGTGAAAGGGTTTTCCGTCGGCGAAGGTTGGGGGACCGGAACCGTTGTTTCCCGCCGTTTCCGCATTGCCAGCCGGGGTTGCCATTGCCAGTGGCCCATCGCCAAATGCTGGACAAGGCAGTCCAAATAGTGGTTATCGCGGAATTTGTGCCATTCCTCATGTCCGTTCGGCTTCTGAATCAGTTTTTCCGAGGCGATCTGCTTCAGGTAGTCGGCTCCGGTCTGCGCGTGGAAGGTGATCGGCTCCTCCTGCTCCCCTTCCCCAAGCCGCCAGAAAACCAGCCGCTTGAAACTGTCCGTATCCAGCAGATACAGCGGGGTGGAACGCATCGCCGCCGTCCTGCCCTTGTGCAGCGTCCCGGCCTTGTCCGGTTGGGAAATCTTGACGAACACGCCCGGCTGGTTCCGGCTCATGCCCTTGGTGCCGTGCACCACGCCGGGACGGATGCCGTTCAGCCAGCGTTGGGCCTGCATCGGGCGGGTGTCCTGCCGATTGGTGGGATCGAGCCCGCCGCCCGTATCCAGCGCCCCCCGCCAAATGCCGAAGCTGATTCCGTCCGCGAACTCGTAGCGGTTCTGGAATGCAAGGGCTTCCACCTCTTCAAAGCTCTGGACGCGCCCGTAATCGAGGATATGAATCCGCTCCGGCTCCAGCCCGTGGGCCGCTACGGAAAACCAGAAATGGTTACGCTGCATGTCCACGGCCAGCGTGAGGGCAATGGCCCAGTCGGGGATCAGCCCCTGCGGAAGGTTCGGATCGATATGCCGCGCCAGACGTTCCGCGTCCGACTCCATGGTGACAAACTTATACGGCTGCGCCTGCACGTTGTTGACGTAGGTCTGCATACGGCGCGGGTCTTTCTGCGCTTGAATCCGTTCAGCCAGCACCTTGGACAGGGAAACCAGCGTGCTTTCCCACGCCCGCAGGTGAAAGGCCACTGTCTTGGCCCCTTCAAGCGTCCCTTCGCTTGCCGTCCAGCGCCCGCCCCGGAGAGCCATATCCCGATGCGCGTCATTCCACAGTTTTTCGCAGCTTTCGCACTGATAGCGTCCGAGCTTTTCCGCCGTAATCCGGCTGGCGCTCCGGCTTCCGTTGGCGGAAACGATGCGGCCGTCATCCATGATCTGCCTGTGCCCGCAGAACGGACAGGCCACCTCGAAGCGCATCCATGCCTGCGCCTCTTTCCGGGCGTCCGCCCAGATGGTGGATTCTTCCTCGTTTCCTTGCGGACGGCAGCAGCGGATGATCTTTGACAGCCCCAGCCCCTCGTAGGAGGTGACGCGCTCTTGCATGGCCAGCACGGAGGACTTGTCCGCGAAGGTGTCCTCTTCGTCTATCAGCACGCGGGCGGCGGAAATGGAACGCTGGCTGGAATCCGAACCGGACCACATGGCGTAGAGCTTCGAGCCGTCAACATGCCGGATTTCATAGTTCTGCAAGGCGTCTTCGGAACCGATAAAGGTCCGCAGGACGTCCACCTGCTCGTAATACGGGTGGATGATGCCGGTGAGCACTTTTTTGGCCGCCATCATGTCCGGATAGCCGATGCAGATGTTGTCGAGCCGCCTGGCCTGTTCCGCGAACAGACAGATCAGGGCGATGGTCGTCTTGGCAAGCTGCGATGACCAGATCAGGGACATCTTGTTGACGGTTTCCCTGTCGAAGATGTCGAAAACCCCTCTGGCATAGGGGGTCACGTCCGGATTCCAACGCTGTCCGCGATACGGCCCGGCAACAATACGCATGTTTCGGGTGGCCCAATCGTAGGTGGAAAACCTCGGCTTCCCCCGGAATATCTTGCGTTCAGCCGCCCGGAAATTCACCGGAGGCAGGTGCAGCAGGCTCATCTGGCTCATGCCTCCGCCTCCTCGTCCTTGTGCGCCATATACAGCTCGAACGCGGCCCGCATATCGTCCGTCCAGAACCTATCTGAGGCGTATGGGTCGAGGAACAGGTCAATCCTCTCCATCCACCTCCGGACGAAAAAGGAAGAACGCCCGAGAATGAAATCCATGATGCCCTGCGCCGCCTGTTTCTGCGCTTCGCCGGAAAACCCCAGCGAGGCCGCCAGTTCCAGCGCGGGCCCCATCTCGCCGCCGAAGTCGGCGGCGACAGGCAGCGCCATGTCCGTCCCGAACTTTTCAAGCCCGATGCGAAACACCCGCGCCCGTTCGCCCAGCTCGGCATCCCATGTTTCAGCGAGGATATAGCGTCCGCGCTCCTTGGCGGCGGCAAACCGCTTGTCTTCCAGATCCTGCTCTTGGATTCGCAGCTTGATCCTTGCGCTCTGCTCGGCGACGTAGCCCGTTTCCGTCTGCTCCTGTGGTGCGTCCGCCTCCGGGGAAACGTCGATAGCCCGCCTCTGGACATATTTTTTGGCCCACGAAAGCACGGTTCCCGGCGCAAACCCTCCGCCCCGGCGGGGAACGAGCGTCCCCTTCCTGATATGGGAGGCAATGGTGTTGTAGGCGCAGGGGTATCCCTGTTCTTCAAGGAATTGACTTATCTGGTTGGCGTTCTCCAAGACGCTCTTCTCTACAGGCTCCGACATGCCGCCTCCAGCAACGCCTTTTCCACGGCTGCGTTGTCCCGGATGCACTTTTGGTAAAAGGTGTCCGCGTCGGCATGGGGCACCCTGCCCTCCGCGTACCCGACGAGGCACCGCCCGGCGGCGAACCGTAGAACCAACCCATATTGTTCGGCGGCCTGCACGATGTCCCGGTAGAACTGGAAAGAGGCTTCATCCAGCCCCAGCCGTTCGGCGGGCGGAAAAGTCATGAACGGCGTGTCCGCCAGAGCCATCCATGCCCGTCCTGCGTTGCGTTCTGCCTGTCTGCGGATGTTCAGCGGCAGCCCGTCGAGAAGCCAGCCCGCGACGTCGACGCCCGCACCCGGCAGGTCGCCCACATCCTTCCCGATGACGCTGGGAACCATCCAGCGGACGGACTGTGGGAGTTGCGACCATGAAAAGCCGGGGTTCTCTCCCCACTTGTACGTCGCCGTACATCCTGCGGCATCGTTGTCCATCGCGTTGACCACGCAGTCGGCGCGGGAAAGCAGCGTGTAGGCATACGGATCGGGCTGATTGCTGACCGAGCCGGTCCCCATCGCGCCAATCCCGTACTTTCCAAGCTCCTGCCACAACAGTACGGCATCCCGTTCGGTTTCCACGACTACCCAGATGCGCCATTCCGGGCGTCCCCACACCCCATAGCAGGGTTCCCCGCCCGTCACATGGACGTATTTCCGCGTCTTCGCCAGTTCCGGGTCGGATACCCTGACCTTGATGCGCTTGAGCACGCTTTTCCCGGCGGCGTCACGCTGGAAGCAGGGAATGACCAGACCGGCCGGAATCCATACGCACCGTTCCCGCCCCTTGTCGTTTTCCGCGTAGGGAAGCCCCCACTTCGTCACCGGATAAAAAGCGTCCTTGGGGTTCCAGCCCAGCATGACCGTTTCCGCCGTTTTGGCCGTGATGCCCCAACGCTCCAACAGCGCGAGCCCTTCCGCATTGCGCAGCATCTCGGCGTTGCGTTTCTCGACGAACTCCCGCGCCTTCTCCCTCCACAGTGCCGGAGACGGCTCCTTGGCGCGGGGTTCCCACTTCCTCGGCACGGAAACCTTGCGGATGGGCCTCTCGCCCTGCTTCCCGCCCTTAAGCGCATCCGGGCAATACAGCTCAAAGAACGCCTTAAAGCCCTCGGGATCGCCCTCCCCGTACCCGTTCACCGCGCAGAAAATGTCGATGATGTCCCCGCCGTTCCCGCAGGAAAAGCAATGGCAGGAATCTTCCTCCGGATTGTAGAAGAAGGATCCGCCCGGCGTATTCTCCGAATGAAAAGGACAGTCCGCAGAAAACTTTTCACCCTGTACGCCGCCCTTCGGGTTGTTCAACATCTCTCGCGCAATACGCTCTAGCTCACTAACAGACAGATATTGTTGTGCTTTTCCCATATTCCACCTCAAACAGATTTAATCTGACGTTGTCATCAGATGTTATTTTTCATAATGCTTTATTAAAACAATATGTTATAGACGTAACAGACATACAGACGAAAAAACGGGAAATTCCATTTCGTTTTTTTGCAGAGAATCCCTTTTCCCTTTTTCTCTTTTTCTTTTTTTCATTCTCTTTCTTCTTTCTTGATCTTTTCCTCTGAAAAAGAAGAAAAAAGAGGATAAGTAAGAGAAGAATAAGGGGATTTTTATCAGATCATCATAAAACCGATGGTCATTTTTGATCTGAGTTCGTCTGAAATCAGGAATAGCTCCCTACTCATCGTCCCCCCTATTCACGCCTTGCCACGACTCTTTGACGGCGACCCCTTGAACAAAAACATAAGTGTTCCTTATAGTTTGAAGACCTTTTTGGCGGATGTCGCCCATAAATGTCTTGAGCGTGCGGATGTACTTCTCCGAAAGCCCCTTTTCCTCGGCGCAAAACTTCTTAAAAGCCATATAGAGAGGCTTGGCCTGTGTTTCGAGGCATTCTCCGCGATCACAGCAACGAGTAAGGAACTCGCCGACAAGATCCTGATCCTCAATATACTCTGTGGTGTAGTCCTGAACGATGGGCGGCGGAGTGAAGTCGTCCCCTCGTAAAAAACGCCTTGCATTGCGGACAATCCACGAAAGGATAGCCGGGCCGCAGGCATCCATCTTCCGGTCGAACAGGTCGCGGTTCATCTCGGGATAGACATGCCGCGCCGTATCAACTTCATCCGCCTTACGTGTGAAGCGGGCCAAAAAGGGAACCACCCGCATTCGGTTCTGAAATCCGGGATCATAACCGTCCATTTCCGGGATGTGGTTTGTGTGCAGCCACAGCTTGGCCTGCGGTTTGAACTCCACAGTGCCAACGTACATGTCGCGGTCGCGCAACACGTCACCGCCGGATATTTCTTTGATTTTGTTGATGGAAAACTTCACGCCGCGCTTGGCCTCCGAGCTTACCGCCATCCGTGCGCCGTTCGCCAAGGCCATAATTTCCGGGTTTGGCCCTGTGTTCTTGCTTTTGCCGTCATCAATGAGCACGTCGGTTTTGAGCGTGATGGCGTACTCCCCCAGAGCCTTTTTTATGACGTCGAAGGTTGCCGATTTTCCATTGTTGGCCTGAGGCCCATAGCCGACCCAAAAGCCTTTGTGTGTCAGGCCGGTGGCGGAACACCCCACTGACAGGCCGAAGTAATCGATGAGCGATTCGACGCCACAGAAAACCCGCTCCAGATGCTCCATGAAAAACTCATCGGAATAATTCAGGTCGAGATACGGATAAGGAGACATCCCCCGCATATAGAGGGACGGTTCAGGCTTGAAGAGCTTCCCTGTGTCCAGTTCGATGATCCCGTTGGCGCAGGGCAGCAGATTAGGATGCTGATCCCACTCGTCGCCGGAAAGGCCGAGGGAGTTTTCCCCCTGTGCGGCGGTCTTGAGCACGGAAACAACGCGGCGCTGGCTCCTGAGCGCATTGGCCCGGCCCGAAAGGACTTCCACTTTCTTAGATAGGGTCTTTTGAAGTTTGTATGCCTCCGCCATAAGAGCCTTGGCCTTCAGTTCCGCATCCTCTTCTCCGCTGTTCTTGATTTTCTCGGCAGCGGCCTCTTTCTTGGCGACGGCTTCGTCGACCTCGCTGGACTGCATGAACTCGGCGTTTTCATAGAGCTGCGCCATTTCCATGAGGCGAGAAGAAACCTTGCCCACCTTGTCCACCTGCCAGCGGATGCCGTCGAACTCGTACCATTTCCCGGAACTGTGATCATAGGCGTACTTTCCACGGTAGAGGCTCTGGAAAAGCTCGGCATCACCAAGCTCGTTCCGGTAGCAGTGTCGCAACATGGACGACAGCGAGGGCGGCGTGGGCGGAGGAGGCGGAGCGAGAACTTTCCAAACATCAGGCCCTTCCGGCACTTCGGCCTCTGGACGGATGATATTCCGCGTATCCTTCTCCTTCGCCTCCGCAAAGGATCGTGCTCTCTCTTCGGCAACTTCCCGCCGAATGATGGGCGCAAGTGAAGACAGGTCGCTCATGCTGCCTCCGTAATATCCAGCGGACAAGACCAGACAGCCAGCAAAAGCCACTGACAGGATGGCGTAAAGCCATACCCAAGCCCCCTAAACAGGGCTAGTTGAATGGGGATAAGAAAAGGGATAAGTAACAGCGGAGAAAAGGCCGTATTTGAGGCAAAAGCAAATCTCTCTTTACCTCTTGTAACACCTTCTAAATCGTAGCAAATCGTACTGTAGCGTCGATGGGATAGGTAGCCTTTTAAGCAGAGAGTCGCAGGTTCGACCCCCGCACGTCCCACCAAATGAAATCAAGCGGTTATCGTGAAAACGGTAACCGCTCTTTTCTTGTATGGATAAAAAATGGATAAAGGCTTGCCCCATGTGGCGGCTGTTGCGTACATTGTGAGCTGTCATCCAAGATGAGAATCTGTTGCAGCCAAGTTAAGAATGTGAACTTGTGAAAAATCTGATTGGCACGATGTTTGGAAATAACAAAAAAGGCTCCACCAAAATGGAGCCTTTTTTGTTCGTCAGAAGTTCCGGATCTCCGGTACGGGCATATAATCGACAAGACCCCCCTCCCCCAATTGCGAGGGCCACGCCTACAGCCTGATTCCCTCTCCCGGCGAAAAGGGATAAAAACGGTTCGGAAGCGACGATTCCCTTTCCGACCGCACAACCAGCTGGAGACTCGCATGAATCTGACTGTTGAATATCAGCCCATTACCGAGCTGTTCCGCAACGCCCACACTGAGGGGCGGCATTTTCTCTATGAATTCGAAGTGTACAATCTGCTGAGCCTTTCCGGTTCGGAAACGCCGCCCAAATGCTCCTTCATCCCACGGAACGCCAAACCGATGGAAGAGGAGATCATGTCCCTGCCCGGCGAAAAGGCCGTGCTGAAAATCATCTCCCCCACCATCGTCCACAAGACCGAAGTGGGCGGCGTGCGCATCGTCCCCAAAACGCCCGACAAAGTGCGTTCCGCCGTGCGGCGTATGCTCTCCGAGGTGCCGGAACGCTATGCCGAATGGATCGAACGCTGCCCCGCCTCCGCGCCCGAAAGCTACAAGGGACTGGCGGGAACCGCGCTCCAGAACGCCATCGCCGCAGACCTCAAGGGCGTCCTGCAAGTACAGTTCATGCCGCCGGACTCCGCATCGTTCGGCAACGAGCTGATCGTCGGCCTGCGCCGCACACGCGAGTTCGGCATGGTCATCAGCGCGGGCCTCGGCGGTACGGACACCGAGCTCTACGCCGAGCGTTTCCGCAAAGGGCAGGCCATCGTCGCCGCACTGACGGAACTGACCGACGGCGATGCCTTCTTCGAGCTTTTCCGCAAGACCGTCTCCTACCGGAAACTGGCCGGGCTGACCCGCGGGCAACGCCGCATTGTGACCGACGACCAGCTTATCGAATGCTTCGAGTCGTTCATCCGCATGGGGAACTATTTCTCCCCCTGCAACCCCGATGCACCGTTCATCATTGAAGAACTGGAGATCAACCCGTTCACGTTCACGGACTACCTCATGGTCCCGCTGGACGGCATGTGCCGCTTTTCGACTCCCGGCGAACGCCCCGCTCCCCGTCCCATCCAAAAAATCGCCAACCTGCTGCACCCGAAATCCATCGGCATCATCGGCGTTTCCTCCAAGCGCCGGAATTTCGGGCGGATCATCCTTGAAAACATCATCGACTCCGGTTTTGACCGCGACAAACTCGTCATCATCCGTGACGGCGAAAACGACGCCAGCGGGGTGCGCTGCGTGCCGAACCTCCGTGCGCTTCCTGATCCGCTGGATCTGTTCATCGTCGCCATCGGAGCGGAACAGGTTCCGCCTCTGGTGGATGAAATCATTGAAAACAACGCCGCGCACAGCGTCATGCTCATCCCCGGCGGCCTCGGTGAAACGGAAGAAAGCCGGGAAATGACCGAGCGCATGATCGCCCGCATCACCGAAGCCCACAAGAACCTCGCCGCCGGAGGGGACGGCGGCCCGGCCTTCCTTGGGGCGAATTGCATGGGCGTGATTTCCCGTCCGGGCAAATTCGACACATGGTTCATCCCAGCCGCCAAGATGCCTGATTACAAGCAATACCCTCGCCGCCGCACAGCCATCGTCAGCCAGAGCGGGGCTTTCCTTCTGAACCGGTTCAGCCAGACGCCGGAAATGAGCCCGTCCTATCTCATTTCAATGGGCAACCAGACGGATCTCACGCTCGGGGACATGATGCGCCATTTCATGGACTCCCAAGAAGTGGATGTCATCGCCGTCTACGCGGAAGGCTTCAAGGATCTCGACGGGATCCAGTTTGCGGAGGCCGTGCGCGAGGCCATACGGCGTGACAAGCAAGTGGTTTTCTACAAGGCCGGGCGGACGCCCGAAGGCAAGACGGCCACCAGCGGCCACACGGCATCCCTCGCCGGGGACTACATGGTCTGTGAAACCTGCATCCGGCAGGCGGGCGCGATCATGGCCCGCAACTTCACGGAATTCCAGGATCTGATTCTTCTGGCGGAAACCTTCACCAACGCGACCATCCGGGGCAAGCGGCTCGGTGCGGTCAGCGGTGCCGGGTTCGAGGCCGTGGGCATGGCGGATTCGCTCCAATCCGACGAGTACAGCATGTCCCTCGGGACTTATTCCGAAACCACCCGGCTGGCCATGAAACGGCTCATCGCTTCAAAAGGGTTGGAGAAGCTGGTTCCAATCAAGAACCCCCTCGACATAAACCCCGGCGCGGACGACGAGGTTCATGCGTACATGGCCGAGCTGTTGCTCAACGACGAGAACATCGACGCCGTCGTCATCGGCCTTGATCCCCTCTCCCCGGTCACGCACTCGCTTGCCGAAACGGATATCGACGCCTTCCGCATGGACGCCCCGGACGGCATTTTGACACTGCTTTCCGATGTCCGTTCCCGCACTTCCAAGCCCATGGTCGCAGTTATGGACGGCGGCGAAAAATTCGAACCGCTCCGCAAGGCCCTCCGTGAGCGGGGCATCCCCGTATTCCCCGTGTGCGACCGGGCAGTCGCCGCGCTCTCCCTTTATCTGGAGTCCCGTTTGGCCGCCGAAGGCCTCAAGCACGCTTCGTATTGTTTGTTAAGGTAGATAAAAGAATCGGGGGAGGGGGAGGAGGAACTTTCTAGAGAAAGTTCCTCCTCCCCCTCCCCAATGTTCCCATCGGCACAACCCTCTTTTCTATCATGGCTTTCCCCTGAGCCGTTCGCGTATGATGACGGGAAAAGGAGAACCCCATGTCCGTCACGTCCGCACTCGGCAATCAGGCCAAACTGCTCTGGCAATTCCTTGGTTTTTTCCAGAAACCCTACCTGCGGTTCCTGCACGCAATCATCGCCGTCTTGGTCATCCTGCAAATTCTGAGCAGCTTCGCCATGCATATGCTTTCGTCCGGGCAGCTCAATCCCGCCCTCAGCAGCTGGCTTGCCTCGTGGTATCATATCCTGTCAGGCTTGCTCGTTGTCATCCTCAGCCTGCTGCTTGCGGCGGACAGCCTCACAAAGCGCGGTTTTCACTATTTTTTCCCGTACCTCTGGGGTGATACGGAACAGCTCAAAAAGGACATTCAGACCAGCTTGCGCTTCAAGATGGTTCCGCCGCGCCCGAAAGGGTTGGCAACCGCCGTGCAGGGGCTCGGGCTCGGCGCGCTGCTGCTCGTCGTACTGAGCGGCCTGATCTGGTTCATCCTCTGGCGGAACGGCTCATCGTTCGCAGGGTTGGCGCTGGAAATCCATAAAAACGTGACGCTCCTCATCGAACTGTATTTGATCGGACACGGTTGTATGGCACTGCTCCACTTCTTCGTCTGGCAGCGCAACAAGGCGCGCCAGGAGTGATCAGTCCTGCTCCTGCCCGTACCGTTTGAGCTTGGTATGCAGGGTCTTGCGGGAAATGCCCAGCCGCTTTGCCGCTTCGCTCTTGTTGTCGCCCACACTGTCCAGCATACGAAGGATGGCTTCGCGCTCCACATCCTCCAGCGTTGCCCCCTCCAAAGGAACGGACAGCGCTGACGGTTCCGTATCGTCCTCTTGTTCGTACGCCTGCGTTACGGCAAGCGGCAATTCGCGTTCCGAAACGTAACTGCCGAACAGCAGCACCACGGCCCGCTCCACCGCGTTCTCCAGCTCGCGGACATTCCCCGGCCACGGGTATTTGATCAGCATGTCCATCGCCTTGGGGGTAAATCCCTTCACATCCTTTCGGTTCCGCTCGCCGAAAACCTTGAGGAAGTGCTCCGCCAGAAGGGGGATGTCCTCGCTCCGCTCCTGAAGGGACGGGACCTGTATGCTGACGACGTTGAGCCGATAATACAAATCCTCGCGGAAGCGCCCGGCCGCGACCTCATCCAGCAGGTTGCGGTTCGTAGCCGCCACGATGCGCACATCCACCTTGAGGGTGGCGTCGCCTCCCACGCGCTGGATCTCCCGCTGCTGGATGGCCCGCAGGAGCTTGACCTGCATGAGCAGGGAAATTTCGCCGATTTCATCCAGAAACAGCGTGCCGCCGTCCGCTTGCAGAAAACGCCCGTCCCGGCGCTTGTCCGCGCCCGTGAAAGCGCCTTTCTCGTGCCCGAACAATTCGGATTCCAGAAGGCTTTCGGTCAGGGCCGCACAGTTCACCGCCACCCACGGGCCGTCCTTGCGCTGGCTCTGGTTATGGATGGCCCGCGCCACCAGCTCCTTGCCCGTCCCGGACTTGCCGTTGATCAACACCGTCGCCTCCGAAGGGGCCACAGTGTGGATCATCTCCAACATCCTCCGGACGGCGGGGCTGTTTCCCACGATGCCCTCCACTGGAACGGGAAAACGCTCGCCGGACCGGACGGCCTCGCTGTGTTCCAGCGTTTTGAACAAGGTGGACTTGAGCTGATCAAAGTCGAGGGGCTTGATGAGATAATCCACGGCCCCGGACTTCATGGCCTCCACAGCGGACTCCACGGCGGAATACGCCGTCATGAGCACGACCGGCACGGCGGGATTGTACTTGCGGATTTCCTTCAGAGCCGTGATGCCGTCCATGTCGGGCATTCGGATATCCATCAGCACCACGTCAAAAGGCCGTTCGCATACCCGCGCCACAGCCTCTTTGCCATCCCCCGCCGACGTAACGGCCAGCCCCCAGCGCCCAAGGAGCGCCTCAAGCATCCCGCGATGCCCCGGATCGTCATCCACCACAAGAACCGTATGCGAACCTTTCTCAGC
>ENA-USUG01001864-USUG01001864.1-human-gut-metagenome-genome-assembly--contig:-NODE-1864-length-33916-cov-6.762316_pt1 | contig 33916 bp, 37 predicted proteins | sample MGYA00250059_ERZ773394 | MGnify/ENA primary metagenome ERZ773394 (study PRJEB29103, sample SAMN06111957) | human gut metagenome | biome: human gut; feature: ankylosing spondylitis patient; material... | reverse complement strand
ATGATCCTTGTCTTCCTCCTTGGATCGTTTATTATCCTTTTTCTTGGATATACCCTTTTGACTTTTTGAACCGTACAGCGTCTTTCGGTTGACTTTCAATTGCTCGGCCAAAGCCTCTTTTTCACTTTGCAGGAGGCGATAAGCATCTTCCTTGTCTTTCAAAAGATGCATCAATTCCGATAACTGCCCGTGCAGAAGCGTGGACGCTTCATTGGCGGCAAGTTGGCTCTCTGTCATCCTGTCCAATTTATCCATTAAAGAATCAATGCGTTCCCGATCGGATTTTTGGGAACTCATCAGCTCTATTATCAGTTTGGACTTTTCTTCTGTTGTCATATCCGAATAGGGATCAAATCAAGGCTCCAGAGAAGGACGACCGTCCACTTGGACAGGAACTAACCTGTGACGAGTATCCTTGTACCATTTTTCAAACAGGTTATACGGAACTTTATTTCTATTACAGAAAGATAATTTTTGGATGCTAACCCTTTGTGTCAAGAGCAAAAAAAATATCAATCAAAATAAGAATACAATATCTTAAATTTTGTATCTAGTTCTGTTAATAGTTCAGGATATATTTCTAATTCACTTTTGCGAATAAGTAAATAAGTACTTTTATGAATATTAAAATAGTGTCCGAAAATCTGTTCTGTGAAATAAGTTGCCATGAAACGTCGATATACTCTGAATCTTTTAGTATTGATATCCGACTCATCCTGCATATTTGCTCCAATAAATCCGAAAGACGAATGTGGATTAATATAACTAATTTCTTGCATAATGGCGATACAAGTATTGATTACAGGTCTTGCTTCATTCAATCCGGTCATTAAGTTATATTTGTCAGGACTATGGCGATGCGCTTTCAAATGAAATTTTATTGCATAGAAGTCATGCTCATACACCTCTACCCAAACCCAATACCATTGATGAGATTTTGTGGATTTGAAAGTATAAAGTAACTTATATTTAAGGAAACAGTTTTTTAGAGAGTCTTCGTCAAATCGTTGTATAAATCTATATGGATAATGGAATACTTCCACGTTTACATTAAAGACGGGTAAATATCTACACGAAGCCGCTTTAACTCTTCTGATGGTACTTTTACGAAGCCTGAACCGGACAAAAGCTTTTCTTCTTCCTCTTTGGAAAAAGAACCTGCTATCTTACTTATATCAACGGTTGCATTGATCAAAGTCTTGCCTTTTTTCATATTTTTCTTCAAATTTCCCATTCTATATTACTCTAATTTTCATGCAAAGATAATGAATCTTTTAGAAGTATCTTCTATTTTGCTGTGTTTTAAAATTTATTAGCCTTTGTTCCTATTGTCATCGGAAATAATAAAGTGCTCCCATTATTGTAAATGTCTGGAAATATTACCTATACGCTTGGTCGCATTCCATTTTGTTTTCACTTTGGCGAGTAACGAAGAGACAGTCTCTTTACCATAAAATTGAAGAATTGTTTCTATCTCCTTTTCATTTCCATATTCAAACACCCTCTGAATAATCCACTCTTTATTTTCTATCCAGTCCAGTTGTTCCAAATCGATATCCCAAAAGATAGCCCTTCTAAAGAAAGACAAATCCGGTTTATGTTTCAACTGTTCTTTACGCTGAATCAGATAAATAGTATGATTGGCCTGTATTTTGTAAAAGAAGCCCGGTATCTCAATACCTAAAGCCTTTTCTATCTTAATCAATTGTTCAGGAGTGAATTTCCTTCTTCCGGCAATAAGATCATTAATTTGTTGGGGCAACTCGTTTGCCTTCATGGCAAGTTGCCTTTGCGAAATATTTTCTTTAGATAAAATTCTTTTTAAAATATCTCCGGTAGGGATTGTAACAATCGAAAAATACTGTTCGTACATATTGGTTTCTTTTGCTAAGTACAAATATGGGGAATACTTAGGATATAACCCAATTTAGTTATCGGTTTAATAATTGTAAGCACTCTGCTAATCTGTTATTATAATAGAATTTTCACCCCTTGGTAATAAATACTACTCCTGATATAATCAAAATAATACCTGCAATCTTATATACATTTAGAGATTCGTCCAACAGGAAATATCCCAGCAGCATAGCGAAGACATACCCTAAACTTACCATCGGATAAGCCTTGCTTAATTCCATTTGAGAAAGTACATAGAGCCAAAATATCATGCTCAAACCGTAACAGGTCAGTCCGCCAAGCAATGGGATATTTGTGACGGCTTCCTTTAGTATGAATGCAATTCCCTTTCCGCTGTCCAATGGTATTGCGTTCATCCCCACTTTTAAGAGGTATTGGGCAATGGCTCCCAGTATTATACTGATTAAGGCTAATACATATATCATTCTATTCGGCATTTTTATTACACCATATTCCTTTATCGGCAAATGCCAATAATTCCCTGTCTCCCCGACTGTCACCATAAGCATATAATATATATGAATCCCTGTCCGGTTCTTTCTCCAATAAACGGTTTACCTTTTCCTGTCCGTAACAATTGGGTGATAAGAAACGCCCTGTTAGAATGCCGTTTCCGTCCACCTCTATTTTAGTTCCCAATACATGGTCGATTCCCGCCTCTTTACACCATGGAGCCACCCATTCATCGATACTGGCACTGATAACATAGACCGTATTTCCATCTTCCTGATGTCTCCGTATATCATTTAATCTCGACGGATGAATCATTTTTTCTATTATCCCGGCAAATTCCTCCCCTTTCTTACAGAACTCCGTATACCTCATTCCCTTGAAGAAATAACTGAAAATCCTTTGTTTGGCTTTCCAATTGGGATATAGTTTTAATTTGAAAGCGATTAATACAGGGGCATGCAAAAGAAAACCCGAATAGAAAGAAACCGTACCTTTGGCAAACTTTATAAATTCCAATAAGGTATCCTTGGTGGTTATCGTTCCGTCAAAATCAAACGCGGCAATGGTTCGTTTTTCCATGATATGCTATACATAGATTATGATAAAGAAAAATAAGATCCATCCCAGAATGCAAGCCTGTACAAACCTGTCTTTCATCAGCACTTTAGTCGGACTTCCGCTTTTCACATCTACAATGGTCAATTGCAAATACCGTATAATGCCTGCCAATACCCAAATGGACGTTGCATAAAGATAAGGGGTTTTCATCCGGGTTATAACATCATCGGAAACCGTGTACATAATATAGCATACCATGGTAATGGATGCCACAATAGCGATCGCCTGATTCATGAATTCCAGATTATAGCGGTTGATGTTTTTACGGGCCTTCACTCCTGTTTCGGAGTAAATCACCACATCATCCCTCCGCTTGGCAAAGGCAAGGAAAAGTGCGAGCAGGAAGGTCATAAGAACAATCCAGTGTGAAATCCATATTCCCGTGGCAAAACCTCCTACTAAGATTCGTAAGACAAAACCTATCGCAATGACGAATACGTCTACCAATGCTATTTGCTTTAGTTTGATGCAGTAAGCAATATTCATTAGATAATAAAAGGCTATGATCCCAATCACCTGCCATTTTGTTTCATGTAAAAAGATAAATGCGGTAGCCAAAGAAAACAATAACATGACGACCATGATTACGTATCCCATACCTTTGGAGATCGCTCCCGAAGCAATCGGCCGTTTACATTTCTTGGGGTGGAGCCTATCCGCTTCCGCGTCATATATATCGTTGAAACAATAAATGGAACTTGCTGCAAAGCTGTAGGCGAAGAAAGCCACTATCGCAGGGAGTATATAGCTTATCTCTCCCAAATGCCTGTCGAAAAACAAGGGCAGGAAGATGAAGAGGTTCTTCAGCCATTGATGTGGACGAAGAAGGAGGATTATATTTTTCATCTGTTATTATATTTAATTTCAACCGAATTTCCCGATACGATCCATATATTATCATACTTTTTCGTCAGGTTATCGTTATTCAAACTTTTATTGATATTTTCTTTATTTATTATAATAGTAATCAACAAAATGCTTTGAATAGTGTAGCATTTATTTATTAGAATTTTCGAAAACTTAATCTGGCGTACCCTGAATTCAATATCATTTTTTTCTTTGTCAATGTTTCCACTGCAAAATGTTGAATGGTATCATTCATACCGAAAGGAATTACGCTTTTCTTAGTACATCTGATCATTTGGATATGAAGTGAGTCATCAATATGTTGGAAACGGGCCTTTAATCCGAAAAATAATGATGTTTCATTATTTGCCGTTTTCCGTTTAAGTTCCATCAGGTGAAGGGATACATCATAATAAGTGTATTCAGGATAAGTTTGTTCTCCGTTTTCATGGCAATCTATCGTCATAAGTTGCCATCGGCCGTCCAAATTTCCGTTTATCGGCATTTTACCACAGGAAATAAGAGCCGTAATAAATAGGATGAAGAATATCTTTTTCATATGTTGATTGTTTCTTTATACAGTTCTATCTTAATTGAACTTTTGCATTTTTTTGCCAAATATAAAGAAGTCCAGCACAGGGACTGTTGCTATTAATTTTGCAAACCAAATACAAAGAAAACTTATTAATAAAGAAATTGGAATTGCAATAAGAAGTAACCACCATTCTGTGAACATATTGCCTAAGAACCCTTTATGAACAAACATTCTTAAAAAAGCCCAGTGAACACAATAAATAGCTAAAGAATAAGTACCTAGCTTTAACAAGAGTTTTCGAACGATATTATATAAGATACATTTTTTCGCTAAATATGTAAATACAAAAATAGAAAACAGTCCTCCTAATAATCGATACAGATTATTTCTTATATCGGCTATCCCTTCTATGAACATGGACGAGAAGAAGAAAAAGAGGAAAAAGGAAATCCAATAAAACCAATCTGATTCAGCCAAAGTTTCCAAGAATTGATATCGTTTCAGCCAGACTCCTATAAAGAAAAATGGGAAATAAGCAATAGACTGTCTCCACAGTTCATAATGAAAACTTTTATTTAAAAATAAAAAGACGGCCAATAAAATAATAGTTATTAAAGAATCTATCAATAATTTCTTTTTAGCATTTATAGTATTCAAAAGTACGGCACCTATACTACCTGCAACAGAAAGAGCAAAAAAAGTGATTAAAAACCACAATCCTCTATATTCTGTAAAGGTAGTTAACATTCGATGTGGAATCGTACTCCAATCTAATGTACCTGCGAAATATGCAGAAAATACAGATGCCCACATTATATAAGGTATCAATAGTCCCCGCGTCTTATTCAAGATATATTTCCCAATATTACTTATTGATATATTTTTATATTGTAATTGAGCTATATATCCACCTGCAAACATAAATAACGGCATGTGAAATGTATATATAAAATTAAAAGAACGCAATGTATTCCCATCTCCTTCAATACTATCTCCTATAAAATGTCCTATTACTACTAATAAAATAGCAAGCCCCTTTATTATATCTATAAATTCTATTCTGTTCATTTTATTATTTCATGTTTTTTCGTTTCGTAATTTTGAGATAATTCTTTTATTGTTTTTCTATTATAGCATGAGGTAATAAAAGTTTATGATACGTTTTTAGTTTTTTCTACGACAGAGATTTATTCTCATATTCTTATTGTCAGTTGTATATACAATGTTGTAATCAACTAAAACTTGGTTTAGTACGGACTCTTTGGAATAGTAATCGTAGATAATCCATAAAGGTTTGTTTTTAATTAAATAATCATGAATTTCCTGCTTGACTTTAATATCAACTTTCGATATATTATCTTGAAGCCAAAAATATTTTCCAATGGGAGTAATGTTAGCTATTGACAAGATACCGTTATAAGGGAATAAGTTGTAACAATATATACTGTCTCTCTCGTTTACCGGAATATAATCCATTATTTTATTAACTTCATCATTCAGATTTCGGACTGGTAGCCCGTTTATATAACCAACCTTTTTATATAAATAATCATTTCGGTACACTATGTTTAAATTTATATTTTTCCCAAGACATCTAATGCTATTTACGCTATATGGAAGAAATAGTAATAATAGAATGATATAAGTCCATTTCTTTTGTTGTAAAGAACAACTCATTACGGTTGTAATGTAAATGAAAGGCAATACAATTGTAAAATAATGATTATATCCCCAGCAATTATAAAATGTTAGAAGCGTAATAAATGAGGAGGGAAGTATTATATATGAAAACTTTGTTTTGTATTTTTTATCATACCGATAACTGAAAAATATACAAATAAGACAAGGAAATAATTTTAAACAATTGGAAACAATTAGAGATAAATTGACTTCTCCCCATACTTCTTTGTATTTTAGGTTATACAAGAAAGTAGAATAAATCATATCATCCAAAGCATTATTATAATAAAAGTATAAAATCATGGGAGTAATGGAAATCAGCATCCCTAAGATGAAAATTAATATATTGGGAATTAATCTTTTTATTTCATTGTTTTTGATATAGAGGAAAGATAGCCCCAATAATATTCCTATATTTATACATGCATTGTTTATTCTTAGAAGAGATAATACCCCAAAACAACATCCATATATCAGGGTATAGAGCAAAGGGTGATATAAGTTACTCCCTTTTAAATATTTGATACATAAATATAAAGGTAGAAGTGTAAATATCAAACTCCACTCTTCACACATATTGCCTTCTCCTATTGTTGCTGTATAAAAGATAAGAAAAATCAAGATAGATATGAATATCTTTTTTGATGATGGTATTATATATCTTCCTATTCTGTATAGAAGCTCCAATGAAATGGATAGATTAAGGATTTCTAATAAGAAAATTCCAATTTTGCCTTTAGATATTGCTAATCCTATCATCTGAAAAAGATATAGATAGGGACCCTTTTGGTCAAATAAATCTTTGAAGATAACCTTTCCATTAAGCCAACCCAATCCTAATGTTCGAAATATTGCCGCATCCCCCCAATAATAATTGTTTAGAGGTGAAGCATAACTGGAAAATAGTAATAGAAAGATGGAGGAGATAAGTAACCAACAGATTGTTCGTTTTGTCAGGTTCGTAGACATGTCTTTTGTTTTATCCATGATAATTGGTTTTAGTATATTAAATTCATTCAATTTTATTCTGTTCATTTTATTTTCGTATAGAGTTCTATCATTTGTTTTATTTTATTGTCCCATGATAATTCCATTTGACGTTCTTTGCAATTTGCCGACATTCGTTTCAACTCTTTTCGATTGTTATATAGAAATTCTATTTTTTCTGTAAAATCCTTTATTGATTGTTGAGGATTAGATAATTCAATTTTCAAACCGACTTTGTCATTTACGCAATCACCCTGACCACACGTATTGAAACATAACACAGGCAGAGAGTTGTTAAATGCCTCAAGTATAACGTGCGGTGTTCCTTCAGCGATACTTGTAAAAAAGAAAAGATCACATTGTTGCATGAGTGCCTGTACTTTATCATGAGATATTTTTTCATGCCAAATACATTGCTCTTTGATCATTAATTTTTCAGATAGTTTTTTGAATGGAGCTTCTTCTTCTATGGATCCTCCAACAATATGCAACTTAATATTTTTATTCTCACAGGCTGCTAATGACTTCAATGCTAATTTTAGTTGCTTTGTGAATATGAACCTGCCTACCCAAAGTAACTCAAGAGTTTGTTTTCCTTCAAAATTATGAACAGGATTATTGTTTGTAACATTACATCCCGATTCATTAATTAAAATTGGATTACATTGGAAGTATTTCTTAAGAGCATTAGCGGAATCTGTGGATGCAGCTATAACGAAAGATGCCTTCTGTACTGCTTTATGTACCCTGGTTGCGAATTGTAACTGAGTTTTATTGATAAAATTCTTAGTCTTTATAAAAAGAGATTTTCTCCAGTTCGCATCATCCAAATATGCTGTGGGAAATGCTTCTTTAGCATTGGTCGGTCCCCAAATAAAAGGTTTGTCTAATTTCCATAAATAGCCCGGTTCCCTAAAACCAATCATATTGAGTTGATGTACAATATCAATATTTTGTTCTTTTATTATTTGTTTGGCTATAGCCAGTGTCTTTTGCTGCCATTTATTATAATGGAAATAGAATCGCCAGTCTCCCTGATTCCAACACATTCGTCTAATCTCTTCCGAAACGGGATTATAGTAGAAGTGCATGTTTTTTCCTTGTGGAAGCGTAGGCAGTTCCGCTTCTATTTTTTTACGGAACTCTCCTTCCGTTATGATATGAAGTTCACAATATTTGGCGAGGTTTACACACCAATTCCAGGCCATACCTGGTTCGCTACCCATTCCGGGGGAACAGGCATAGGCATTGATTAAGATAGAATGCATTTAAGTTGATTAAAAATGTGTAGTTCTGAGGTGAAAAATATATTATGATGTTTTTTATAGAAATTAGTGTCTTTAGAGTTTTAAAAGGGTTCCTCCCCAGGAATATCCTACGCCAAATCCGGCTATTAAAATGTTCATTTTTTCTTTAAACATTTTGGTGTCTATTAAATCTTTTAGAGCAATGGGTAAGGTTGATGAAACCGTATTACCTGTATGTTCTAAATTGATATAAAATTTATCTTTGGGGATTGTGCAAACTTTCCGGATTGTATTAAGCATAAATTTATTAGCTTGATGAAATACAAATAAGTCAATAGAATTTTTATCTATCTGATTGTTCTTCAAAACTTCTTCTATTAGGGGAGGAACTGCTTCCAAAGTAAAATTGAAGATTTCTGAACCATTCATATATAGATAGTCTGATGATTGGAAGTTTCCTCCCTCATCTTTCTTTAAGTCATTCTGTAAAAATCTATGTTTGGATGCTCCAGTCTTTACTATTAGATTGTTTGCACCGCTACCATCTGTTCCTAATGTAAAACAACCAATATTGGCGAAACCGACTGTAGAGATTAAGGTTGCTGCAGCTCCATCACCAAATAAAGAACGGTTTCCTTTATCTAATGTGTGGATATATTTACTATATGTTTCGGAGGTAATTAATAGAATATTTTTTGCAATACCCCCAGCTATTAATCCTTTCGCCAAACCCAATCCGTAAATATAGCCTGAACAACCCAAATTATAATCTAAAGCACCTGCTGATGTTGGTATTCCTAATTTATGTTGTAAAATACATGCGGTAGTTGGTAAAAAGTAATCTGGACTTTGTGTACATAATAAAATGAAATCGATTTCAGATGGAGATATTTGATATTCATCAATTAATTTCTGTGCAGCTTTTAAAGCCATATCTCCGGCTGTTTCATCGATTGCGGAGATATGCCGTTCATTAATTCCTACTTTGTCAGTTACCTTTTCGGTGTTCCATTCCGGAAATGTTTTTACCAATTCGTCATTGGTAACTATTTTTTTGGGTAGATAGTAAGATATATGTTTTATATAAGCTTCCATTGTTTCTATTTTAAAGTTCAATTGCCCCTCCTGTTAAGTCGATACAACTTCCCGTCATCCATGTTGAAGTATCGGATAATAGATAAATAGTTAAATAAGCAACGTCTTCGGGTTTCCCGTATCGCTTTAACGGGTATTTTAATTGTGCTTCTTCCATTTCTTCTTTCGTAACTCCATCTTGTAATATCAGATTTGTCCATACCATGGATGGGCATATGCAGTTAACTCGGATTTTTCTAGTGGCAAGTTCTAGTGCTAAAACTCTTGAATAGGAAATTATAGCACCTTTAGATGCACTGTAAATCGCATTTCCTATAGATGGAGTATTAGCTGCCCGGGAGGCTATAAATACGATTGAAGCAGACTTATTTAATTTCTTTTGGGCAAGTAATGATGTCTGCAATAATATTGGACCTTCCAGATTAGGGCGTAATACATTGTCTAAGTCTTTTTGGGTAATTGACTTACATAAAATGCGACTGCCAACTCCCGCATTTTGTACAACTCCATCTAATTTGGGAAGTTTGGATATTAAGTGATTTATATCTTCCTCTTTGGTTAAATCTGCCGTAATAACGGGATGTCCTTTTCCATTCAGCATGGAAAAGGTTTCATTTAACCGTGACTTATCCCTTCCTGTCAAGTAAAGGATAGCTCCCATTTTTGAACAAGCTACGGCAATAGCACGTCCTATCCCTGATGAAGCACCTGTTATTAGGATTTGCTTTCCCAATAAGTTGAACGGGTTTTCCATTACTTTGATGTGACTAAATTAAATAAATCTTTAATTGTTTCGCATGAACGAATTTCTTTCCCTGTAATTGTTTTATTGTAGGTTGTCTTAATCAATGCTATGATAGCAAGGACTGTCATAGAACTCCATTCTTCTAAATCTTGAAATACTGTATCTGATTGAAATTCAGATATGTCGGTGTCGTCAAACTGATTTGCAAAATTGTTAATGAATTCTTGTAATTCCATAAATTTATTGTTTTAAATATTCTTTTATTTCTTGAATACGACTAATAAAATGTTTGTTATAATTATTTTCTAATACATTAATTGTTAATCGTTTATCTAAAGGATATAGTCTTTCTTCATGTTCTATAATTTCTGTGGGAGTAAATTTGAAACCAACTATTTTAGCTGGATTCCCTACAACTATAGCGTATGGAGGGATTTTTTTTCTTATAACTGCTCCTGCCCCAATAATGGCACCTCGTCCTATATGTGCTCCCATTAATAGGGTTACATTAGTTGCTATCCAAACATCTTCTTCAACAATGATATCTTTGGCTTCTGCATATTCATTGTTATTTCCTTTTTCCATAAACCATTCTCCGATAAAAGCAGGATGCGTAGTTGTAATTACGGTCAGTCCTTCTGCAGCGCCGGAATTCTTTTTCATAATAAATTTTGCTTTAGCTGCAGAGATAAGAGCTCCTCCCATAATGTGACAATTTTCATATAAATATATGTTTTCAGGCTCTTTAGTTCTGATGGGAAATCTTACATAGGCTGTTTTATCTATGTAACCGAATTTTCTTCTTCTTGTCTCAAAATAGTATCTATAGAATCCGTTGAGGGAAGAAAAAAACAAGTTTAGTGATATTCTCGTTTTTAGTTTTGTAAAATTCATAATTTTAAATTGAATAGAAACTTTTTACATATTTATCAAAAGAGCAAGGCATCAGATTTGTCCTTTTTTCAATTGCTCCGGCATATTTGTTCATTGCATCATGTAATGTCTCGATAAATTCTTTTTCATTAAGCGGATCGAAGATCTTACCGTTGGAGTTATTTATAAAGTCTAATGCTCCTATGTATTTGCTGGCAATAACCGGACATCCGTATACCAATGCTTCGTTGACTACGGCTCCGAATGGTTCATATCGGCTGGGAAGAATAAAGAAATTGGCTAAGTCGTACCAAGCGTATAATTCAACACCGGAATAATATCCGGCGAAAATAACTTTTTGTTCGATCTTCAATTTTCTTGTCAGCTCTTTTAATATATTTTTCTCATAGCCATCTCCTACTATTACCAATTTATAATCTTCTCTGTCTATTTTTGAAAATGCGGTTAGCAATAAGTCCAAGCCTTTTACTGTGACTAATCTGCCGGTATATAGTATAATATTCCCGGAATAAAGACCGAATTGCTGCTTATATTTTGTAATAATATCCCCGAATTTTTCTCTATATGATAATAAGGTGGATGGATTCTGTATGTTCGGGCAAATATCGATTTTCAATTTAGGGAAATGATCGGTATACCATTTCTTTACAGCCTCACTGTATACGATAATTCCGTCGGCGTGGTTCAGAACATAGTTTCTGGCTTTAGCTTTGAAACCTGATGAATCTTCTGCCATCTTTAAATTATCGGATGTTGTCAGATAGTATCTGTATTTACAAAGTTTTAATTGTCTGTACAAGGCAATCTGTATACTGGTCGGAGAGTATTCGTGGGAGAAAACGACATCCGGCTTATGTAGCTTTAAGAGTTTTAATATACCTGATCTTACAGGTCTGTTGCCTATCTTAAAACCATTGTTTAGAAAAATGGTATTAATGTTTTGCAGTTTATCCAGTAATTCCTGTCGGTTATAGATAAACCCTTCACAATCAGCATTTGTAAAAACAATTATCATATCGTAGTATTTACCCATTTCGTTGAAAATATCTATTCTCCAAGGAGGTAAATACTGATAGAAAACAACAGCTTTAGGCTTTTTCATGTCTTGATACTGTTTTTCAAGTATACGCATATCTGTTTATTTGATTACCTTACAATTCTTCCCTCATCCACCACTCCATCTCCGTTTTCAGTATGCCGCAGATCTCCTGTATCGCAATTCTCATTAATCGTTTCAGGAAAGCGAGGAAGTGTTCTTTCTCACTGTTGACGGAAAATGCATAGACCAGCCTCAGGTAGTAATTCAGCTTAAAGTCCGTGCCTGTGCGCAAACCGTTGTAGGTGTGGTGATTCATTCGTGCGTCGTATGCCAGAGTCCGGATACTGATATGTTCCGACCTTCGGTACGATTCTATTTCTTCTCCCAGCTTGTCGTATATTAAATGGTAAGGGTTAAACCTCCCTTGTTGTTGCATGTCGCTTAGTTGTTAATGTATTATAATTATGCTGTGCTTGTGGCTTCTATGAAAGCCGTTTCTATCTTTCCCGATTCCCCTACTTTTGCCCCCGTTCTGAAAAATTCAGAGTGCTGACGGAATTACCTCCGTCTTCTAAAAATTATCTTAAAACACAATTCCAACGAATGGAACAAGAAGAACCAAGTTCGTTACAGGCGAGCTTTCATCGTGGTCGGCAGGAAACCGATCCGGTCATTATGACGTTTGCCGAAATCTTTCAACTGATCACCTCCGACCGTTATCGTGAGTCTACCGAGAAATTCCGTTATTACGACGGCAACGGTCAAAAACGGCAGGCAAAGGTCTATAAAGACCATGCCGAATTTATCACCCCTTCCGTCATCTGCCAAGGCGGTCGGAGCCTTCAGCATGTCCGTAGCTATACAGGTATCGGCATGGGCGATATCGACGGGCTCGAAGCCGGTGTGCCCGAACAGCTGATGACGCTTTTGTGTCGTGACCCGCATGTGTTGTTGGCGCATATCACGTACTCCGGACACGGTGTACGGATTTTCTACCTGACCGACATTACGGACATGAAATTTCATCCTTATGTTTATCGCCAAGGCAAGGCGTATTACGAACAACTGCTGCATCATCCTTTTGACGAGCATTGCAAGAATGTAACCCGTACGAGCAATCTTTGTCATGATCCCAATGCGTATTATAATCCGTCTGCCGTGCCGATGCATATCGAGGTCTCCCAAACCGATTCCGGAAAGGCCGGTAAGAAACCGGAGAATACCTACCATACCACGGCGGAAAAAGCATCGGACACTGTGCGTAATCTTCTCCAAATGGCGGGAAAGAGCTACACCGAAGGCAATTACAATGATTATGCTTCCTCCGCACTTTATCTGATGAACAATTATGGCGTTCCGCAAGAAGACGCACTTTCATGGGCCTTACGGGAATTTCCCGATTATGAGCGTCCTGCCCTCGAGAGCATTGTCCGTTCCGTGTACCTGCGTACCGGGGAACATGGTGTGAAACAGCTTCCCAAAGTTAAAGCCGGACGTTTCGACTATGCCTCCATCGACGATTTGGAAGCGTATATCCCGACTCAGGCTTCCATCCGTAACAATACCATTCTCGGACGCAGGGAAATATGCTGGGCCGACCGTAAGGGGCATTTCAGGGATATGACCGACAATGACGAGAACACCCTTTGGCTCCGTGCCCGTAAATCCGGTTTAAACAGTAGCCAGAATACTTTTCTGAGCATCCTGAGGTCGGAATTTATCACCGATTATAATCCCCTGACGTCTTACCTTGAATCCTGTCCCCCGTGGGACGGCACGACGGATTATATCGGCCTTGTGGCGTCTACGGTGCACACCACGAACGACACCGAATTCCGCATCGCTTTCCGTAAATGGATTGTCGGTATAATCGCCTCCGTCTATGAAGAGGATGCGGTGAACCAGACTATCCTTACCTTTGTGGGCGAACAGGGCATCTATAAGACCACTTTCTTTAAGAAACTGCTTCCTCCCGTGTTGAAACGTTATTTTTATACCAAAATCAACGGCGGCACACTTACCAAGGATGACAGGCTGACCCTTGCCGAGATGCTGGTCATCTGTTTTGAGGAAATCGATAATATGCGCCTTCCCGAGGTGAACCAACTTAAAGCGATTATAACCATGGAGAACACCAACGAGCGTGCCCCTTATATGCGCAACAAGGATTTCCGTCCCCATATCGCCTCTTTCTGCGCCACGGGCAACAACTACCATTTCCTTTCCGATGATACCGGCAGCCGTCGCTGGAGGGTCTTCCGGGTGACGGGCATCGACAATCCGTATAAGAATCCTATTTTCCATGAGGGACTTTACTCCCAAGCCCTTTCCCTCTACCGTGAAGGCTTCTGCTACTGGTACACCAATGAGGAGAACCTCCGGATAAACCTTCAGAACCGGGAGTTTGAGGAACCCAATATCGAAGAGGAACTGATTTGTTCCCGTTTCCGTCCGCCGGTTCTTGGTGAAGCGGGCAAATATATCTCTACCGCCGAAATTATGGAGTGTATTGGCTCCATGATTAAGTATCCCCTCTCGAAAAACCGTGTGCTCCGTGCGATGGAGACGCTTGAATTTCCGCGTATGCGTGTTCATAACGGGCGCGGTTTTCGGGTCGTTCAGCTGACACCGGAAGAAATAGCCGGTCGGAGAGATGTAACCTGTATTTCCCAAACGCCTGAAAATAAGCCTCTTCCATTCGGCGATTAATTTCGGTGCGGCATTTGTGACACTTGTGACACCTGTTTCTTAACTTTATATAGTATATATATAATAAGTATATGTATATATCACTTATATTATTACTATGTATATATAAGGTTTGAAAGTAGGTGTCACAAGTGTCACAAATGCCGCACCCGATGTTTTTAAAAAAACACCTTAATGTTTGTTTTCAATCACCCTTATGTTTTTAAAAAACATATAGGTTGATTTTAAAAAACATCGGGTTGATTGAAAAAAACATATAGGTTGATTTTTTTAATGTCTTGATAACTATTTTTATTTATGGAGAACTAAAACCTAATTAATCCTTTCTCCATATCCACGGACACATTACCCGTAGATGATTGGTGAAATAGTGGAAACACGCCATCACAATCCCGTGGTGGCGGTTTTCGTAAATGAAAAACTCTTCGGGGTTGTGTCCTAATGGTGAACGAAAAGCTTTCCACCGCTTATTGAAAGGTTTCTTCGGATTGCACCATACGGGCAATGAATCATGTTCGTCACACTCTCCCAAAATACCCGGAGCAACGACCGACTGTACTCCCAATTTCCTTGCACGCATGCCATAATCAAAATCCCCTAAAGCATGACGGAAACGATAATCGTTCATTCCAACTTTTTCGAGAACGCTTTTAGGGAACAATACAATATTACCGTTAAAGAAATCGCACTGTTGTGTTTTATCCGATGGATGCATTAATCCTTTCTTCTCCGTTCTTCCACCATAAGTGATAATAGCCTGATTTCCTACGGCACAGGTCGTTCCTACAATAATACACTTATCCTTATAAGCATTTGATGTTTGTAATAAAACGCTTAATGCATCCGGATAAATGGTAGTATCATCATTCAGCCACATATAGAAATCATAGTCGTTCGTTTCAGCAGCCCTACTCCAAGCCCTATACATTCCTCTGTTCCAAAACAGATTCCCATCTGCGTGAAGGATGTTGACATCAGGGAATTGTTCTTTGACAGCTTCGGGAGTTCCGTCGGTACAGCCGTCATCTGTCAGGTAGACGTCTACGGTGTATCCTTCTATCGGGAGCTGAGCGTATAGGTTTTGCAGGCATTGTAGGGTTTTTGCCTTGCGGTTGAAGACGGTTAGGAGGATGGCTAAGGATTGCATGTTACAATTTAGATCTGTTCCAATCAATATTTTCTTTAATTATTTTACAAGGGATTCCGGTATACATAGCATTTCAGAAATACACCTTTAAACGAAAAAAGTTAGAGAAACGATATTTTCAACTGTTATTAAAATGGATGAGGTTGTAAATTGATATTGTTATACTCAGAATGAAATCGTTTTTTATAAGAGATTTAAGCATGAGATTTATTATTTAATGGATTTTGTATATAGAGAAATATATTGGTCGCAGATTGTCGAATCGTTGTACTTAGTAGTTATTATCTGATATGCTCTTTGAACAACTTTATTGACTTCTTGCGGATTTGTACATACATATTCTAAAGTACTGCAAATAGAGTTAGGATTAGAAACGTCACAAAGGAAACCTGCTTCTCCGTATTGTAAGACGTATGGAACAGCCCCTGAATTTATTCCGCCTATGACCGGGACTTTTCTGACGATGCTTTCAAGTAATGTATTTCCAAAAGTTTCTTCTAATGAAGGAGTTATAAATAAAGTTGCTTGGTCAATATATTCTATAAGTTTATCATGTTTTACTGATCCTACAAGAATAACTTGTTGTAGTAGATTCTGCCTTTTCCATTTTTCTATAATCGGTTCTCCTTCAATGAAAGGTGCTCCTACTAATTGTAAAATAGCATTAGGAAACTTTTGTCTGAAAAGTCCAAAGGCTTTCAATAGATTTTTTATATTCTTTCTTTTGTCATTACTGGAAGATATACATAGAATATTTAATTTATTGGATTGTAAATGTGAATCTGTTCTGATGAAAGATGATTTTATGGAATTTGGAATTATGGGAACGGTTTTATGATATTTTTTTTCTATTAATTGAGCGGTATAAGGAGAGTTTGCTACAAAATGAATGTCTTCTTGTTGAAAAACCATTTCATTTATTATATATTTAAAACACCACGTTATTTTGTTTTTGGCTGACTCAATTTTCCATATATAAGAAGCCCAATCCCTTACTGTACATATAACAGGAATTTGCTTGCTGTAATATGAAGCTGCATAAGCGAAATCATAAGTCCAGTGTGCATGTAAAACATCTAAATCATCTAACCGATCTTTTAATAATACTTTTAACGAGTAAGCATTTTTGTAAACTCCCCATAAGTATTTCCAAGGATATTTTTGGTATGCAGTTACTGTATGAATTTCAAGGTTTTGACTCTGTATTTTAAAACTGTTATTCGCGATTGTAAAAATACGGACAAAATGACCGGCTTTTAAGAAAGATAATATTAGTGTATTTACAGCCGGAGCAGCATTGGGATAACAGTTGCTTTCTAGTAGTATTTTATCTTCTTTCTCTTCGAAGAATGGGAGAAAGGTGCTGATATCCACCATTGAAATAATTCCTATTCTCATTTCCCGATACAATAATATTCGACTCCTAAATTTTTCATTTCCTGCGCGTCATAAATATTCCTTCCGTCTATAACCAATGGTTTGTTCATGGCTTTCATCACGACTCCCCAACTTGGCAGGCGGAACTGTTTCCATTCGGTAAGTAGCAGTAGGGCGTCGGCATTGAGTACGGTGTCGTACATGTCTGCGGCATATTCCACTGCATTACCAATTCGACGGTGGCATTCGTCCATGGCAACCGGATCATACACACGGACTTTACATCCGGCTTTTAGCAATAGATCAATGGTGACCAGTGCCGTAGCTTCACGCATATCATCCGTCTCCGGTTTGAAAGCCAGTCCCCAAAGAGCGATTGTCTTTCCCTGGAGGGCTCCACCGTAATAGTTATTCAGTTTGTAGAACAGAATGCTTTTTTGATTTTCGTTCACTTCCTCTACCGCTTTCAGAACTTTCATACTGTAGCCATTCTTTTCCGCGGTTTTTATCAGTGCTTTTACATCTTTAGGGAAACAACTGCCGCCATATCCGCATCCCGGATATAGGAATTTGTTACCGATTCGGCTGTCCGAACCAATACCTTTACGTACCATATTCACATCTGCACCTACTAGTTCGCATAGGTTGGCAATGTCGTTCATGAAACTGATACGGGTAGCGAGCATGGAATTTGCTGCATATTTTATCATCTCTGCGGATGGGATGTCCGTGAAGATTACCCGAAAGTTGTTCAGCAAGAAAGGGCGATAGAGTTTACTCATTAGTTCCTGTGCCTTTTCGGATTCAACACCGACCACTACACGGTCAGGACTCATGAAGTCCTTGATGGCTGCACCCTCTTTCAGAAATTCGGGATTTGATGCCACATCAAATTCAATGTGTACACCGCGTTTATCCAGTTCTTCCTGAATAACGGCTCGCACTCTACGGGCTGTTCCAACGGGAACGGTCGATTTGGTAACTACTACCAGATATTTATTCATGTTTTGCCCGATAGTTTTTGCTACTTCTAGCACATACTTTAGGTCTGCGCTTCCGTCTTCGTCGGGCGGTGTGCCTACAGCGCTGAATACGATTTCCACATTATCTAGGCAGGAGGTGAGGTCAGTTGTAAAGTTCAGGCGTCCTTCTCGGTGATTTCGGAGTACCATTTCATCCAATTCAGGCTCATAGATAGGAATCTTTCCATTCAGGAGATTCTTGATTTTTTCTTCATTGACGTCTACACAAGTGACGTTTACGCCCATTTCGGCAAAACAAGTACCGGATACAAGTCCTACATAACCTGTACCTACAATTGCGATATTCATAATTGTTTTTTTTAATTATCTTTGCTTCCAGAAAATACTTCTGATCCATATTTTGAAATCCCGATCAGTCATATCGCGGAATTGTTCGGAGAATCCCATGGCAATCATCATCCATAATGAAATGTTCATTATGTCAAATCTATTAAAATCTTCAACCCATCCGTAAGCCCATCTGAAGGCTATAAATACACCTAGAATTTTAATATAAATATTGTTTGATTTATAAACTGCCAAATATGAACTTTTTAAGTAGATAAGACTGTACAAAATAACTCCGACCAGTCCCAACCATGTGAAAATATTGGGGTGACATACTTCATTGGAATGTCGTTCATATTTTCCTGTTTTTAGATTTTCTGCACTATAACTGCCAAAAGACATAGAATCATTGCCTCTTGCAGGAGTACGCCCAAACCATATGTAATTATGTCTGATAGCCGAACTTATAACTTCTTCATAAATGAAAGTGCGTGTATCTGCAGATAAATCTTCCTCAACCCATTGACCATTAACCATTTTTCGTTCAACTATCTTTCCTTCATTTTTGGATAAATCTTCAAAAATGTTAAACTGTCCGCTAATTCCTAGAAATAATAAGATTATAGGTAAGATATAAAATGTCCAGTGCAGAAGCTTTAATATTTTATTGGCAAAGAACTTGTGAAATAATATGCAGGCACTCATACATAAAGTAAAGAATGATTTTAAAACCTGACTTCGTGCTCCCAAATTAGCAAATAGCATTAATAATAATAGCAAGATAAAAATATATCTCCATTTTTTAGGAATGATGGGTAAAAAACAGGCAATCAAAAATATTGGACTTAAATAAAATTGATAGCTCGCAGTTCCTATTATCCATATGAATAATAGAAAAAATAGAGGAATTGCGTATTTAATCCATACGTGAAGTACATCATGCGATATTTTGGGTATAGAAAAAACATATGCAAAAACAGGTAATGACAAAGCTAATGCTCCGGTGATTAATTGTTTCCATTCCCAGTATCCATCTGCAATCAATATACCTCTAATACAACCTATAGTCATCCAGATGAGATAAATGAAGATAATAAGATAATCTTTATGATTGGATGGATGAAAATTCTTTTTTTTAATATGGAATAATAAAAAAATAGTTAAAAAACAAAAGATCCAATATATGACAGTATTTCCTATCGGTATTATACTCCATTGGGAAACAGACATAAAAGTAATTAGAAGTATAAAAAAAGAGAAAAATGTATTTTTTTTACTCATAAACATTATTAACGGACTATCTTGTTTTAAAGAATAAGTGGAATATTATATAAGCGAGAAGCTGTATTAGAGTAAGTTGAGTTTGTGCAACCTATAATTTTTTTTGTTCTACTAAGACAATATAATTCAGTGACAGCATTTTTCATTCCTTTTACTGTGTTTCTTGATAATTCCCATTTAGGGGAAATAATTCTGTTTGGAAATTTTTCAAGAAAAATTTCTTTAATTTGGTAGTCGTCAGAAGCTAGATAGAATTTACATAAAGGATTTACCTCTATTTCTTTGTTCATTAAGGAAATAAATTTTTCTATTGGATTTTCTGCTATTGCCGCTATATTATCAGTTCTACGTATATGAACCCCAATTATGTTAGATTCATATTTTTGAGTTATTTCATTAATTATATTTTCTATTGATTCTATTGGTCTGAAAAATCTTCCGATAGAATGTTGTATTTTTAGTGGGCAAAAACGATTATAGGCTGTTATGTAAATTTTATCCTTACCTTTTATTAAGTTATTGAAATCCATATCTAATATTTTATTTCCTTTATAGGAAGCATCAAATAACATAGAACGCCAAATATTAGGTATAAATAAATTATTTTTCCCACCAGGCTTCAAATAAAATTTGTGTAATGAAGAAATTGTAATGTCTTCGATTTCTATAGGTTGAAATAAATCCGTGTATTCGGCACAACAATCGGATGTTTTTTCCCAGTATATATTAATCGGGTAATGATAATGTTGATTTAATGCAATAGCGCTTAATATAGCATTCATTCGGTTGCATAATCCTGCTGTTGGAACTAATGTTATTTGCATATTAAATACTTTATGAGATTGTAGTTGCTATTTGTATTGTAATATTAATCCTCTTTGAATGGCTTATATAGATTCATTGGCAAGAGGACAATGCCTTATAGATATGTTCTCCGTGAACTAATGATTGCCGTATTTTGTGACAATTTTCAACCATTATAGAGTATTGTTCTGTCGTTAGTTTATCCGCAATCGTATCTATTTCGTCTAATGATTCAATTGTTATGCCTATTTTATTTTCTTCTACAAATTTGGCTGCTGCACTTTTTCTCCATACAATAATCGGAAGTCCGGCAACAATGTACATTGACATTTTATGGGGATTATTGACACATAGATAATTGTCCGTTTCTTTGGCAATGAAATCCCCCTCCCAGATTAGTCCGAAATGTCCTTCAATAATATTAGGTAATATGTCTGCATCGACACATCCTTTGTAAATTGAATTTCTGAATTTCATTTCCGGCCCTCCGTATATGATTAAATTATAATTATGTGGCTTATTATCCATATTTTGAAGAAATTTGGATTTACTTAGGTTACCGGCAAAGACAACTTGTATGCGTTGATCGGGTGTTCTTGTTTTTGTACGTCGTACAGGCAGGTTGTAGATATAATCGAATATATTTAATGAGATAATATTTGAAGTACAACCGAATAGTTTGAGTCTGTCGACCATAATGGGATTATGTGCTATTATATAATCACATTGCGACATTAATTTGATATCTGTGTTTATTTCACTTTCATTTATTCGGATACTTTCCGGTTCAGAGTATCTTAAACAATATAAATCGTGTATTAAAAATATAATCTTAAAATTCTTGATTCTTTTTATTCTTAAAATTTGTTTTAACAGTACATTGGATGTTTGTAAAAATAGAGTGTCTTCTTTTCCCAGGCTGAAAATTCGCATAAAGAGTTTAAATGCCAGTATCGTTTTCGCCAATTTATTGTGCCTGATTTTGGTTTTATCATTTTTCCCTAATGATTGAAATCCATTTTGTAAGACGAAATGAGAGATATCCTTTCGTGCTTTTGACGAAGCATTATATTCATTCAGGACATATTCTTCTATGATATACTTCATATCGTTTGCATATTTAAGACTTGTTCTATGATCGGTGCCATGTCATAATATTTATATTCAGCGAGACGTCCGCCGAAAATAACATTTGTCTCCTTATCAGCTAAAGCCTTATACTTTAAATAGAGCTTATTGTTTGTTTCATTATTTACCGGATAGTATGGCTCCATCCCGTCTTTCCATTCTGTGGAATATTCTTTTGAAACGACCGTTTTGGGGTGAGTGTCAACTTCTGCGCCAAACATTTCAAAATGTTTGTGTTCGATGATTCGCGTATAAGGAATTTCCCGTTCCGTATAGTTTATTACGGCATTGCCTTGATAGTTGGTGATATTATGAATTTCTTCTTCAAAGCGTACTGTGCGGTATTCTAGCTTGCCATAGCGGTAATCATAATATTCATCTATTTTTCCGGTGAACACTATTTTCTCCGCTAATGATTCCCAATAAGGACGGTTTTCAAAGAAATCTTTATCGGACATGGTTTCTATACCGGACAAAAGACCTTCAATCAATTTGTTGTAGCCACCGATAGGTATCCCTTGGTATTTATCATTGAAATAGTTATTGTCAAATACCATACGAACCGGTAATCTCTTGATGATAAATGCCGGAAGTTCCGTGCAGGCTCTTCCCCATTGTTTTTCAGTATAGCCTTTTATCAGTTTTTCATAAATATCTTTGCCAATCAGACAAATAGCTTGTTCTTCTAAATTCCGGGGCTCGGTGATGCCGTCAGCTCTCATTTTTACGACAGCTTCTTGCTTTTGCTCTTCTATCTTAGCTAATGCTTCAGCCGGGGTAGTCACGCCCCACATCTGATAAAAAGTGTTCATATTGAAAGGCAGGTTATACAACTTTCCTTTATAGTTGGCAACCGGACAATTGGTATATCTGTTAAATGGGACAATCGAGTTTACAAAATCCCATACTTCTTTATTGGATGTATGGAAGATATGAGCGCCATATTTATGAACATTGATGCCCTCTATCTTTTCGCAATATATATTACCCCCTAATTGTGGGCGTTTATCAATGATAAGAACTTTTTGGCCGGCTTGTTTGGCGCGATAGGAGAAAGTGGCGCCGAATAATCCTGAACCGACAATTAGATAATTATATGCTTTCATAGACTATAGCTTTTGTTTAAGAAATTATCTGTGGATTTGTTATAACTCCATAGCATGGGTATATGCTTTTTCAACAAAACACCAACTATGTAGAATAAGCACAGTGATAAAATGGTTTTATAAATGCCAAACAGGATATCTGATTGTTGAATATTATTAATATCAATAGGCGATGTACCTAATAATTTGTAAGAAAATAGTGTTAGCTTTTGTGCTATTGGGTTTAGATAGGAAGCATTTGCATGCAATGCAAAAATGAAAAGTGAATAAATTCCTAATTTTTCAAATACTATGCTAAACCTAAAACGGCTAATCAATTTACTTATTATTACAACAAACGCTATACCACCGATACTTGAAGCAAAGAATATAAACGGATTTGGAATAATAGATAGATCTCCTATATCAACTTTAAAATTCATTATTCCTGCATAGATAAAGACCGGTAACGTTAAAACCAGTATAGTAATATCCAATCGTTTTCTATTATTGCTGTGATAGTATAAATCACCCAGGTATAGAAAAGAAGTTACTAAAAACGCTTGTGATAACCATAAGGGTAACTCTATCTGAAAATAGAAAAAGATTAAACCTATTACGGTTAAAAGAAAAATTGGAAGAAACGGATTCTTAAAATTCTTCTTAATAAGGTAATAAAAAGATACGGCAAAGAAAAGGCAGAAAATGAACCATAAAGGATAATCTATGTTTCTAGTCATGTAGAATGTTAAATCAGTGAGAGGCTTATAATTTCCTTTTAAAAATACTTTGAGTATGAGCTTTATACTCAAGCATATCAGATAGAAACTAATTAATGGGACTAACAAAGTTCTCCATTTTTTATAAAAAAAGACACGATATGAATCGTTTGGATTGATAAAACAGCCTGATAACAAGAAAAATAGGGCCATGTGAAATAATAATATCCAATTGAGGATTGGACAACAACCGAATGTATGTCCCCATACGACTAAAATAATACCTATACCCTTAGCTATATCTACGGATTTATCTCTTTGCATATATTTTCTGTTTGAGTTTTAGGAACATTGCGTATGTCATATTTTTTTCTTCTTTATTAAATGAAATGATATAAAAGAAATATAGGTAGGAAAGCATACTGACAATCGCGATAATAATGAACCGGATAAAAGACGGCTGCATTGTCTGCTTAATTATTTCCCCGACTAAAATGCCCAAACTTACACAGAACAACATGCTGAATATTACACTCTTTGTATAACTAAAGGCATTAATTTTACATAAAATCTGACCGAAATATAAGTCACAAATGATTTTGATAATTGTACCGATTATCATAGAGATATATAAGAATTCGGGGCTCATACCTAATATAAATCCAATGATGGTCAGCAGAACCGGCAGGAAGTTAATGATTGAACTCCAAAGCGAATACTTTTTAATTTTACCGACGGAGGCTATTGCTTGTGGTATGAATAAAGTGAGATTCTGCAGTATATTTGTTATTAACAGCAATATACAAAATGAATTGCTATATTGTGGTGGCGTTTTTAACCAAAGTTTTAGTATATAGTCCGCATCTACCAAAACAGGTATAAAGAAGATGGTAACAATGAAAAAAGTTATTTTTGAACCTGTTATAGCGGCACGGAGCATCAATGTATTATCTTTAGCGCCTGCGCTTTTGGTAATAACCGGGTTTAGAGCTTTTTTTATGCTTGAACCGAAAGTACCTAACTGCCCGGATACTTGGTTGGCAATACCTTGCGCTGCATTGGCTATAGTGCCGTAGAAATGATTCAAGACCAATCCCAAACCGTAGCCGGATAAAATCGTTGAAGTACTTCCTAATAAGTTCCAGCCTGCAAAGCTACTCATCTCTTTCATCAACCCTTTATGCCAATATTTGCGAAGCTGTATAATACATTCTTCATAGTGCTTATGGCAATATACCCGCATGATACTCATGGTTATCAATGGAATACATGCCATCAATATTCCATAAACAATCAGTTTATCCGAAAGGGTATAGACAACAATAAAGGCTACTATTAGTTTTAAAACAGATTCGATAATCCCTACAATGGAATAATAGAGCATATTCTCATGTGCATTAAGCACAGCATCGTATGGCACAGTCATTACGGTAAACATCGTGCTGACGATCAGACTTCCATAAACAACTTGTGCTGCAAAAACTCTGTCTGTCGGAATGTTGAGGATTCCATTAAAAAAGAAATAGCCAGCTATCAATAATACTACTCCAACGAGTAATGAAATGAGAAGGTGCAGAACTACACTGACATTGAATATACTTTTCTGTTTTTCTTTATTCCCTTCTCCTTCGGTATAGGACATGAACCGTTGAGTGGCACCTGCCATTGCCGCATTTAGAAATCCCAGCATGGCAATAGCTCCGCCTACGATATTGAAAATACCGAAGTCGGTTGCTCCTAAGGAATTAAGAATCAGACGGGTAGTGTATAACGATATGAACATCGTTACACCCATCTTAGCATATAGATAACCTGTGTTTTTAATTACACGGTTGGCTGTGGACATATTCTAAAGTCTCTGCAATTTTTTGTTCTTCTTTTGTCAATCCCCTCTCCTGCCAGCTATTGATAATCTCATTTGCTTCATCGGCCAATGCTTCATCAAGGACTTCTCCGTAACAATAGATAAGGAGTTGGCATTTCAATAAGGATGGAGACAATTGGTTTAGTATCCGAAAGATACGATCCAAGATGATTTGTTTCTTTTTATCGTCATCCTGACCATATATGACGGCGTTATAACCCATTAAGAGGGATAGGCATAGGGCAGCCTCCTGCTCTGCATCTTTTCCTCTGACGGGAAAAAGTGCATCAACCAAATGACGGATTTCCGTATTCACACGGCTAATGTCATCGGCATAAACAGGTTCGTCAATATAGTCGAGGAAAAGCTGCTGACGTGCTAAGCGTTGCAGTTTCTCGACCTGTACCTGTAAGGTATCCATGTATGTTTTGAATTATTCTATTTTGGTGCAGTACCATTTAGGGATGTGTATCATAACTCCCAGTGTGACAATGGTAATGACCACGTAAAAGCGATTTTTGTAACGGACTAACTTCCCTTCCAAACCTTTGAAAGGACCATGTGTGACGCGAACTCTCTGACCTTTTTTAGCTTCCGCCATAGCAGCATCTACATAGAGTGTGCCTTCGTAATTGGGATCACAGATGGCGCGAAATTCGATCATTTCTTTATCACGTATCTCATAATAACTTTGTGTATCACGATTACGGATAAAAAAGATAGGCACAGGGCAATCACTCGTTGCTTTGCTAATTTGTTTTTCACTCTGTGTCTTTTCCAGAAATAACAGATTATGAACTGCGGGTATCTGAACCCGATGTTTTTTACCATCAGGTGTGATGCGCTCTTCATAACGCATGGGGATGAAAGAATTTAGTCCTTTTTGGGTAAAGAAATCGGCTACAAACTTTTCTTTGCAATAGAAAGTGCGGACGGCATACCATACGCGCGTTTCTTTTTGCTCTTTCTCGTCTGGCTCTTCCATCTCATTTATTAGGTAAAATATTATTTTTTACTTTAATAAGCGTTTCTCTTAGGGATAAACCTTCCTGACTCTCTACAGTGTTATGTGTCTGTGAGTCAATAAGAAATGCCCAAAAGGAAATAGCCTTTTTGTCCTACCTCTATATAAGAGGTAGAATAACACCCCTACATGATTGTCTTTCTGTATATTATGTAACATCTCAAGCTCGATACTTATAACTCTTCATCAAAAAAATGTCAAAATAAGCAGTTAAATGCAAGAAATTAACTGCTATAAAAATTGCTTTATATTATTGTTTTAGCTTATCTTTGCGGCGTTTTAGTACTCTGTCCATACCTCTGTGAGTACAACCTCTTATATAGAGGTAGGACTAATCTTGTCAAAGAATATTTCAGTGTATTTCATCTATATTTCATATTTATCATAAATAATCGGGAAAAGGTGCTCGTATCTCAAACTTTATTTTTACTTTTGTCTGCTGTAAAACAAAGGGGTGCCCCGGTGGGCTGAGATTATACCCTGAGAACCTGATGCAGTTAGTACTGCCGAAGGGATTGTTACTCTTTTCTTTTCCTGCATCCGCAGCTCTTTGTATTTACACATTACTTATTTTATTTATGAACATAAAATGCTATGAAAGTATTGGTAAATAACAAAGAACAGGAAGTTACTTCCGACACTTCTGTTTCCACGTTGGCACAATCGTTGCAATTGCCGGAAAAAGGGATTGCTATCGCTGTAAACAACCGTATGGTTTCCCGTACGGAATGGGATGGTTTTGTCTTGAAAGAGAACGATAACATAGTAATTATTAAAGCAGCTTGCGGAGGATAAATCTAAATGGATTTACAGTTTATTACACATTTCACGGATAGATATTCGTATTATGATTCGGCACGGATGGCACTGGAAGGTGGTTGCCGCTGGATACAATTGCGAATGAAAGATGCTTCTTCGGAAGAATTGGAACAGGAAGCGGTAAAGGTACGGGCATTATGCCGGGAATATCATGCGGTGTTTATCATTGATGACCATGTGGAGTTGGTGAAACGACTGCATGTCGACGGGGTGCATTTAGGAAAGATGGATATGCCGGTGGCAGAAGCCCGTCGTATATTGGGGAATAATTTCATTATCGGAGGTACGGCAAATACTTTCGAGGATGTGAAAATGCATTATGAAGCCGGAGCTAACTATGTGGGATGCGGTCCTTTCAGATATACGACTACGAAGAAGAATCTAAGTCCGATACTTGGTTTGGAGGGATATAGGAATATTATTTCCCGACTGAAAGCGGAGAATATAGCGATGCCGTTAGTCGCCATCGGAGGTATTACGAAAGAAGATATTCCGGTTATTGCGGAAACGGGAGTGGTTGGTATCGCTCTATCCGGAACGGTGCTGAGAGCGGATGATCCGGTTCGGGAAATGAGGGAATTGGTAGAGATGACCCGACAGTTGGGAGTGGAATCGGATTGGCAGATGGAATATTTTAAAGACGAAAAATATAATAAGAAGTAGAATATACGAATATGGAGAAATTGATTATTGCGGGAAAGGAATTTAACTCCCGCCTATTCCTTGGAACGGGAAAATTCAGTTCCAATCAGCTGATGGAAGATTCTATTCTTGCATCCGGCTGTGAAATGGTGACTGTAGCCATGAAACGTGTCGATTTGGATGATAAAGAAGATGATATGTTGAAGCATATCGTTCATCCGAATATCCGGCTTTTACCGAATACTTCGGGCGTTCGCGATGCGGAAGAGGCTGTTTTTGCCGCTCAGATGGCACGCGAGGCTTTTGGTACAAATTGGTTGAAACTGGAGATTCATCCGGATCCCCGTTACCTCCTACCCGATTCGATTGAAACACTGAAAGCGACTGAGCAGTTGGTGAAGTTGGGATTTGTGGTATTGCCTTATTGCCAGGCGGATCCTACGCTGTGTAAACGTTTGGAGGAAGCCGGAGCTGCCACAGTAATGCCTTTGGGTGCTCCTATCGGAACAAATAAAGGTTTGCAAACGAGGGACTTTCTGCGTATTATAATAGAACAAGCAAATGTACCTGTTGTAGTGGATGCCGGTATCGGTGCTCCGAGTCACGCCGCAGAAGCAATGGAACTGGGCGCATCCGCAGTGTTGGTAAATACGGCGATTGCTGTGGCCGGAAATCCGGTAGAGATGGCAAAAGCCTTTAAATTGGCGGTAGAATCCGGACGAATGGCTTATGAAGCCGGTTTGGGATCAGTGGGCTTCACTGCTTCCGCTTCTTCTCCTTTAACTTCATTCCTTGACTAAATAAAAACAATTATGGAAGATAACAAAAAAGATAAGCCTTACGCACATCGGGAAAAGGCATATATACAAGGTACAATGTTTCCTTTTATAAAGGTAGGCATGCAAAAAGTGAACCTTACTCCTACCGTGACTACGGTAAACGGTGAAAAGATAACTACCCCCAATGCTCCTGTTTATATATATGATACAAGTGGTCCGTTCAGTGACCCGGACGTGAAGATTGATTTGAAGAAAGGCTTGCCGCATATGCGTGAAAGCTGGATTACAGGTCGTGGAGATGTGGAGCAATTGCCTTCTATTACTTCCGAATATGGTAAGATGCGCAGAGATGACAAGAGTTTGGATCATTTGCGTTTTGAGCATATTGCATTGCCTTATCGGGCTAAATCGGGAAAAGCGATTACACAAATGGCGTATGCCAAAGCGGGTGTTGTAACTCCTGAAATGGAATATGTGGCTATCCGTGAGAATATGAATTGTAAAGAATTGGGTATCGATACGCATATTACTCCCGAGTTTGTACGTGACGAGATTGCTGCCGGACGTGCTGTTCTTCCTGCCAATATCAATCATCCGGAGAGTGAACCGATGATTATCGGACGTAATTTCTTAGTGAAGATTAATACAAATATAGGGAACTCTGCCACAACTTCCACGATTGAAGAAGAGGTGGATAAGGCTGTATGGAGCTGCCAATGGGGAGGTGATACGTTGATGGATTTATCTACGGGAGATAATATCCATGAAACCCGTGAATGGATTGTACGTAATTGTCCTGTTCCGGTAGGTACTGTACCTATCTATCAGGCATTGGAGAAAGTAAACGGCAAGGTGGAAGACCTTAGTTGGGAGATTTATAAAGATACCTTGATTGAGCAATGTGAACAAGGGGTGGATTACTTTACGATTCATGCCGGGATACGTCGACACAATGTACATTTGGCTGATAAACGTCTGTGCGGTATTGTGAGCCGGGGCGGTAGCATTATGAGTAAATGGTGCTTGATTCATAACCAGGAAAGTTTTCTTTATGAGCATTTTGATGATATTTGTGATATTCTCGCTCAGTATGATGTCGCTATTTCTTTGGGTGACGGACTTCGCCCGGGATGTATTGCCGATGCCAATGACGAAGCCCAGTTTGCAGAATTGGATACGATGGGAGAATTGGTTGTTCGTGCGTGGGATAAGAATGTACAGGCATTCATAGAGGGGCCGGGTCATGTGCCTTTGCATAAGATTAAAGAGAATATGGAACGTCAGATTTCTCATTGCCATAATGCGCCTTTCTATACGCTCGGTCCGTTAGTGACGGATATTGCTCCGGCATACGATCATATCACATCGGCTATCGGTGCGGCTCAAATAGGTTGGCTGGGTACTGCTATGCTTTGTTATGTTACTCCGAAAGAACATTTGGGATTGCCTAATAAGGAAGATGTGCGCACGGGAGTGATTACTTACAAAATTGCTGCTCACGCTGCGGATTTGGCAAAAGGTCATCCGGGCGCGCAGGTGCGTGATAATGCATTGAGCAAGGCACGCTATGAATTCCGTTGGCGTGATCAGTTCCATTTGAGTCTGGATCCGGACCGTGCTTTGGAATTCTTCCAGGAAGGACGTCACACAGACGGCGAGTATTGTACCATGTGCGGACCTAATTTCTGTGCAATGAAATTGAGCCGTGATTTGAAAGACGTGGAAAATAAATAAAATGGAAGCCGGAAGTTTTAAAGAAACATTATCAGGAAAACTGGGCAGGCAGATGGTAGACGGTATTGTGAGGCAGGTGGAAGAAACACCTGCCCGCTTTTCCGAACTCTATTCTTTATTGGATGATGAAGACTCAAAGATTTCATGGAGAGCTGCTTGGGCATGTGAAAAGCTATGCCTGAAGTATCCTGAATTCTTTTTGCCCAAACGCGAAGAGTTGATGGAACGGGCAGTGCGGTGTATGCATGACGGTCAAAAACGCCTGTTATTAAATATGGTTTATCTGCTTCCCGTGTACGAACCCATTTCTGTGATGTTTCTGGACTTTTGTCTTTCAGCGATGTTATCTCCTAATGAAAGTGTTGCCGTGCAGGCGGTTTGTATGAAGTTGGCATATTCCCTATGTCTGAAAGAACCAGAATTAATGGGTGAACTTCAGGCTTATTTGGAGAATGCGGAACCGGAATATCTTTCTACGGCCGTACAGTGCACACGAAGAACGATTCTTAAAAAGATAAGAAAAGGGAGAAATAATAGTTTATCAGAACTTTAAAATAGCAAATACAATGTTTTCAGAAGAACTTGAAAAAATAAATTGGGAGGAGACGACCAAAGCCATCTACTCCAAGACTGATGCCGATGTGCGACGTGCGCTCGGAAAGTCACGTTGCGATGTGGATGATTTTATGGCATTGCTCTCTCCTGCTGCCGAACCCTATCTGGAGACGATGGCGCAATTAAGCCGTAAATATACGTTGGAACGTTTCGGAAAAACCATGTCGATGTTCATCCCTTTGTATATAACAAATTCTTGTACTAACTCTTGCGTATATTGCGGATTTCATATCAGCAATCCGATGAAGCGTACTATCTTGACCGAGGAAGAGATTGTCAATGAATATAAGGCAATCAAGAAACTGGCTCCGTTTGAGAATCTGTTGTTGGTGACGGGTGAAAATCCTGCCAAAGCCGGAGTACCGTATATTGCTCGTGCGCTTGACTTGGCAAAACCTTATTTTTCTAATCTTAAAATAGAGGTTATGCCTCTTGATGTAGAAGAGTATGAGGAACTTACGCATCACGGTCTGAATGGTGTTATCTGTTTTCAAGAGACTTATCACAAAGCGAATTATAATATTTATCATCCTCGCGGAATGAAGTCTAAGTTTGATTGGCGTGTAAACGGTTTTGACCGTATGGGGATGGCGGGAGTACATTCTATCGGTATGGGAGTGCTTATCGGGTTAGAAAAGGATTGGCGTACGGATATTACGATGATGGCTTATCATCTACGCTATCTTCAGAAGCGTTATTGGAAAACCAAATATAGCGTGAACTTTCCTCGTATGCGCCCGTCTGAAAATGGTGGGTTCCAGCCGAATGTGATTATGAATGATAAGCAATTGGCACAGGTGACTTTTGCCATGCGTATCTTTGACCATGATGTGGATATCTCTTATTCAACCCGTGAACCGGCAAAGATTCGGGATCATATGGCTACGCTTGGAGTGACTACCATGAGTGCAGAAAGTAAAACGGAACCGGGAGGATATTATAGCTATCCGCAGACTTTGGAACAATTCCACGTAAGTGATGAGCGTACGGCAAAAGAGATAGCAGCTGTATTGAAGTCTTTAGGACGAGAACCGGTTTGGAAAGATTGGGATGAATCCTTTGATCATGTAAAAGCAGTGTGATATGCGTTATGACAGACAACTTATTCTTCCGGAAATAGGTGAAGAAGGACAGCGTAAACTTGCCCAAAATAAAATCTTGATAGTCGGCGTCGGTGGATTAGGCTCTCCCATTTCCTTGTACTTGACAGGCGCAGGTGTGGGTACTATCGGACTGGTGGATGATGATGTGGTTAGTATTACCAATCTTCAGAGACAGGTACTTTATTCGGAATCGGAACTGGGTATGAAGAAAGCAGAATGTGCAGCAAAACGGTTGGCTGCACTAAACGGAGATGTTAAAGTAATCCCCTACTCAACCCGTTTGACAGAAGAAAATGCGAAAGAATTAATCGGTCAATATGATATTGTGATAGACGGATGCGATAATTTTGCCACCCGTTATTTGATAAATGACTGTTGCCTTGAACTGGGTAAAGTGTATGTTTACGGAGCAATAGGTGGTTTTGAAGGGCAAGTTTCCGTATTCAATTATCAAGGGAGTACGAATTACCGGACGCTTTATCCCGATGAAAAAGAAATGACGGAAATGCCAGTCCCGTCAAAAGGAGTATTAGGAGTAACTCCCGCCGTGGTAGGCAGTGTAGAAGCGAATGAAGCAATAAAGGTTATTTGCGGTTTTGGTGATGTCTTGGCTGGTAAATTGTGGACAATCGATTTACGTACAATGCAAACGAATATAATTTTGTTGTAAAACCTTTGTAGCATAGATGTTAATCATTAACTTTGCTCTGCAATCACATATTCAATAGATCATGAAACTAATCGTAATAACCAAACCAACGTTCTTCATTGAGGAAGATAAGATTATCACAGCCTTGTTTGAAGAAGGTCTGGATATTCTTCATTTAAGGAAACCAGAGACAGCCGCTATGTATTCAGAGCGTTTGTTAACGTTGATTCCGGAAAAATATCATCGATATATTGTTACGCATGAACATTTCTATTTGAAGGAAGAGTTTGGTTTGATGGGAATCCATCTCAATGCACGAAATTCGCAAGAGCCCAAAGGTTTTTCCGGTCATGTAAGTTGCTCTTGTCATTCCATAGAAGAAGTAAAAGCGAAAAAGCGTTATTATGATTACGTTTTTATGAGTCCGATATTCGATAGTATTTCTAAGAAAGATTATAACTCCGCATATACCCCCGAAGAACTTCGACAAGCTGCTAAGGAAGGAATAATAGATAAAAATGTAATGGCATTAGGAGGCATTAATCCCGATAATATACTACAGATAAAGGATTATGGTTTTGGTGGTGCTGTTATTTTAGGTGATTTATGGAATAAGTTTGATGATTGCAAAGATCAGGATTACCATCGCATTGTACAGCATTTTATTAAATTGAAAGAAATGGCGGATTAAAAAGATATTTTTAGTTCTATTAAAAGGATGTCCCTAATCGGTCATCCTTTTTTTGTATAATAAAGAGGATAGGAAGGTTTTGTTTTCTTCTTTGGGAAGTGGGCTTTGGTGGTATTATCTGGATACCGGAGAGATAGAGCAGGTCTCGTTTATTCAAGAAAAGAATATTTCTTCCATGTATCTGGATTCACAGCAGAGGATTTGGGTGGCAGTTTATAATAAAGGTGTATATTGCTATAGTTATGACGGAGAGCTATTGGAACATCTGGAAGCACCAGACAGGTTGACTCATAATATCGTACAGGATATGCGGGAAAAAGAACAACAGGCTGGGAATATTTCAAGCTCACAAAAACGAAGTGAGTGATTGCAACATGTAT
>ENA-USUG01001861-USUG01001861.1-human-gut-metagenome-genome-assembly--contig:-NODE-1861-length-33939-cov-13.800957_pt1 | contig 33939 bp, 29 predicted proteins | sample MGYA00250059_ERZ773394 | MGnify/ENA primary metagenome ERZ773394 (study PRJEB29103, sample SAMN06111957) | human gut metagenome | biome: human gut; feature: ankylosing spondylitis patient; material... | reverse complement strand
AACTTACGCTGTTCCCAATCATCCTTGAATCCTTTAAAGCGAATGGCTGGTTTTTTATTATCACTCATCTTTTTCACCCATCAATAGCGCTCTAAACTCGCCAATTCCCTTCATATCGTACTCGCTGCCTTCCAGATCATCCATCATTTGCGCCAACAGCTTCTCTGTCTCGCTGATCTCATCCTCGATTTCCAGAAATGTTGATGCATATTTGCTCTGAAGTGCTACTAATTTACTTACCAATCCATCTACAATCGTATCTGGCAGCTTATGCAAGCTAGATACAAGCGGAGTAATCCACTTTTCTTCCAGCAAATAAACAACTTCCTCATCAGACAGTTTTTCAATCGTAGCCTTTGTTTTCTCCTGAAGTGCTGCACTCTTGCTCTTGATCTGGCTCTTGAGTTCCTTTTCCTTCTTCGTTACATTCTCAACTGCCTCTAATATCTTGCGAAGCTGTACACTCTCCTCTGAATGATCTTTCTTCAGTTCTTTGATCTTTTTCGAAACTTCCTTTGTAACAAATGCATCTCCTTCTTCTGTCACTATTTCCTTGCAGGACTCTTTCTGATCTTCTGTTAATGCTTCTAACAAAGACTCGTACTCTGATGGAATTTCTGCCAGTTCATTTTCCATCTGCTTCAACTCATCGGATTCCGCTTTCAGAAGAGTTGATTGAACAAGATCGAATGGAATGATATGACCAATCCATCCTTCCTGTACTTCTTGGTCTTTTCCGTCCTTTTTCTTGATTACAATGTTCGGATCAACCTTTGTAATTGCAGCTCGTCCTTCTGTCTGAATTACTTCAAGATCGGTTGCAATTTGTGTCCAATCATCATCAAGAAGCTGGAATGCTGCATATTTATCAACAAGTGGAATCGCTTCCAAACGTGCAAAGACATCATCACTCAAAATAGATTCTTCTTTTGAAATCTCAACCTGTTCCATCTGATCCACTAAAAAAGTTTTTAAGAATGATGTGAATGATGCAAATGCTGACTTAAACGCATTCTCAAATGCAACAACATCCGAATTTTCTTTGATTGCACTCTTTATATCATCAACTGCAATCGTAACATACGGAATATCACTATCTGTAAATAATGCCTTTTTCAATTCTGGAAATGCCATCCAAAATTCATTTAATTCATCAAGCTCAGCTTTTGGGATTCCTCCAAACATAGAAGCATAGATATCCCAATGTTCAGCAGATTCTGAAGAATCAACGTAACGCGGAATGTTTAGATTGTAATCGTTGCTTCGAATTTCTTCACGACTTACAACTCTTGAGAATTTATGAATGCTTTCGCGCTTTGTAAAGGTATCAGCAATACGCTTAATATCGGATGCTCTGAGCTTATTGTTCTTTCCCTCTTTAATAAAGCCTTTGGATGCATCAATAATAAGGACATCTGTATTTTCACGTTTCTGCTTTAATACCATAATGATCGTTGGGATTCCAGTTCCAAAGAAAATATTTGCTGGAAGTCCAATAATCGCATCAATATTGTTATTCTCAATCAGATTTCGTCTGATCTCTCCTTCCTCACCACCACGGAATAATACACCATGCGGAAGTACGATAGTCATAATACCATCTGACTTGATATGATACAGATCATGAAGCAAAAACGCATAGTCTGCCTTGCTCTTTGGTGCATATCCATACCGATCATATCTAGGATCACCTTCTTTATTGCTTGGGTCCCATGGCTGAGAATAAGGCGGATTGGATACGACTGCATCTACATACAACGGATCATAAGTATTGATTGGATCATTGTCGTCAAAGAATGGCCAGTCCTCTTCTAAGGTGTCTCCATTTCTTGTCACAATATTGTCCGGTTTTATGCCACGCATGACAAGATTCATACGAGTCAGATTATAGGTGTTTTCCTTTAATTCCTGCGCATAGTATTTGATATTATCGGCATCTGGCATATACTTTGCTACACTCTGACCAATATTGATCAATAAAGAACCTGATCCACTGGTCGGATCATAGATCTTAATCTCACTCTTTCCTTTTAAGTGACTTGCTACAATCTCAGACATCAGAAGAGATACCTCATGAGGGGTGTAGAACTCTCCCGCCTTTTTACCTGCATTTGCCGCAAACATGCTAATCAAATACTCATAGATAAAGCCCAAAACATCGTAGCCCTGCTTTCCATCCATCGGAATATCTTTGATGAGCTGCAACAGACCACTAATTGCCTTTGTCTGTGTGCCTGAGCTATCTCCAAGCTTGCTCAAACCAGTCTGCACGGTATCAAAAATCTTATCAAATACATTTTTATGCGTGTTCGAAATCAGACGGCTGAATGCCGAAAGTGCATCACGGACATTGGACACGTCAAAATCTTTTCCCATTGATAGCCATGTAGAAAACAAATTTTCATATGCAATAAAATAACCGATATTCTCTTGAACCCACTTTACAGTTTCTTCATCCTCTTCTGTAACTGTCTTCAAAAGCTCATCGTCATATTCATTTTCCTTTAAAAACTTTACTTCCTTATCTGACAAGTACTTATAAAAAATAAATCCAAGAATATAATCTTTATACTCGTTTGCCTCAATCTTAGACCGCATCTGATTCGCGGATGCCCAAATCTTTTGAGCAAGCTGTTGTTTATTCATACTTTTACCCTTCCTTTGTACCTTCGATTTTGCAAATTCATCGTCGAATTTTTCTGTTTATATTTAATTTGCTTTCGAACATTTATTTTAATTATAACAGACCGTTATAAACAATCAAGATTTTTCTTCAAAATTCGACTTTATCCGACAAAGATCTATTTTTCTCACTTCTGGACAATTTGTCCAGAAGTTACCTTTGACGAATACGCCATTTTGAAGCATTATCTTTCTTTTACTATTGCAAATCGTTTCTCACTTGTTGAAAAAGATCCCTTTACCTGAATCCTGAAATCTGTTTTGCTGTTAGTAACCCCACACAGTAATTCGACATTACTATATTTCAGCAATACACTTTGGCAGATCGCACCTATATCCTGTTCTCTGATATATGGCTCTGACATAAATTTCTTTACAATATAGGGCTTGATGTCTTTTAACACTTGATCCATTGTTGCTGTTTTTAATTTTCCACTCATCTTTTGACTCTTTCTCCTCCACTTCTGGACAAATTGTCCAGAAGCGAGAATTGAGGATTTATTTTCATTACAACCAATTAAATGTAATTCTCATCAATCAATTGAATCAAAGTATCCTTAAAATTCGATTTGGTAATCTTAAGCTCATTGCTCCCCTGCATACGAATCACTCTCGGATAAGCTTTTGAGCGCTCAAGTTCTGCAATAATGCTACCACTTTCTCCTTTTCCTCGACCACTATGTGGTGATGGCCCCAATAAAACAACTCTGTACTGTGGTGCATATTGCATCTTTCTGAAATCATACTTTTGAATTTGCTCATAATCCAAACAAAATTCGAATCTACTCTTATCTAATCCCAGTTTCTTAGCTACACTCAGCAGTACATCTTCTTTAACCTCAGTTCCACCAACCACAACGATTTTACCGTCTCTGTACGAATAAAACTCATCCTTACTTTGAAGAAGATCAGACATATTCATCATATCTAACCATTCTTCTAATCTCTCTGTTCGGTTCAATTTTGAAAGAATGGCTGTGATCTCCTCAGAAAGACGTTTTATAATTTTTTCTTCTAGATCTGAGAGTTCAATAATTGATAATGCCATATTTACCTTTCTCCGAAAATATTCTTCAACTCTGCCGTTGCCTTTTGAAGTCGATACTTCAATACTTTTATTTCATCCACTTTTGCTAAATATTTTTCCGCAATCTCATTCTGTTGTTCCATTGAAGGATTTGGAATCAACATATTTTTAAGACTATCAACAGGAATGTTAGGAAGGGTTGCTCCAACCGTAATTCTTGATAAAGCTACTGTTCCTTCCTCGCTCTCTAAATACGCTTTTACAAAATATGGATTAGCTTTGGTTTCATCCAATTCAATGATATACAGGTTTCCATTTGCTAATATCTTCTGTCCATCTTCTACAGCTGCTACAGCTACCTTTATTGGTACACCATTCTTAGAAATGATCAAAGAATTATTCTTCAGGCAATACTTTTCCTGCTTCTTGTCAAGATCTCTTAAATATGGCAGTTCATCGCTGATCATTCCATCTCGAATATTAGCAAGCATCAAATACTGATACTGTGTTGGCGTATCTGAAACCATATCATCCAGAACTGAAGCCTTTATCTGCGCTCCTCTGGTAATATTTTTAATAATATCAGAAAAAGGAATACCGTTTTCTACCTTAATTTCTGTCTGTAAATATCTCGATGGATTGATGTCATAATCCATATCTGCAATTTCCGTAAGCCCTACCTGTTTAGAAAATTCGCCATCTGTTTTCAGCATATTATAAATTTTTTCAATTGCCTCATCACTAAACTCATTTTGTCTTCTTCCTACTGTGGCAAGCTCACTCGCATCAACAAATTGTACAGACTCAAAATTATTTTTACTAAGAACTAGTATTGAGGTGGCAATCGCAGTAGAAGCAAACATTTTTTGTGGCAATGCAATAACAGCTTCCAGAAATCCCATCTTGATCAATCTTTCACGGATTTTTTTGCTTGCTCCACCATTCCATGTTATTCCATTCGTAGTCACTACTACAGCTTTGCCATTTTCGCTTAAGTGATCTACAACATTAAGAATGAAATACCAATCTGCTATTGCAATTTTCTTTAGCTCTGGCATTCTCTCATCAAAAGTGTTTAATTTTCTCTCAACACCCAGCATATATTGAGGTCTAATTCCCCAAGGATAATTGCAGAAAATTTTATTGAATTTCTTATCCTTAGAAATTTCCAATGCAGAACCCAGTTCTATTTCAACTTCATTATTAAAAATTGAAAGTCTAATTTCAGAAATTTCTTTTGCTTGAATTTGAATATCCACTCCATATAAGGAACATTCGTCATTTTGCAATGCTGCAAATGTCAGGAAATTTCCAACTCCACTACATAAATCTGCAACTCTATCATTTTTAGGATTTAAAATTTTATATGCCAATTTAATAATACTTGATGGAGTCTCGCATTCTGCACTAAACCTACCTGTATTATTATTTGAATACCACAGAACAACCGCCAGCAAAGCATCTGACGTGAACTCTTTTGAGATTTCAACTACATTGCCCCAATACGAATCTGACGTTCTGTCTTTCAAAAAATATTTCTGTGACTCAGGTGATTTTTGATCCACAAAATTTATCAGTTCATTTGCAGTCAATATATTTTCCTTTTTCGCAAGATATGCCAAATACGCAGCAGCGATAATCTTTGATCCTAACGAATCATCCTGCTCTCTCAGCCTTGAAGCGATGCTGGATGCATATTTTTCTACATTTGCAAATTCTTTGCATTTTAATTCTTTAATGTTCAAAACAATTACCTCCTTGGTTATTTATAACCTTATCTATGAGATGATTCTATCACGCAATTATTTGATTGTCAATAACCAAATTAAGGTTTTTTATAACCAAATAATATTTCATCATATATCGCGAGATAATCTTCATCTTGTTACTCGGCTAGAACAGTCTTTATCAAACAATTCGTTCAGAAATTCGTGTCTAATTTTGTCGAACGATTTTGTTTGCTTTTTTCTACAAAAAATGATACTCTTATCTCGTACAAAAGATGAAATCGGAAATCGGTTTCGATGAAATTACATCACGCTAAAGGTGATTGCTGAATCGCAATCCCCCTTTCTCACTTCTGGACAAATTGTCCAGAAGCTGCACTTTAATCTCATTTATCAGTTCTGTCTATTTTCGCTTTCATCTTCATTAGCCATAAACTCAGCATTTACTACATGGCATAAAACTAATCTCCCTGCTGCAAAATCAATCGTTGCATTACAATGAGCGCAAGAATAAAAGAAGCTTTTCTGCCTACTGTTTATGAGTAAACGCATCCTAGACGAACATAGCGGACATTTTACACCTGCTTCGTTTGATGACCAGTAGACTCCCTTTATCTGATTAATTGCCAATACAACGATATATATATTTGCTGCACCCGCTTTTTTTAACTCTCGAATACATTCTCGCAGCGTTGCCCCAGTACTCACAACATCATCCAAGATAACAATATTTTTTCCTGCTAAATCGGTTGTACATTGAAATACCCCTTTAATATTTATCTCCCGTTCCTGCTGTGATAAATTTTTTTGCGGTGGATACTCTTTTATACATTTCAATTGCTCCGAAATATCGTCTACATCCAATTCTTCGCAAATCTTATGAACAATTTCTGCAAATCTGTTTTCCTTTTGTGGTTTCGGTGGTACACTACAAATGGCATCAACATTCCTATTCTCCATAATTCGTTTTAAAGCATTTCTGTAGATTACTGCAAATACATCATTGAACGCACCATAAGACCGTCCCCCTTCCTTCTTATTGAGATAGATTGCTGACGAATACGGATGCAATTGATTCATATAATGTGCATAGCCAAAATATCTTCCAAGCATATACAACGGAAATATCATATCATCCACTTGAAATTTTACTGGCACGATCACCCCTCTTTTATTCTTTTCTGGAAACACAAGCACCTCTCCATAAAAACCTTCTCCTCCATTCGAAAGAAATCGCTGAAGAACATCTATACTTTTAACGATCACATCAGGAGCATTACTTGCTTCTTCATAGTTAATTGTCCTATCGGTTATCCAAATGGTTCCTCCAAGAAACTCCATTGCATTCTGCAAGAACTGTATATTTTTCGAAAGATACGCTATTTCCGTAGCTTTCAGTTGCATTTTTTTCAAGACTTCGCCATGCATTACATGATTGGGGGCAAACAGTTTCAAATATTTTTTCACACACCATACTGTATCTGCTCCGTATTGGTTCGATAATCTTCCTGAAATTTGTTCGTCGGACGTAATAAAAAAACACTTATAATGCACATCGAAAATATGCCAATCAATTTCCTCTTCGAAACTATCCGCATCAATAATCAGTCCTTTTAATTCTGTTGTACATCTAAACACAAATTTTCCTCCATCGTACAGTCAAGCAAAAACTATTCTTCCATCAGTATCGGCTCCATCCAATCAATTTCACATTGATCCTGCGAAATCTCATCCAGTTCTTGCATATATCCGTCTATTGTCTGTTGTGTGATCTCTTTTGTATTCTCTTTTTTAAATATATTATTTTCCGCCAAGCGCTCTAAGACATCCCCCGGTGTATTAACGATCTGCGCTCCTCTTTTCACATATCGTGCAGGCCATGTTATTTTTTCCATTTTCAGAGCATTCTCTGGAATCATAATTTGTCTTCCCTGCTTCAAAGCAAAGTCTGCCTGTTTTAAAGCGCCCGAAGTTTCTCCTGCTTCCATTATGACAGTTGCTAATGAAAGTCCACTCATAACTCCATTTCTCAAAGGGAAAAACCATCTCTCAGTCTTCGCTGCTGGTGAAAACTGAGAAACTACCAAGCCTCTTTTCTCTATTTCTAGCTGGACTTCTTTATTTTCTCTAGGATAATACTGATTCAAATTGGTACCTATAACAGCAATCGTATTGAACCCCGATTCCAAAGCTGCCTTATGTGCTGTCACATCAATGCCTTTTGCTAATCCTGAAACGACCGTTATTCCATTTCGTCCCAAAGCACGTGCCAAACGAACTGTATTCTCTTTTGCCTTTTCTGATGCCTGTCTTGAGCCAACCAATGCAACCGTTCTTTTTTCATGTAGTAGTGCCTTTTTTCCTCGAATATAAAGGAAACGTGGTGCCTGCTCTGTATTTTCCAGCAATGTCGGATAGTCCTGACTTCCTCTCTTTATAATTTCGTCAGTCTCCTTCAGCGCTGAAAAAGCATTTTTTGCCTTTTCATACTCAGTCAAAAGACTTAATTTGCTCACACCAAAAAAACGTGTATATTCATCACATACTTCGGTCGCATCAAGTGGAATTTCAACTCGCACCTTCTTGCCAAATTCATCAAATAATGGCTCTAATTTATGTTCTGTGTAGTTCAATACATTCATAAGCGTAGCATAATTTAATGCCTCTTGTTTTTCTTTCGTGTCAATCTTAAACATAGTATCTCCACTCCTATGATCTACCCTTTCAAATATTTCAAGTTCCTCTTTTCTTTTATCAAGCTCCTCAATATGAAAGATCGTACCAGATACACACTTTTTTAAGGGCTTCACCTTCCCCTCTTGAACTAATTTGTTTAATCTTTGAACAGTAATTTCCAAATACTCAGCTGCTTCTTTTGAAAACAACAATTGCTCTGCTAATCCTTTCTCATCCATCGCAAAAACCTCCTTGTTCCAATATTACCTTATGGGTTTCAATCTGTCAACCCTTATATTTTTTTCTATTTTAAGAGCTTTTTATCCCCATATATGTACAATCTTTTTTATATGATTCTACAAAACAATTCCAGCAGAAAAGCAAAAAAGCCGCTACCTATCGTAACGACTCTCTCACCACTTCTTGTTTCAGTGCTAACTTCTGGACAAATTGTCCAGAAGTTGGCTTTTACTTCAAAAGTGAAAATAATATTTTTTCTACTTGATCTACATCAATTGGCTTCGCTATATGACCATTCATTCCATTTGCAAACGCTTTCTTTCGATCTTCCTCAAATGCATTTGCCGTCATTGCAACTATCGTGATATTTGCCTTTTCTTTATCTGACAGCCCTCTAATTGTTCTAGTTGCCTTATATCCATCCATATTTGGCATCTGAATGTCCATTAAAATTAAATTATAAGTGCCTGCTGGCATTTGCTCGATCTTACTAACGCATTGGATTCCATCTTCAACTCGATCAACCTTTAATCCCATATCTTCCAAAATTGTCATCGCAATCTCAGCATTTAAGTCATTATCTTCTGCCAACAAAATATGCTTTCCTTGAAGATACTCTTTGCGAACTGCACTAGAAGCAGCCTCCAATTTCTGATCATAGTATTTCTTATCTGCAATTTTATGTTGTAATATAACCGTAAATTTGCTTCCTTTTCCCAACTCACTCTCAACTTCAATGGTACCGCCCATCATATCAACAATTTCTTTTACAATCGGCATACCAAGTCCAGTTCCTGCTACCTTTCCAATTGTTGTATTTCGTTCCCTCGTGAAAGAATCAAATAAGATCGTAAGATACTCTTTGCTCATTCCAATACCATTATCAATAACCTCGGTTTTTATTCTCACGAAACCTTCTTGATCACATGGTAACTCTTGAGACCGTATCAGCACAGTTCCACCGGAAGGTGTGTATTTAACCGCGTTACTAACAAGATTAACAAAAATCTGCTGAACTTTCGTTGAATCGCAAAGAATATGATTATGCTCCACTTGCAATTCATATGTAAAGTGGAGTCCCTTTTTCCTTGCCTCAGATTCAAATACACCCTCAATTTCTTTTAATATATCTTCAACTTGAGTGTAATTTTCATCTAATTCCATTTTTCCACTTTCAATACGAGCCATATCGAGTACATTATTGATAATGGATAAAAGTAAGTTTCCAGACTGTTCTATCTTTTCTTGATAATGTAATAACCTTGGATTCGTCAACTCTTTTTTCATCAATTGATTGTATCCAAGCAACGCATTCATTGGTGTTCGGATGTCATGTGACATATTAAAAAGGAAATTGGATTTTGCTGCATTTGCATTTTCTGCTTTTTGCAAAGCCTTTTGCAATTCTTGTTGACTTTCCTGTAATTTCTGATTCAATTCAAAAGACTGATTGGCAGCCTTTTTTGCCTTTGCTTCTGCAATTCTCGATTTTTTTAGAAAGTTAAGAATAATTAACAAGACAATTAAAAATACAGAAATCAATACAACTGCAACTGCCAGCAGATTGTCTTTTATAAAATCTATTACTGTAACTTTTTTTGCATTGCTTTCATACATCGACAATGCACCTGTAAGCATAGAGGATGACATTGTTTTCAATGTTTTATTCAAAATTGACAGTAAAATTGTATTTCCTTGACTAACTGCAAAAGACATATTTCCCGGCTCGACTAGGGAAACACTATGAAGTTTATTATCTTCAATATATCTTGTTAACTGCCCAGCTTCCGCAATAAAACAATCTGTCTGTCTATTTCTCACTGCCTTTTCCGCAGCAGCACATGAGTCGTACTCAACAATTTTCCATGTTGGATAATTATAATATATATACCATTTTAGTAAAATATTATTTTTCTCTATCGCAACACTATTTTCCGTATTCTCATCAAAATAGCTCTTAGCCGTAACTGCCATCATATTGAGTGCCAAAACAGTATTGGACAAAACAATTTCATTTTGTTCAGCAGCATATGGATTTTGTGTCACATGAAAAATCATGTCGATTTCATCATTTTTCAATGCCTGTAACTGCTCTTCTAGCGAGTCAAAACCTGTTACCTCAAATTCAAGTGTATGTTCGCCCATACAACTCGCTGCAAATACAATATAGTCATTGATTACACCCACTAGTTTACTGCTCTCAGCGTCAAAACGACTGATACCAGAATCTTGATTCAAATAGCCGATTCTAATATCTCCATGTTGTTTTAACCAATCTGATTCCTCGCTTGAAAGCACTGGACTAGATACCGATGAAAGATATCTCTTATAAAGTTCGTCTGCATAAAACGGCTTATCACTTTCCATTTTACGCATGGCATTATCAAGCTCTTCTTTCAGATCTGTTCGTTTCTGATTGATGCAATAATAAATATCAGAGCCACCAGTTGTCGCAATCGCAGACATTCCAAATTCTATCCATTGAGGTGTTTCTATAGAAATCACACAATCAAGCTCTTGATTTTCTGCCATCTTCTTGCCTTCTTCAAAGCTCTCTACATAGACGTGTTGAGTATTAATATTGTGTTTTTCTTCCCATTCATAGAATTGTGTTGCCTGCACACTCTGTTCAAGCATACCGACTCGTTTTCCATTTAAAGTTGACAAATTATATGCTGAAATATCTGTATGGACAAGATCCGCATACAGATAATATTTTTCCTCACCCATAGGCAATTCTGAAAATAACATTGTTTTAGAGCGTTCATCTGTATAAGAAAGCGCTCCCATTATGTCAATTTCTCCTGTCTGCAACATTTCAAGCAATTCTGACCATTCGCCCTTCACATATTCATATTTCCAGCCAGTATATGCAGCCACAGCCTGTTCGTACTCGTAACCATATCCACTTCTTTCACCATTCTCGCCAGTGATATGGTAGGCATCTTCATACCATCCAACTCTAACAATTTTTGGCTCCGTTTTCTCTGCCTTTACTGTAATAGGTAGCATAGAAAGTAATATAAAAACACATAAGAAAAAACAGCTGTACCTATTTACCTGAATCCCCTTCTCATGGCTTTGCTTGCTTGCTTGCTTGCTTGCTTGCTTGCTTGCTTGCTTGCTTGCTTGCTTGCTTGCTTGCTTGCTTACAAATTCTATTTTCTCCTTCATCCCTCGTCAACCTCCAATTTCGCAAGTGTCTGCCTTTTTATTTTGATATGTTATAGAGTACCATTCTTTATTCAGACACATTGTTCTATCGGAATTATTATACTGTTTTCCCTATTAAATGTCTATGGTTACTGACATTTTTTTGTAAATATCATGATGATACCTTACTTATTATAACTATTGTTATTTTCTGTCTCCCACTTCTGAATGATCTGTTTTATCGCTCGTTTTCTTACTCTGTTAATGGTCTGATCTGACAGTCCTTCCTTAATGATTTCCTTATACTGTTTTCCTTCAATGTATATTGCTTTTAAAATTGACTGTTCTCTTGGTGGCAGCTGAAGATAATACAAATAAATATACTTCACACGATCTATGGACTCCATGATTTGAATCATATTTTGATGAATTTCCTTTTGATAGCTTTTCTTTTGCTGTTCATATAATAAGTAAATATCATCAAGTCCTTTACTTCCACCACCTACATAACCTTCATTTTCGATTCCCGGACTTTTTAGCTGTAGCATTTCAATCAGCTCTTCTGCATCCTCATACTCCTTTGAAAGCATTGCCAATCGCTGATGATAGCAAGCCAATAATTCATCATGTTGACTTAATACTTCTATAACATCTTTTTCTGTCAGTTGATTTTTTAATTTTTCCATAGCTATCTCCCATATTTTTCTATTTATATACAGAAAGAGCCGCCAAACCTACTTTGACCGCTCTTTCCTTGATTTCATATTCAATTTAACTTCTGGACAAATTGTCCAGAAGTTACTTAGCTCAATTTTAGTTATCCTTAACCGTTTTCTATCAACCTACTCCTTGTATATCAGAATCCGTATAATGTTTTACTTCCTGCTGATAGTAATGGCTAATCGTGCTTGGAGCATTAAATAGTGCGACAAGCAAATATGCCTTTATATTAGCTATTTTTGTAGTTGTATTTTTTATGCAGTCCATGACATACATCACATGCTCACTTGTTAATCTTAAAAACTTAGATCTCACATAATCACGAGAGTATACATCACCACTGATTTTGATTATCTCGCTTTTTGCGCAAACTACATCGCAAATAAGGTCAAACAGTTCTTTTAACAGGTCTTTATCCATGTATGCTACATCATTAGTCATGTAAAAGTCATAGTCCAGATTCTTTTTGATCTGCTGTATGTAGGCATCACTCTTATCCATCTCATCCTTGCAGCTCTGATCTCGCTGATTTGATAGATTAGATGGATTGATAGAATTATAACTCTGATTGTTATAGTTATTATTGTTATAATTAGGGGCAAAGTTTTTAACCTCCAGAGGTAAAACTTCTTTACCACCAGAAGTTAAATTTTTTGAATTCCAGAAGTTAAATTTTTTTACTTCTGGAAGTTCAATTTTTTTACTTCTAAAATCAATCTCGCCCTTTTTTTCATCATTTGCAGCCAAATTTGGGCCTTTTTCCCCTTTTTTCTCTTTATCTTCATCAGAACTGGTAACTTTTTCTGACTCCCAGAAGTTAATTTTTTTTACTTCTGGAAGTTCAATTTCTTTACCACTAGAAGTCATATCTTTTACTTCTAGAAGTTCACTTTCTTTACTTCTGGCAGTTATATTTTTTGCTTCTATAGCCGTCAAATCGTCTGGCTGAAAAGAAGGTTCCTCTTCTGGATACTCAAGACCTTCCTCCGTTATTTCTGTTCCATCTCCTTCTTCCACTGCTTCATTTTCTGATTCTTCACACTCTTCCTTAAGCACGAAGTTCTTTACATAAATAATATCTGGCTTGCCAAGACCTTTTCTTCTACGCTCGATCAGCCCAAATGTGTCCAATTCTTTCATGATTTTCACACAAGTTGGCTTCGAACAACCCAGATCATCCATTACGCTATCAATCGAATAAATGATATATGCTCTATTCTCATCATCTAGCCAATGATTTTTCATTGACAATGCCATTCTGTCCAGCATAAGTCCATACAGAAGTTTTGCATCACTAGAAAGACATTTAAAATGCTGATCTTTAATTAGCAATCTTGGAATACGGTAGAACGAAAACTGTTCCGATTGCACTCCATAATAATAATCAAACTTTAACTCGTCTACCATTACTGGATATCCTCCTGTTTCTTTTTCCATTCATCTAATAAATTGAGAATGACACTTTCAATCTCCTCACTGCTATAGCGCTCATCAAAATATTGGCTGAGCTTATCAGTCTTGAATGTAACTTTTCTCTTATGCAGACTTCTCGTTTCCAATATTAACTGGATCGCTGCTGGTGTCAGCGGTTCCTTCTGCTCATATGCTTTTAATCTTGCCGACTGCTCCATGCTCAATGCAGCCCCTTTTTGTTCAATCGCATCTGCCACAAGCTGCTGTGATTTTTCTGATAGAAACGATAGATCCACGCCCTGAGCAACACCCATTTTTTTCTCATCTACCATCTGAAGCAGCTGATCCGACAATCTGGACAGCCAAATGTATCTCTACACCTTCTTTGAATTTTCTCCTGCTGCTTCTCCTACCTGCTCCAGTGTGTTCTTTCCAGTTTCCTTTCCAGATTTCTTTCCCTGATGCTTTAAAGCTTCATACTTTAGCTTATAAGCCTTTGCCTTCTCACTTGGGAGAATATTTTCTCTCTGGATATTTGTATCTACCATCATGATGGTTGCCTCATCGTCCGTATATTCACGGACGATAACTGGCATTTCTGTTTTACCTGCAAGCTCTGATCCATGCTTTCTGCGATGTCCAGCAATCAGTTCATAGCCGCCCTCAGCTCTCGGTCTTGCAATGCCAGGCATAAGCACACCATGCTGACGAATGCTCTCTGCTAGTTCTTCCATTTCCTTGTCGTCACTCACCTTAAAAGGATGATTCTGAAATGTGTGAAGTTCACTCAATGCCACATTCACGATCTGATCAGATGCTGCTGGCGCATTCGCGCCAAACAGATCATCAAAGCTGTTTAATTTTACTTTCTTTGCACTTCCTACTTTACTCATTTCCTAATACCTCCTTTGTTAATGCCTCATAAGCTTTTGCTACTTTTCCGTTTGGATCATGTCTGTAAATACTGATTCCTTCCGCTGAGATCTCTGCTGCTCGTACAGACACCGGAATGCTGCTATCAAATACCTTAACTCTGCTTCCATAGTTCTCAACCACAAGTCTGCTGATGTCTTTTGCATAGTTTGTGCGACTGTCAACCATCGTCATCAAGATTCCCTCTATTTCCAGCTTTGTGTTGATCTGGCGCTTTACCTTGCCTATTGTCTTAATGAGCTGTTCTAAGCCCTTAACAGGCAAATATGCAGCTTGTACAGGAATTAGTACACTGTCAGCAGCTGCTACTGCATTGATAGTGAGCATTCCAAGTGATGGCATACAGTCGATTAAAATATAATCGTAGCGTTCTCTCTGCTCGTCGATGTAGGAACGTAATACAGTCTCCCTCATCATGACATTGACTAACGACACCTCGATACCTGACAGTTCAATGTTTCCCGGCATCAGATCAATCCCTTCCTCATGCTTCAAGATGCCATAATCTACCTCCATTTCTTCCTCATTGATGGCATTTGCCATTACATTGGCAAGCGTAATATCAAGCTTGTCTGGCTCTCGAAAGCCAAGGCTTGCAGTTAAGCTTCCCTGCGCATCTGCGTCGATCAGTAAGACCTTCTTTCCCTGTCTTGCAAGTCCAATTCCAAGATTGCTTGTTGTGGTTGTCTTTCCAACTCCACCCTTCTGATTTGCAATCGCAATAACACGGCATTTATTCTTTTTACTCATGATCAATTCTCCTTTATCATTTTGCTATTTGTCTTATATTTTTTTTCGTATTTCCATGTAACATCTGTAATACTTTGTTGTCCCTTTGTTGGTATATAGATCTGATGTTTCCAAAACTGTGATCTGCAAATGATTTTGCATAAGCTTTTGAAACCATCTAATTTCGCCCTTTGTACCCATCAATCTTATTTTTAACACTTAATCTGATCCTCCTAACCACTTATGCAGCTTGTGATTGTAGGATGCATACTCAGGATAGCGCAGTTGAATCGCTTGCCAGAAAAACGGTGCATACTCACAACAAAACAATTCTTCTACGCTATACTGTCTGCATTCGTATAGCTGCTCTTCTGGTGTATTTTCTTCATTTACGCTTGGTGTTCCATTGCAATACAGGTTGAATGCCATTCTCACCACTTTCATACTTCCGCTCGTCTGCCAACCTTCATTTAGGCATTCTGGCTTTACACAATCTGTCTTAAAGTCATAAATGCGGCTGATGTTTCTTCTGGTATCATTGCTGATACCAAGGCAGTAACACAGTGCCATGTGGTATTCGTCCTGATATTGCACCTCTTTTAATTTTTCATAGTAGAATTTTTCATGGGCATTACTTTTAAACATAATGCCGTTTTCTGTTTTGTTTGTTGCACCTAACGCTGTACTGTTCATATTGACTCTCTCCTTTTTCTTTTAGATTTTTTCGACAATAACACAAAAAGGACACCTTCCCAAAATTTCTTTTGGGAAAATGTCCTCGTAGCACACCAAAAATTCACTTTTCCTAGGTACAACAAACGTAATATCACTTATTATCACGTATTATACAACAAAAATTTGTTGTACTTTTGTTGTAGTACACAACTTTTTCTACATTTTTTACAACTTTTTTAATACAGCTTTGCACCTGCCGGGATTCTGTTATTTACCATCAGAAGGTTCAGTCCTTCATGACCATCTTCCTCATGTACTGCTGAAATCAGCATACCCTCGGAAGCGATTCCCATCATCTTTCTCGGCGGCAGATTTACGATAGCGATTGCTGTCTTACCAACCAGTTCTTCCGGCTCGTAATACTCATGAATACCGCTTAAAATCACGCGATCCTTACGTTCTCCATCGTCTAATGTGAACTTAAGAAGCTTCTTTGACTTCGGTACTGCTTCACATGCCAGGATCTTAACTGCACGGAAATCTGATTTTGCAAATGTCTCAAAATCAACCATTTCCTTGAAGATTGGCTCGATCTTTACGTTGGAAAAATCGACCTTTTCTTCTGCCTTTGGAGCCTCCTCAACTGGCTTTGCAGCCTTCTTGTCGGAGTCGAGTGACTTCATTGTCGGAAACAGAAGAACATCTCTTATTGCTGCTGAATCTGTTAACAGCATTACAAGACGGTCGATACCATATCCGATACCACCTGTCGGCGGCATACCTACTTCCAGTGCGTTCAGGAAGTCTTCATCGGTATGGTTTGCTTCCTCATCACCAGCATCAGCTGCTGCATCCTGTGCTTTGAAACGCTCTCTCTGGTCAATCGGATCGTTTAACTCAGAATATGCGTTACACATCTCCCAAGTATTGATATACAGCTCAAAACGCTCTACCTTGTTAGGATCGGACGGCTTCTTCTTTGTAAGCGGAGAAATCTCAATCGGATGATCCATAATGAATGTCGGCTGAATAAGCTTATCCTCACAGTACTCCTCGAAGAACATGTTGATGATATCGCCTCTCTTATGACGTGCCTCATATTCAATCTTATGCTGATCAGCTAATGCCTTTGCTTCCTCATCAGTCTTAACCTGATCAAAATCGATGCCTGCATACTGCTTGATAGCATCAATCATAGTAAGACGTGCAAATGGCTTTCCAAGATCAATCGGTGTTCCATTATAAGAAATCAATGTACTGCCACATACCTTTTCAGCCAGATAACGGAACATGCTCTCAGTCAGCTCCATCATACCTTCATAATCTGTGTATGCCTGATACAGCTCCATCAGAGTAAACTCTGGGTTATGACGTGTATCAACACCCTCATTACGGAATACTCGGCCAATCTCATATACTCGCTCAAGTCCGCCAACGATCAATCTCTTTAAGTACAGCTCAAGAGAAATACGAAGCTTTACATCCTCATCAAGTGCATTGTAATGAGTTTCAAATGGTCTGGCAGCTGCACCACCTGCATTAGAAACAAGCATTGGTGTCTCTACCTCCATGAAATCTCTTCCATCGAGGAAATTACGGATTTCCTTGATAATCTTAGAACGCTTAATAAAGGTATCCTTTACCTCTGGGTTCATGATCAGATCGACATAACGCTGACGATAACGGATATCGGTATTCGTCAGGCCATGGAATTTCTCCGGAAGAATCTGAAGACTCTTAGAAAGCAGTGTAATCTCAGCAACATGTACAGACTTCTCACCTGTTTTTGTGGTGAATGGTGTACCCTTGATACCTACGATATCACCAATATCCATTTTCTTAAATGCCTTATATGCATTCTCTCCAATGCTGTCTCTTGCCACATAGCACTGAATATTACCGTCTCTGTCCTGAATATTGCAGAAAGATGCCTTTCCCATAACACGCTTGCTCATCATACGGCCTGCGATGGAAACATCCTTTCCTTCAAACTGCTCGTAATTGTCCTTAATCTGCTGTGTATGTGCAGTTACATCATACTTTGTGATGGTAAAGGGATCATTTCCCTGCTCCTGCAGCTCAGCAAGCTTCTCGCGGCGTACCTTAAGAAGCTGATTAATGTCCTGATTATTATCCGCCATCGTATAAAACTCCTATCTTTAATATCTCTTTACGTCTAATACCTGATACTTTACTTCATTGCCCATGAAGTCTACTTTAATGATGTCGCCTCTCTTTTTGCCAATCATTGCCTTTCCAAGAGGAGACTCATTGGAAATCTTGAACTCAAGGCTGTTCACCTCTGCGGAACCAACGATAGAAAACTCCATCTCCTCGCCAGACTCAAGATCCTTTAAGGTAACTGCTGAACCAAGGTTTGCAACATTGTGGTCAATATCATCATCAGAAATAACAACTGCATTCTTGATCAGGTTTTCCAGTTCCTCAATCTTTGCCTCGTTGTCACGCTGCTCGTCTCTAGCTGCATCGTACTCAGCGTTCTCGGAAAGGTCACCCTGCTCACGTGCCTCTTTGATCTTATCTGCAATCTCCTTACGAATGATCACTTTACGCTCATGTAACTCGTCTTCCAGCTTTTTCAGACCTTCGACGGTCATCATTTTCTTTTCTGCCATGACTGTAACCATGCCTTTCTACGGCCTGCCTGCAGGCTCATTAATATTATTGATTTCATACTTTAACTTAAAGAAACGACAAAAGAACCTTCTGTCGCTCAAACTATTATATCGGAAACAGCAAACCTTGTCAACAGACTTTTTAGCTCCTCATAGGTAGTAATTTGATTAACCTCCTGGCGGAGTTTGGAAGATCCCGAATACCCTGCCGTGTACCACGCAACCTGCTTTCTCATCTGCAGCATTCCCATATGTTCACCTACATATTCTATCTGCATTGATGCATGACGAAGAATCATCTGACATACTTCTTTGTAGGTTGGACGCGGACTAATTGGCTGTCCTTCAAATGATTCCTTTAATTCTCTAAAGATCCATGGATTTCCCTTAGCCGCACGCGCCACCATAATTCCGTCACAGCCGGTTTCCTCCATCATTTTCTTTGCTGATGATGCATCTGTGATATCACCATTTCCGATAACAGGAATTTTAACCGCTTCTTTTACCTGGCGAATGATCTCCCAATCTGCCTTTCCACTGTAATACTGCTGTCTTGTCCGTCCATGAACTGCAACTGCTGCTGCACCGCTTTCCTGTGCAATTCTTGCAATCTCAACGGCATTTACGCTTGATTCATCCCATCCACGGCGAATCTTCACCGTTACAGGCTTTTTTACCGCTTTTGCCATAGCTTCTATAACTTTTCCGGCAAGAATTGGATCCTTCATGAGTGCCGATCCCTCATGATTATTGACAACCTTTGGAACTGGGCATCCCATATTTAAATCAATTATATCATATGGGCCTTCCTCTAGTTTTTTTGCCATATCCGCCAGAAGCTCTGGCTCACTTCCAAACAGCTGCACGGCAAGCGGATGCTCACCATCTTCTGTTTCTAAAATTGGCTCTGTATTTTTGTTGTGATATGACAATGCCTTTGCACTGACCATCTCCGTATATAAAAGTCCACAGCCCATTTCCCTGCAAAGACGACGAAATGGCAGGTCAGTTACCCCCGCCATCGGCCCTAACGCAATAGGATGGGAAATTTCTACTGTTCCTATCCTCATAAAATTTCTTTTCCTGCCTCTTCCACTGTTTTATTCAAAAACATCACGCGATAGTACATCTCAAGCGATGACATTAATTCACGCTTTTGTCTTTGTAACTGATGCAGCTTTAATCCTGCACCAATATCATCATAATAATAATCCATATCATCTGCCGTTGTCTTCATGATCAATGTTCCGTCCGGCTCAAACTCAAGCGTCAAAATGCCGCCTATGTCTTCGGTAAACCAGACACACATGATTTGAAGTTCCTGTTTAACAGCATCCGGCAGTGCTGAAAATTCCTGATTCAGATAGTATTTCTGATCGTATGAATTTGCTCCGCAGAGCACTACATTTTGTTCCATGGTGTTCCTTGTTCCTCTTTGTGCTTTATTTTAATTTCATGAAACGCCCACTCGGTGAAGTGGCTTCGCTCAGTAACAATGCTTACTTATACGTACCCGTAAATGCCCCTCACAGATACCTCTCCCGCGATGACTTCCTCGACTTTTCCATCTTCGCGCTGTACAAGGAGTGCGCCGTCCTCTTTTATTCCAAGACAAATTCCCTGCCAGGCGCCTGACGGTGCCAGCACATTAACGCGATTGTCCTTATTTGCCAGGCGGCTTTCATACTCAGCCTTTAAATTTTTCAGACTCTCTGCGCTTACAAATTGTTCATATAAAACTTCAAATTCTTCGAGAACCTTTGCCAGAAGTTCATTTCGAAGAAGCGTTTTTCCTGTCACAAGTTTTAACGAAGTTGCAGTGTTTTGAATTTCCTTTGGAAAATCGGTCATCTGGACATTTATGCCAATTCCTACAATCACATAATGAATCTGATCCATATCAGCACTCATCTCTGTTAAAATGCCGCAAAGCTTTTTTCCCTGATAGACAATATCATTTGGCCACTTGATCTGTGTTTTGATGCCGGCATATTCATCAATTGCACGGCTTACTGCAAGCGCCGCAACTAATGTAAGCATGGATGCGTTTTCCGGCTGAATCTGTGGACGAAGCAGAAGAGAAAACGCAAGTGCACTTCCCTTTGGTGTCTCCCAATGTCTTCCAAGACGGCCTTTTCCTGCCTCCTGCGCATTAGCCACAGCAACGCTTCCATTAGGTGCGCCCTGCTCTCCTGCAAGCTTTAATCTTGTATTTGTAGAATCGGTGACATCATAGACCATGAGATTTTTGCCAAGCCATTTTGTATTAATGCGGCTTGCACAGCTCTCCTTAGTCAAAATATCCGGTTCTTTTTTCAGGCTGTACCCTTTATTTCGCACTGCCTCTATCTCGTATCCGTCCTCTTCTAAGCTCTTCATTACTTTCCACACTGCTGTTCTTGAAACATTCAGGTGATCTGAAAGCTCCTGACCAGATAAAAAACCTTCTGTGCTTTGCAAAAGCTCCAATAATTTCTGTTTCACAGACTGCCTCCCAAAATTGTTAATATACTCGCCGTCAGAAAGCTCACCATAAATGTAGCGCCTATCAGATACAATATGCCGCCTGCCAGATGGCTTTTGTCCTCACCTATAGTTCGGATTCCTCTTGCTAAAAACAAAAGTGCTGCCGCTGCAAATGCGATAATAAAGAAATACTCATAATGTTTCCAATCCACCACCAGAATCACAGCTGATATGACGATCAATAATGACATAAAAATCTCTGTCAGCGCGAATCCCCATCTTTTGCGTCTGTGTTCCATAGCCTAACAAAACCTCCGGTTAAATGGTTGCTGCAATCACAGCTTTAATCGTATGCATACGGTTTTCTGCCTCATCAAATACAATTGACTGGCTGCTCTCGAATACTTCATCTGTCACTTCCATCTCAGTCAATCCAAACTTTTCTGAGATTTCTTTTCCTATTCCTGTATTTAAATCATGGAATGCTGGAAGACAATGCATAAATACAGCCCCCTCTGCTGCATTATCCATAGCTGCCTTATTTACCTGATATGGAAGCAAATCGTGGATACGCTCCTCCCATACTGCAGCCGGCTCGCCCATGGATACCCATACGTCAGTATAAATGACATCTGCACCTGTCGTTCCTGCCTTAACATCCTCTGTCAATGTAACAGAACCACCGCTTTCCTTTGCAAATGCTTTACACTGCTCAACTAGACTTTCATCTGGGAAGTATTTCTTATTAGTGCAGGCAGTAAAGTGAAGTCCCATCTTACTGCAGGCGATCATTAGGGAATTACCCATGTTGTATCTGGCATCGCCCATATAAGTAAAATGAATGCCTTTTAAATGACCAAAATGCTCGCGGATTGTTAAAAGATCTGCTAACATCTGAGTTGGATGAAATTCATTTGTTAAGCCATTCCAAACCGGCACTGATGAATATTTTGCCAATTCCTCGACAATTGCCTGGCCATAACCACGATATTCAATTCCATCGTACATGCGGCTTAACACTCTTGCTGTATCTGCAATGCTTTCCTTTTTTCCAATCTGAGAACCTGACGGATCCAGATAAGTTACGCTAATCCCAAGATCATGTGCTGCTACCTCGAAGGAACAGCGTGTTCTTGTGCTTGTCTTTTCAAAAATCAGCGCAATATTTTTTCCGCGAAAAGTATCAACCAAAATACCTTCTTTCTTCTTATCCTTTAAGTCTGCCGCCAGATCAAGCAGGTAAGTAATCTCCTCTGGTGTATAGTCAAGCAGTTTTAAAAAATCTCTTCCTTTTAAATTCATCGCAAACCTCATTTCTGCTGCGGCTGCAGCGGCTGTCTTGTAAAGCTGGCATTCATCATTAGTATAAATTTTCAAAACATAATTGTCAAGAAAAAAGGATATATTAGTCTAATACCAGTTTCCCATTTACTACATGATAATCACGATAACGGTGGCGAAGCAGCTTTTTTCTCATATACGAAAACGTGTACGCTTCTCCTTTTGCTGCTGTCATCTTTAACAGGTATTCCAGCAGGAAACGAGTTTCATCATTCATCACATAAACATCCTTTGCACGTGCATAATATTCCCATGCACTGCGGCATGTATAATTTTCCTTCTGGTAATTACGGCTTGCACTGATTCTGTCAATTACCATCTCTGCAACAAAGCGCTTTGGCATCTTAGCTCCTATAAAACCATCTTTAGGATTGACAGCGTAATCGATCCAATATTCAAAATGATGGCGGTTGCGTCCCTTATGATGCAGCCAGCCCTGTGAATATCCTTTTTCTTCTTTTTCGCGATTGATCGGACTTCTTTTTCCGCCCTCATAATATTTCACACCTGCAAGAAACTCAATTGGTGCATATTTTGACAGATCATGCTTCAGACCCTGACTGATCAGACCTACCCTAATACAGTCTCTTGTGACTAGCCACTTGTGATGATTGATCGTGTGAAGATGTCCTAAAAATTGTTTTATCATGCTTGCTCCTTCCAAAATTTTCGCTGCTGCTCACTATTTAGGCTATGAACTACAGCCTTTTTGAAAATTTTTACGAAAACGTTTTCGTTTCCTCTTGATTTTTTATTTTTTTTCTACTATACTGATTGTAACAGGGTTTTACCGCTCGAAATTTTGAATAACCCGAAGAAAAGGAGGTTGCTATGAAATACGGATATTTCGATGACAGCTCCAGAGAGTATGTCATTACCACCCCAAAAACCCCCCTGCCATGGATTAATTACCTTGGCTGTGAGGATTTCTTCTCTATTAAGTCCAACACAAGTGGCGGCTATTGCTTCTATAAGGATGCAAAGTTGCTGCGACTTACACGTTATCGTTACAATAATGTTCCTTTTGATGATGGCGGTCATTATTTCTACATAAAGGACGGCGATACCGTTTGGAATCCAGGCTGGCAGCCTGTACAGACTGAGCTTGACAGCTATGAGTGCCGTCACGGCATGGGATACAGCATTTTTACAGGTGTTAAAAACGGCCTGAAGGCACAAGTTACTTCTTTCGTTCCGATGGGCTATACCTGTGAAGTCAACAAGTTAACTTTAACCAATGAGTCCGACACTGTCAAGAATTTTTCTGTATTTTCTTATGTTGAATTTTGCCTGTGGAATGCCATGGATGATATGACAAATTTCCAAAGAAACTTCAGCACTGGTGAGGTTGAGGTCATGGGTTCTGTCATCATTCACAAGACCGAGTATCGTGAACGCCGCAGACATTATGCCATCTTTGGTGTAAACACACCTATAGACGGCTTTGATACTGACCGTGACAGCTTCCTTGGCGCTTACCGTGGTTATCATAACCCTCAGGTTGTCGAAGATGGAAAATCTAAAAACTCTATGGCAAGCGGATGGGCTCCGATTGGAAGTCACCAGATTACCCTTTCATTACAGCCTGGCGAAACAAAAACTTATATTTACGTATTAGGCTATTGTGAGAATCCTGCTGATCAGAAATGGGAATCACAGGGCGTTGTAAACAAGGCTCCTGCTAAAGCTCTTATGGAAGCATTTGCAACAGAAGCACAGGCGGATGCAGCTCTTGATCACTTAAAGGAATACTGGAGCCAGCTGTTAGGCAAGTTCCATGTTGAGTCTGACTATACAGAGATGAACCGCATGGTTAATGTATGGAATCAGTACCAGTGTATGGTTACATTCAATATGTCCCGCTCTGCTTCTTACTTTGAATCAGGAATTGGCCGTGGCATGGGATTTCGTGATTCCTGCCAGGATTTATTTGGCTTCGTCCATCTGATCCCTGAAAAGGCAAGACAGCGTATCATTGACATTGCTTCCACTCAGATGGAAGATGGAAGTGCTTACCATCAGTATCAGCCGCTGACAAAGCGCGGCAACTCTGATATTGGAAGCGGCTTTAATGATGACCCGTTATGGCTGATTGCTGCTGTAGCGGCTTACATCAAGGAAACAGGCGACTATTCTATTCTTGAGGAGTCTGTTCCTTTTGATAACAAGGAAGAGACTGCAGTTCCTTTAATGGAGCATCTGCGCCGTTCCTTCAATTTTACAGTTACACACCGCGGACCACATAAGCTTCCGTTAATTGGACGTGCTGACTGGAATGACTGTCTGAACTTAAACTGTTTCTCATCTGAACCTGGCGAATCCTTCCAGACAAGCGGACCTTCTGAGGGACCAGTTGCAGAATCTGTATTTATTGCAGCCATGTTTGTCAAATATGGAAAAGAATACGCTATGCTTTGTCAAAGACAGGGATTAGACAAGGAAGCTGACGATGCACTGGCACAGGTAGACGATATGTATCAGACAATTCTTACCGCTGGCTGGGACGGCGAATGGTTTGTCCGTGCTTATGATGCTTACGAGAATAAGGTTGGTTCTCATGAGTGTGAGGATGGCAAGATCTTTATTGAACCACAGGGCTTTTGTGTACTTGCTGGCGTTGGCATTAAAGAAGGCCATGCAAATAAGGCACTTGCCAGCGTAGAAAAGATTCTTGATACAAAATATGGCATTGTCTTACTGCAGCCAGCTTACAAGGATTATCATCTTGAACTTGGTGAGGTTTCCTCTTATCCGCCGGGATATAAGGAAAATGCTGGTATCTTCTGCCACAACAATCCTTGGATCTCTATCGCTGAGACATGCGTTGGTCATGGAAACCGCGCGTTTGATGTATACCGCAAGATCTGCCCGGCGTATATTGAAAACATCAGTGAGATCCATCGCACCGAACCTTATGTATATTCTCAGATGATCGCTGGTAAGGATGCGAAAAACTTTGGTGAGGCAAAGAACAGCTGGCTGACTGGAACTGCTGCCTGGACGTTCTTGAATGTTTCTCAGGCAATCCTTGGCATACAGCCAGATTATGACGGACTTGTCGTTGATCCATGTATTCCATCTGAGTTGTCCGGCTTTACCATTACCAGAAAGTTCCGTGATGTTACATACACCATTGAGGTTCAAAATCCAAACAAGAGCCAAAAGGGTATCTCAAAGCTTATTGTTGACGGTGTCACAGTTGATGGAAACCAGATTCCGTATGATGCTTCTAAAAAACAGGTTCATGTTGTTGCTGTACTTGATGCATAATACCACAATCTTATTTGTTTTTTAAATAGTCTTAGACATAAAGAAAAGCCTCTTTGAATACATGTTAGTAAACATGTTCAAAGAGGCTTTTTCATGCGCTCAAAACTTATTCCTGTAATTCGCACACTTCTTCTTTCATTTCTGATTAGTATAATCATTCTTTGCCTGATGGCACTTCTTATGTGGAAGCTCTCACTGTCGGACGGTCAGGTAAAGACTGGACTTTATCTGTCCTACCTTCTCTCCTGCCTGTTCGGCGGTTTTTGCTTTGGACACATCTTTCCTAAAAGGCGCATTCTCTGGGGACTTTGCTTTGGAATCGGGTATTTCGTTCTACTCGCACTCGTCTGTGTTGTTGTCGCAAAGGCTACTTTGTCGTACCCCGCCTTTCTTGTTCTTGGCCTTTGCTGCCTCGGAGGATGCGCTGGATCATTCTTTAGTTAGTCTTAGCAGAAGCATCTTCCATAGCGATACCACATACGTTTAAGGCGGCTCTGACGCGCTGTCGCATCTGATGCCATATCACGATACAGCTGTGCCGTCTCATCGCGCAGCTCTGTTCCATAGGCATGATTGCTAAAGGTGAGTTCCTGCAAAAGATCCTGAAGCCACATCAGTTTTTCCTGTGTTATTGTCGGGAACGATTCCTGAAGCGCTGCTGCATCAGCTGCTGTACTGATTTTCTCAAGGTTTTCTGCTTCACACAGCGCATCCATTCTGGAAAGAGCATATAATAATGCTTCTTTTGGCTCACCCTTTAAATGCTGTTCCTGACGCTTTAAACGCATCTTTCTCTGATAGATCATTCCAAAGATGATAAGCGCAATAAATAAAATACAGCAAAGCACAATCAAAATCACACGCATTAGAAGCTTGAAAAAGTGATTATCCTTAGAATTATCTGTATTATTCTGATTATTAGGATCGCTCTGACTTTGCTGCTGATTCGGTGCTGTTGGCTGATTTTGCTCTGATGGCTTAGCCGGTTCTGATGGCTGCTCATTCTCTGCTGTTGTCTCTGGCGTAGTTTCAAAAATTCCATCTACTGTTGCCTGAGGCTCCTCTACCTGTGTCTCTGGTTCTGCCGGATTTGTTGCATTTTCAAGCTGATCGGAACTAATAGTAGAATCCTGTCCGTCGTTTGAATCAGCTAAATCTGCCTCATCTATAAAGCCTGGTGTTACCTCGATTGGAATCCAGCCAACACCCTTTACATAAATCTCAGCCCAGGCATGCGCTGCCTCATCCATAATGGCCTGTGCACCATTTCCTGATTCCAAATCGCGCACCAGATATCCTTCTACATAGCGCGCCGGGATTCCATAAAGCCTGAATAAAAGTACTGCTGCTGATGCAAAATGCGTACATACACCCTGCTTATTTTCATACAGGAAATATTCTACATAATCATTTCCACGCGGAGTTGAGCCTGGTGTCTTTGTATAAGAGGCATGCGCTTCAAGCGTTGATCGCACAAATGACACACAATCTGCAATTGATGTAAATTTCTTTCCTGAATATTCTTCATAGAAGGAATCAAGTCCCTTTGTTGGCAGTGACAGATAGACTGAATCTGCAAAGGCGCGGTAAGACGCATCTTGTGTTTCGTATGAGCCTGCCGTCTCAAGCTTTTGAATATTTGAAAGACGCTGCGTATTCATATAGTACATAGAAAAGATCTCTCTATCTGTTTCCTGCTTTGGATACGCATCAAATGGCTCCCCCGCTGTAAAATCAACAAGACTTGTACCATACGGAATGTACGAGAAGGCACTGTTTGCATCTACGTCTGAAATAACAAGATCTCGTCTGGCAACAGATTCATCACCACTATTATAGAGATTTTCCAAAACCTGATAATACTGACTGCTTAAGCTTATCAGATCCATACCCGTTGCAAGTCCCTCTTCGTTTTGCTTATCACTAAGCTCGCGCCAGCCGCTGCCCGTATAATTGCTTCCTACGTAGCCTCGAATATAAAGCGGTGCCTTTAAATCACTCGAAATATCTAAATATAAATGCGTCTCATTATAATCGCGCACCTCTTTTACATTACTAAGCTTACCGCCGTGGACGCCGCTGCTTCGAATAATATCAACAGGAAGCCAATCCCACTCACCTCTAGTCACCTTCTTCCAGAAGGTCTCCAGACTCTTTAACAGATCTCCGTTTCGAATATCCTCACGTATCTGGCTTTGTGCTTCATATCCATCTGTAAATGCAGGTCCCAACATAAAACGGCTCACTGGAAGAAGCAGCAAGAACAAAGCGGCAGTTACAACAGATGTCTGCCACCTAAGCATTCCAAATGCGCTATTGCTCATCTTTACTGTAACTGTTCTCACACTAAGACTCTCACGATAACGGCTGTACTGCAGAGAAAACATACCTATCAGCACAAACAGCATCATTAAAAATGATGGCATTGCCGGAAGCTCTCCAACTGCAAGCGCAAGAATAAAGATTACGCCAAATAATAGTGCTGTCACCCTTCCATCTAATGAACGAATCGTTCCAAGCGATAAAATTGCTCCAATTAAAAATGCTGCAAACAACAGCGTAATCAAATAAGAGGCTGCTGAAACTGGCTCAATAGCTGCAAGTGAAACTTTTGTACCATAATACTCATTTATATATCCTGCATAACTGTTATAGAATCCCAACAATCCACTAAAAATACTGTTGTGAAATACAATTCCTGCTAACAGATAAATGCCAAATAAGACCGGCCATGTAATCATGCGGCTGATTGGGAGTTCCCAGGCTGCTGTTATAAGAAGGCCGATCACAATCGTTCCCACCACAAGCAGCACATAATTTAGCTCAATCTCATAGGTAAGCGCAAGTCCAAGCACCACACCAAGCATTCCTATTAAAAAATAGATAACGCGCAGCAGCAAAAACAATCGCTCATGAAACTTGCCGTGAGTCCGGATTCGGTCAGCCTGAACAACCTGCTCGACCAGAATGCCCTTCTCTTCGTTTTCCATGAAGTTCCTCCTTCGTTGCAAATTAAATATACAATTTAATTATGACAGTTAATTTTATCATATCTCAATCAATTCATGAATCTCGTTAATTGTAAGAATTGATTTTCTTGTACCATCTGATGACAAAAAGTCACCTAATTGTTCATCTTTATTCGTATCCATACAGCTTATTGCAATCATACGGTACAGCGGTGTACTGCGGCTGCTTTTATACTCCTCCCAGTACAGCTTGTCAGTTCTTTTTGCACTGACAAGAAGCTTACTCATAACAGCTGTAATGTCATCCATTCCTTTAATCAAATGTTCTTCAAATGCACCTCCACCATCCTGTGAATACCAGATCATGCGATGATGACACTCGTTAAAACAAAGTGCCGCTGAAAGCGAATAACAAAGATCATATACCGACTGAATCTCCTCTATTGTCTGATAACGAAGATCCAGAAAAATTCCAACTGAATCACTGATTGGCCTTGACAGTTCCTTAATCATCATCTGATCAAGGCGGGCTGTCATCTTCCAATGAACTCTTGACATTTTGTCGCCCTGACGAAATTCGCGGATCTGATAAATTTCAGCAGGATCATCTCCTGCATTATGCTTATCGTACTCCTCGCTGTCACTGTCAAAATTACGGCAGGCATCTGTCACAGCGACTTGAAGATCAAGAAGATGAGGCATTACAACACACTCTGCCTGAGCAGAAATTGTTTTTTTTCTCTGAAATAATCTCAGATAATCGAAGACTACAATTCGCTCAAATGAAATTTTAATCACACCACAATATGTGGAACAAAATGTAAATGGAACAGTTACTGATGTTTTTGCCGGTGCACGCAGATTGATATCATAGGATTCCTTTTCTCCATCTAATGTATTGCTGACATTTACTCTTACAGACGCATCTGTTATCGGAAACCAGCCATTATTATGAAAACGAATAGGAATTTCTATTTTTTCTTCACAGTCTGCCACCTGCTGTCCATTTCCAATTGTTACCTTAACGTTTTTTTTGTGATACCAGGTAAGTGCAAATAATGCTATTGGAAGCAGCAGCTCAAACGCCAGAAATACTCCAGGAACAGGACTTTCATACATCAGTGCAATATATGATGTGATTATAACCAGAAGAATATAGACTATTTTTCTTCCCCACATAAAAACTCTCCTTTCAGGAAAAAGCAAACAAAGGCCTTATAGAACATGCTCCTACAAGGCCTGTCTTTTTATTTTGCCTTTGGCTGAGGGATCAGCTTTAAGATCTGCTCAAGAATGCCTTCTGCTGTTAATCCGCCCACCTTTGCCTTTGTATTTAAAATCAGACGATGCGCACATACATCAGTAAATACAGCAGCCACATCTGCTGGAACTACATAATCGCGCTCCTGAAGGTACGCATGTGCACTTGCCATATTAATCAGCGCCAGCGTTCCTCTTGGGCTGACGCCAAGTGTCAAATACTGATGCTTTCTGGTCGCATTGACAAGATCTGTCGTATACTGATAGATCAGATCGTGAATAAATACCTTCTCGACCTCTTTCTTCATCTCAAGAATATCTTCAACGGTGAGAGATGCTGGAATATCATCTACAGAATATTCCTTTTTGCTCTTCATCATAGAAATTTCATCTGCCTGACTTGGATAGCCCAAAGACATACGAACCATGAAACGGTCAAGCTGAGACTCCGGCAACAGCTGTGTACCAGAAGATCCTGTAGGGTTCTCTGTTGCAATTACCATAAATGGCTGCGGCACTTCTCTTTTTACTGCATCAATTGTGACAGTGCCTTCTTCCATAACCTCAAGCAGTGCAGACTGTGTCTTTGGTGATGTACGGTTAATCTCATCTGCAAGAAACAGATTACACATAACAGCGCCTGGATAATACACAAACTTTCCAGTATCCTTCTGATACATATGATAACCACACACATCAGACGGAAGCACGTCTGGTGTAAACTGCATACGTTTTTGTTTTAAGGACAATGCTTTTGAGAATGCCAGCGCCAGCGTTGTCTTTCCTACACCAGGAATATCCTCCATCAGTATATGACCGCCTGCAAGCATCGTACACATAAGCTTATTCAGACTCTCATCCTTACCCTTGATTACCTTTTTTATATCATCAATTGCCTGCCAAACTTTCTTTACGTTTTGTATATTCTCCATGTTTCCTCTCATTCCTTGTCTTATGCCTCATCTGCCTGTGATTCTGCATCATAAACAGTCTCACTGACAGATTCTGACGTATTTTCTTCAGATGATTTTTCAGATGATGGAACAGATGTCTTTCCATCCAGCATATCCTTTAAGTTCTTTAGTGCCTCATCCTTTACGCATGCTTCCTGGTATCTTGTATTTACATTTGCAACCAGTTCACGCACGGACTCCCATCCGGCAACCTCCTGCAGATAAGCTGCGATCTCGCCATCCTTCGCATTCTTATCAATATACAGGCTTCCATCCTTATTCTGACAAATATAAAGTCGAATCATAGATGGTGCCTTCGTGTCAATTCCAATAAACTTTATCTCATAATATACATATGCTATATAAGTATTATCAGCAATACCTGGAACTGTATAGCAGATAATGTTCTCATAGGACTCAACATATTCACACTGCTTTTTAAGTGCTTCCTCACTAAATTCTGTATCCTGCACAACAATCTGCTTAAGATCCTTGACATCTGCCTTTTTTACTGCATCAAAATACTTCTGTACCAGTTCTTTTACTTCCGGCACGCCGTCCTTTTCTAAGGATTGAATCTGATTGTTATTATTGTTTTGATTTTCTGTAACATCAACAACCGTCTGGATTTCCTGACGATCTTTGTTGCCTTTTCTGCTCGTAATCAAAATAACTGCCACAATCAGCGCAGCTGCTACCAGAATAATGACAAAGTATGGAAGAATCCTTCTGACCACACCTGGTTTTTTCTTTCTCTTAAAATTATTTTTTGCCATAATTCCTTCCTATTCTGCCATCTTGCGTTACTGCGCTGTACGCGGACGCGCCTCAGGCTCATCAAAATATCGTTCTTTCACCAGTTCAACTGGCATCTGCTTTCCTGTCCACAATGTAAATGCCTCTGCACCCTGATACAGCAACATATATAACCCATTAAAACAGCTGCAGCCCTGACTCTTAGCAATTTCCATCAGCTTTGTCTCTCTTGGATTATAGATTACATCTGATACTATTAAATCTGGATGGAAGAAATCTGCTGATGTAATCAGACTTCTATCTGTATCTGGTGCCATGCCTACATTTGTGCCATTTGTCAAAATACGACTTGTCAAAAGCTCTTTTTTAATCACAGACTCATCTGAATAATCAAATAAATTAATCTTACATGCTGTCTGCTTTGTCAGCTGATTAATCACCTGCCTTGCATGCTCTGTCGATTTTCCCGGGCGACAAAATACAGAAATCTCCCGCACACCATCAAGTGCTGCCTGAACAAGAATAGATGTTGCTGCGCCTCCTGCTCCAAGAAGAGTCATTTTCTCACCCTTGATCGAAAATCCTGCTTCTTTTACGGCTCTCATATAGCCTGTTCCATCCGTATTGTATCCAATAAGCTTTCCATTTTCATTCACAACCGTATTCACAGAGCCTGTAATCGACGCTGCTGGCGAAAGCACATCACAAAGCTGTGCCATCTTAGACTTATTTGGCATAGTACAGTTCCAACCTTTTGCTCCCAAACTTACAAGACCGTCTACGGCACCGCTAAGACCTTCAATGCCAACATCAAAACAAAGATAGACATAATTAATTCCCAACTCCTGAAATGATGTGTTGTGCATCATCGGTGATTTGCTGTGTCCCACCGGACTTCCAAGCAGGCCGGTAAGGCCTGTCTTTCCATTTATTATCATAGACATATCCTTTCCTGATACCTTTTGCAGCAGTTTTTTACTGTCATTTCTTGTCACCACCAAAATGACATAAACTGACCAAGCTCCTATATACTTTAATACGAATCTGTAAAATATGCAAGCTTTTTATCTCTTTTGCCACACGCAGCACTTTATTTTGTGCAAAATTACCATGATATGGTGTGATTACACTACGATAGTGACAGTATCCTCGTCTGAATCATACTCATAAACATGATTTGACAAAAAATCTGTACTTACAGCATCTGTCAGATTTACCTCCTCCACAATTTCCTTTAACTGTGACGGATCTGTATCTTTATCTTTTGCAAGAAGCAGTACCTCGTGCATACTTGACGGCAAAATATAATATGCACCGCCAAGCTTTTTTGCTGCCGTCCTAAGGATACCCGGATACATGATGACTGATGCTCCAAAAAATGCTTTACTGTTTGTCAGCGCAAATAAATGAGGAAAATCAGACTGTACTGGCAGCTCAGGCAGCCCAATCAATGCCTCTACGCTATTTAAAGACGGTGGAAAACGGCGAATCATAGATGCGATGGCTGTCTGGAATAAAATGTCCTCTGTCACCTCCCAGATTCTGCAATGATCCTGATACACAACGGCAGCACCCATCGTTGTGTCTGTTCCCTCAAATACCAGCTGATAGATAATGGCAAGATCAAGAATACGTCTATGTGGGACAAGTGATAAAAATTCCTTATTTTTCTGATATGAAATGAGCCGCACTGATAAAAAGGCAGCAGCACATTCAAAGTTTGTAAATATTTCTCCCTCCACTTTATTATTTTCTGTTACCATATCAAGCACGTTTTTTAATTCCTTTTGAATACTTTCCATAGAATAGCCATGCTGATATAAACGGTAAAACGGCGCCATATATATCCAAGGAGTTGTTCTTTTTCCTCTGTGGTATAATGACACCGTTTTTATCTTTGCTGTATGTTTTTGTTCAATTGTCTGCACGGTAATCTTTTCCTCTGCCTGGCAGGCGGACTGAAGACCCGCAGTAATGGTAAATAAAAATTGTTGATAATCCATATTGCTCCTCCGTTCTAAACTCCAGAAAAGCTGGATGAGAGAACACACCTGAAGGGAATCGAACCCCCGCACGTAGATCCGGATTCTACTGCTCTATCCACTGAGCTACAGGTGTATATGAGTCAGCTGTTAGATCACGCAGCTGACTCTGAAACAAAATGTTAAATATTTTGTTTTAAATTTCTGATCAGATTATACTCTGGATAAATACTCACCTGTTCTGGTATCGATCTTGATTACCTCACCGTTCTCTACGAACAGCGGAACATTTACCTGTGCACCAGTCTCAACGATTGCCGGCTTAGTAGCA
>ENA-USUG01001860-USUG01001860.1-human-gut-metagenome-genome-assembly--contig:-NODE-1860-length-33995-cov-7.738841_pt1 | contig 33995 bp, 33 predicted proteins | sample MGYA00250059_ERZ773394 | MGnify/ENA primary metagenome ERZ773394 (study PRJEB29103, sample SAMN06111957) | human gut metagenome | biome: human gut; feature: ankylosing spondylitis patient; material... | reverse complement strand
ACCATCTGCGGCGCAGATGTTTTTGCGGATCGCTTCGGCGAGATCGCGCAGGTAAGCGTTGCCGTCAAAGGTGTTGCAGCAGACCTCGACATAGAACTGCCGCCCGTACTGCGCCATTTTTCCCATCGCGGCGCAGAAATCCGGTCCGCCGTAGGCGAGGTCCGGGTTCAGGAGCCTGCTCGTGTGCGCGAGAATATAGTCCGCAAATTTCGCGACGCCCGCGGCGGTCTTGGCGCTGACGGCGAACACGGCGGCGTCCTTCCAGCCCTCGCGCAGGAACGAAAGCGCCTCGTCGCGCTCGGCATCGTCCATGAGGTCCGACTTGTTCAGCAGAATGACCTCCGCCTCGTCGAGCTGACGGCGGAAGATGTAGAGCATCTCCTCGGGATATTCGCCCGTGCCGGTTTGAAGCTGCCGGACACAGCGAAGGTCTGTGACGGCGGTGAAGGGCAGCAGCGTAAACTCGTTCGGATAGAGCTCGTTCAGCATGTGATAGACATGCTCCAGCGCACCGACGCCGAAGCCGGGGATGTCGCTCATAGCGACAGCGTGCCCCTCACTTTCCAGCACGCGCCGCAGCCGGTCGACCAGATTTTCGGTCTGATAGCAGATGCACGCGCCGGACAGCTCTGTCGCGTCACAGCCGCAGGCTTTGCTGTAATAGGTATCAACAAAACCGCGCGCACCGAGATCGTTCGAGATCGTAGCGGCTGGAAGCCCGCGCGCTTCCAGCTCCTTCGAGAGCGTGATCATCATGCTGGTCTTGCCGCTGCCGAGAAAGCCGCTGAATATAAGAAAGCCGTTTTTCATCCTCATTTATCCTCCACCTCGACTTCTGCGTCGTGCATCCGTCCACGGACCAGTTTCTCGTCCAGATAGACCTGACCGCAGACCGGGCAGCAGGGGAGAGACTCATAAACTTCGTATTTTAGATATTGAAAGGTCACCTTTCTGGGCTCCAGCGGGACCTTGCACTTTGCGCAGATCAGCTTTCGCATGGCGTATCCTCCGGACTGACGGCGCAGTCGTTCTTCAGCTGCATTCGGTGGCTGTAGGCGTTATAGAGCCGCCAGCCGCCGTTTTCCGGCGCGTATTCCGCCCAATAGGTGATGTAGCCGCGCCGGAGATGCCCAATGCGGCGCCCGGTCTGCTCGTCGAGGAGGAACTGCTGCGCCTGTTCGCAGTAGCGGATGAGGGCTTTGATGTCCTCGTCGAGGATGAGGTCGCGGCTGAGCTTTTCCGCGACCTCGCGGGTCATGAGAAGATTCATTCGGGATGGCTCCTTTCCGGTATCATACGGAAGTCCGCAGATATGCGACAGCGCCCGCTTCAGCTCGCGCCGGTGTTCGCGCCGCTCCGAGAGCGTCGGCGGGAGGCGCTCCGCGTCGTTGATGCCGAGCAGCAGATCGAGCACGTGGTAGCAGGACTTTCCGTGCAGGCGCAGCACATCGCGGCAGTTTACACAGTAGGCGATGTAGGGGAGTGGGCTCTGCGCCGCCTGCTGCTTCGCCTGTGCGTTCGTAAAGAGCGGATTTACGGCGTAGCCGTGCCCGCCCCAGCTACAGCACTGCGCGTGGTCGCCGCGCTGCGGAAGCTCCGAGATCACCGCGCCTGCCGCGGCACATTTATCGCGCACGAGCTGCCGGAGCGGCGCGTCCGTCCGTGCGGCGCACGGGTCAAAGACGCACGCCTCAAGCGGCGTGGAGGGCGCGGGCGCGTCGAGATAGGCGTAGACGGATCCTGCCGGGATCTGCGGAAGCTGCTCGCGCAGATAGCGCAGACACGACGGACAGGCGACCAGAACGAGCGGCTTGCCGCTCGTCTCCCAGAGCGTGCGTATCGCGTCCAACTCCGCCTGATACAGGACCTCGTCGCCAGCCCAGCGGGCGGGCGCGCCGCAGCAGCGGGTGGTGATGCCGCAGCCGGGGAGCTTTTCACGCAGCTGCTCAAAGACGAGACTCACATAGCGCGGGTCTGAGCCGCCGAGCTGACAGCCGGGAAAAAAGAGATGGCTACAATGCTCCGGGGTCCAGGTGAAGGCGGCTTCACCGTTGGAAAACGCCATATCCCGCAGCCAGTATTCGTGGTGCGCGGGCGGGAGCAGGCGCTTTGACCGAAGCTCCGTCCTCGCTGCGAGCAGGAATTTTCCGATGTCGATGCCCTGTGGGCAGACCTCGCGGCAGAGCCCACAGTCGGTGCAGGAGCCGATCTGCCGCATCCCGGCGCGCGCCTGCGTCTCCGGAAAGACATTCAGGGCGAGTCCGACGTCGTTTGCGAGCCTGATGGGACCGGCACCATACTGCTGAAGCAGGATGCAGTGGTCGACACAGGCGGAGCAGTCGCACTTTTTGCAGCGGACAGCTTCCTGCCGCGCGGCGGCTTTGTCGAGCGCCGCGATCTCCCGCGCGCCTTCCGTTGTGGGAGGGAGGACGAGTAGGGGAGCGGGCGCGTCCTTTTTCTGCTCGCCGGTGCGCAGAAACCATTCCGCGCCCGCAACGTCCGCGAGCGCGCCCGCGAACGCGGCGACGGTCTCTCCGCAGCGCCCACGAAGGACATTTTTGGGTTTCGGGCGATATGTTGTGCCGGAGGGGACGTAGACCAGGTCGAATGCGTCGGCGTAGTCCCCGTCCGGGTCGATGGGCGTGCCGAACACGATCGTACAGGGACCCTTTTGCAGCGCGGACAGAACCTCCGCTTCGATGATGCTGCGGCTCAGCAGTGTGTCCAGCTCCGGGCAGACGCGGTCGGATGGCTCGAACACGGTAACAAGATATTGTTTTTCCGCCATGCGCGCGGCAAACGCGCAGCCGGGGAGACTGGCTCCGAGGACGGCGATGCGTTGCTCCTTCGGCGGCAGATAGTAATTTTCACTGCGCTGCGGCGCAAGCGTGCGCGCGGCGCACTCCAGTGCGGGCAGATCGATCGGCGTGTCAATGCCCTGCTCGCGGCACGCGCCGCGGCACGGCACCGGGCAGAGCGCCGAAGCGATCTCCGGAAAAAGCACGGCGCTGCGGTACATCCGCGCCGCAGCGGCAAAGCTGCCGCGCGCAAGCTTTTCCAGAAACTCGCGAATGGGGAGGGAGAAGGGGCACGCAGTCACGCATGGGGCGCTCTTTCCCTGAAGACAGCGAGAGAGCGTGCTGTCATAGGCTTCGATCATAAGCTCCTCCAAGTGTCAAAGCGCCGGGCGGTGTCCGCCCGGCGCTTTCAGAAATTACAGCTCTACGATACCAGTCTGATCGGCGTCGGGTTCCGAGTTGTGCACGGCTTCGGCTGCCGCCTGCTTTTTCGCAGTATCCTTCTTGGCGTCCTGCATGAGCTGTACCATCAGCTGCTGAAGCCAATCCTCGGGAATGGGATTTGCAATGGCTTCGTCATAGGCGTCATAGAAGTCTTCACCGAAGAAGTAGTGCTTCGATTCGACCGGCTCATGATGCTCCAGCTTGTCGAGCCCCTCCTTGACCTTCTTCGCATAGGCGGGAAGCTCATAGATGCGCACGCCGGTCGCGTCATAAATGCCGCTGAGGAAGGCATTGTGCTCGCCGCCGAAGAAGCATTCGGACAGTCCGTTCGAGCCGAAGGGACCGGCTTTGCAGGGATTGTCCTCGATCCAGGTAACGTCGATCTTGTCGGGAACGTCGTCGATGGAGGGAAGACCCGCGCCGATGATGTTGCCGTGGCGCTTCACGTCCTCATAGTCCTCGGTGTACGCATAGCCGAGACTCTGCGCGACGCCGCCGTAAGCCTGACCCTCTGCGGAGAGGTAGTTGGCGATGACGCCGCAGTCCGCCCAGATCTTCACGGTCAGGACCTTCGGCTTGCCGGTCTTCATGTCGACCGCGACCTCGGAGATGCATAGCCCGGTCATCGGCTGCGGCTGGCGTGTGACCATGCCGGTGTTGTAGCTCACACGACCGTAGTTCTCGGAGGTGATGTCAAAATGTCCGAGATAGGAGGTGGGAAGACCCTCCGCCTTCAGCTCGGCGTAGGTGCGGTAGGTGCCGTCTGGCTTGCGGAGCCCCTCGAGCAGGAGCTTGCCCGCCTCGCGGATGGCGCTTGCGTTCATGAAGTGGCTGCGCGAGCCTGCGGAAATGCCGCTGTCGGGGCAGTCCTGCGAGTCGTTGATGTCGAGCTGGATGTCCTCCGGCTTCAGATTCAGCGGCGCAAGGACCTCCAGCGCTGCCGCGAGTGAGCCGATGTCGCCGCCCTGACCCATCTCGTGGTAGGTGTTGTAGACATAGAACCGGCCGTCCTCCTTCAGCTCGATGCGCGCCTCAGCCTTATCCTTCGGGCTTCCGAGCGGAATGAAGAACATCGGCGCAACGCCGACGCCGCGCTTGACAGCGTCCGTGGACTCCGCCTTTGCGCGCTCCTTGCACGCATAGTAGTACGGGCGCGCGAGATCGAACATCCGGGTGTACATGATGTTCTCAAACTTGTCGCCGTTGGGCGTGATGTCGCCGTCACGGTAGATGTTCTGATAGCGGAACTCGAACGGATCCATGCCGATCTTTTCCGCCAGCATATCCATCAGCGCCTCCATGGAGGTGCTGACCTGCGGGATGCCATAGCCGCGCCATGCAGTGGTGTGGTTGTGGTTGGTGGTGACCATACGGACAAGACCCGTGATGTTGGGAATGACGTAGGGGTTGCCGTAGTGCATATACTTGGAAATGATCGAGTCGGCGCCCTCGACATATGCGCCGTGGTCGACTGCGAGATCATATTCCAGCGCGGTCAGCTTTCCGTTCTCGTCGCAGCCGAGGCGGCTGTTGGTGTACGAGGAGGTGCGCTTGCCGCAGAAATGGTTGTGCTCTTCCCATGTCATGATGAGGCAGACCGGGTGATTTGTCACGCGGCAGGCAATGCCGGCGAGGCAGAACGAGGCAGGGTCGATACTCCAGCCGAAGCTCGCGCCGACTGCGCCGTGCTGCACGACGCGCAGATCCTTCATTTCCGCGCCGATGCCCTTGCCGATGACCATCAGGTTCGGATAGATCGCCTGAGACTTGCACTGAAGGGTCAGCTTGCCGTCCTCGTCGTAATAGGCGATGACGATGTCGCCCTCCATGCTCAAATGCGGCTGGCGTTGGGTCTTGAAGCCGCCGCCGACGCTGTAGGCGGATCCCTGAAGCACATCGTCCGCAAATTCGCCCTTCTGGACGGGCTGCGTGATGTAGACGTTCGGGAAATCATCGAGAATGGGGATGGCGTCCGGCGCGGAGGCATCCATGACGTTCATGTATTCCGGCAGCTGCTCGTATTCCATATGGACCTTTTTCGCAGCCGCGCGGGCGTTTTCAATGGTATCCGCGACGACGAGGGCGATGATGTCGCCGTAGCGGACGATCTTCTTTTCGCACAGCAGCGGGCGCGTCGGATGCGTGACCTTGGAGCGCGGCTGCGCGACATACTGGTTGATCATATTGTTGCCGCCGATGGTGTAGACGTCCTTCGCCGTGATGACGCGGACAACGCCGGGCATTTTTTCAGCCTCGGAGGTGTCGATGCTGAGAATTTTCGCGTGGTGCGTGATGCGCGGCTGGACGGGCGCGACATAGAGCGTACCGCCCGGCATCTTCATGCTGACATCCTCGCCGTAGTCCGCGGTGCCGCAGACCTTTGCCAGCGCGCTCGGGCGCGGGAGCTTGGAATTGTAATAGCGCTTGCCCTCGCCATGGAACTGGATGTCCTCCATGGTCGCCTCGCCGCGCATGACCTTTGCCGCCGCCATGACTGCGTCGACGATCTGCTTATAGCCGGTGCAGCGGCAGTAGTTGTGGTTCTTTTTGAACCACGCACGCACGTCCTCGCGCGTCGGATTCAGATTCTGCTGGAGCAGGGCGTAGGCGGAGACGATAAAGCCCGGGACGCAGAAGCCGCACTGGACGCCGCCGTAGGTGATGAACGCCTGTTGAAGCGGATGCAGGTGCATCGGGGAGCCGATGCCCTCAATGGTCACGATCTTGGAAAATTCGGGGATGGACTTCATCTTTTTGACGCACGCCTTGACGACCTTGCCATCCAGAAGGACGGAGCAGACACCGCATACGCCGATGCCGCAGCCCGTCTTTACGCCGGTCAGACCGAGGCGGCGCAGAAGATCGGCGAGGGTGTCCTTTTCGGGGTCGCAGACGACCATGCGGTCTGCGCCGTTGATGTTGAGCCAGAGTTTACGAAGCTGCATGGATGTTCCTCCTATGTATCGTATTGAAATCAGGTATCGGCTATATCCTGTACGGTTTTCTGATAGGCGTCCTCCAATGTGGCATCATCCAGTCGATAGAAATAGAAAATGCAGGTGCTGATCAGGATGACGATGACGCTGCCAAAGGTCATGAGACCTGTGACCTTCGGCGCGATGCTTTCGGACATGACTCCGCTTCCAGAGTAGCCGATGCTCAGAAGCCCAAAGCTTGCGAGTGCCCCGCCGACGACCTGCGACAGGCGGATCGCGCCGCCTCCAATGGCAGCACTGAAGGCGTGCCCGCGCAGACCGTAATTCGCCTCGTTGAAGACGGCGATGTCGTTCATGAAGGCGGGGATCATCGCGCCGGAGAAGATGGAGCAGAACATATACACAACGATCAGCGCAAGGAACTGCGTCAGATTGCCGGTGAGATTGATCAAAGCCAGCGCCGCGCACGAGACAAGGGAGGATACAAGGAACATGGTGCGCTTGCCGAAGCGAACCGCCAGCTTATCCGCAAAGGAGTAGCCGACCAGAGTCGTGATCGTGATCGTCGTAATATAAACAGACATCCATTCCGGATGACCCATCGTATAGGTGAAGTAATAGACAAGAAGCGTCGGGAAAATGGTCTGGACCGCCTCGCGGAAGGTCACGGCGAGGAAAAACACGATGGTGTTGCGGTTGATGCCGCGAAAAAGCTCCTTCACGGTGACCCTGTGCGCATTCTGGTCCGGCGCAGCGCGGTCATAGGGCTTGACGAGGTGCGCAACGATCAGCATACAGACGACCATCAGGCAGCCATACGCAATGGCGGAGATGGTGTAGCCGGTATGGATGTTGGCAAACCCATTGAGAAGCTTTGCCCCGACAGCGCTGAAGACGAGTCCCGCGATGGAGGACATCTGCGACGCGGAGGTCATGATCACGACGCTGTCCTTTGCCGATTTGCAAAGGGGATTGAGCAGGGTGCGGTAGGCGACCCACATGGTGTTGTAGCCACAGTAGCAACAGAAATAGGCAATGGTAAAAATAATGGCGGAGAACGTCTTGCTCAGATGGAAATCCGTAAAGAAAATGATCGTGCTTACGGCGCAGACAACGCTGCCCATGATGATCCACGGACGGTACTTGCCACCCTTGAGCTGCGCCTTATCGATCACGATGCCGGAAGCAAGCATGGTTGCGACCTCGACCCACTGCACGGCAGAATAGATCGCCGCAGCAGTCAGCATTGGCAGACACAGCACGTCCGTCAGATAGTACATGAGGTAATACGCGACAAGGAAGTTGAAAAAGGTGAAGCCGAACTCACCGAGACCGTAGCCGTAGGAAAACAGCTTGCTGATGGTTTTCTTCTGTGCCGCCATGGAATCGATCCTCCTAAAATACGGCGATTTTACCGCTGCCGATTCGATTTTTGCGGGTCAGCAGAACGTGTTATGCGTTCTTGGCTGCCTTCTGAGCGGCACGCTCGGCTCTCCAGGTGTCGAGCTCCTTCTCATCGATGTGATAGAAGATGAAGATCAGAGCGGAGAGGACGCAGACCGCTGCAGGAGCGAACGCCATGAGGTAGGTGATGGAGTTGATCATCTTTTCGGTGATCTGGACCGTTGCGTCATAGCCGATCGCGACCAGTGCGAAGGAGCAGACGGTAGCGGACAGAGCAGAACCGAAGCGGATGGTCGTGCCGGAGATCGACTGGATCATGGCACGGTTGTCGGTGCCGTACTTCATCAGATTGTAGTCCGCAATGTCGTTTGCGAAGACCGGGATCAGCATACCGCCGACAACGCTGAAGCAGCCGATGGCGACACGCAGGATGAGGAACGGAATGGAGGTGCGACCAATGAATGCGATCAGCATATAGAGGATGCCGGTGAGGATGGAGAAGTAGACGAATGCGCGCTTCTTGCCCATCTTATCACAGATGATCTTGCTGAGCCATGCGCCGATCAGACCGGCGACGGAGCCCGCAGTGACTGCGGTGCTGAGGATGACGGGATCCTGAAGGACGTACTGGGTGAAGTATGCCAGCAGCGTCATAAAGAAGCCCAGGTGCATATTGTTGAGGATCATGGCGAAGAAGAACGGGAGCGTGGGACCGGTCATTGCCTTCAGGAAGCCTCCCTTGACCTGTTCCTTCTTCTGCGCGGCGACGACAGGCTCGGAGCCGCTGTCGAAGTTCCTGGTCAGCGAGAACATACCAAGCGTGCCGAGTACGATGAACAGACCGTAGACCAGCGCGGTCCAGGTGTAGTTGTCGCCGACAGCCTTCATGATGAAGGGGTTAACGACGCCATAGATCAGACCGCCGAGGGTGCTGCCCTGCTGGGCGACCATTGCGAGGCTGTTGGCGTCAGCGGCAGTCGTGCTCATCGGACCGACCAGGGAGCGCTCTGCGACCCAGAGGGTGTTGTAGCCGATGGACTGGATGACGAACATCACGACGAACAGTGCGCCGGCTACGCCCTGAGAGAGACCGAAGTTTGCAAACAGCAGCGTGAACGCGATGCCGACGACGATGCCGCCGATGATCGTCCAGGTGCGGAATTTGCCGGATTTGAAGGTGAACTTTTCAATGATGGCACCAGCCAGGAGCATCGTGACAACGTTGCCCCAGACGGAGAGCGTATTCACGACGGCGGAGATCTGCGTGCTGAGCTGTAGGACATTGGTTAGATAAAAGAGGCGGTTGTATGCCAGGAACATCAGATAGAAGGTGTTCAGGAACATACCAAAGAAGCCATAAAGCAGGATCTGACTCTTCTTCAGACCTTGAGGCTTTAATTCACTCATGTTTTTCTTCCTTTCTCTCATTACGTCACAGTGTGTATGAATGCTTCGGGGTCACTGGCGCACCAGCGTCGAGATGAGGTTCATCACAAACGCCTCGCGCTGCGCGGTCGCTTCCGGGGGGATCGGCAGATCCAGCTCTTTCGCAAGATACTGCAAGCCTTCCGGATACTTTGTCAGGTCGACCTTTTGTTCTTCCATAGCACTTTCAGATCCTTTCTTTTTGATTTATTAAGGTCGGTACTCCCGGACAAAATCACAGACCGCTTTTACATTTTCAGGTTTCGCGTCGTTGCGGAACGAGACCATCTTGTCCTGGCAGAGGATGAAGCCGCCGTCATGACCGAGCTCGTCGCACAGACGCTTGGTGTAATCCACGCATTCCTTCGCAGTGCCGTTGCCGAGGAGGCTCACGGGCATACCGCCGAGGATGGCACAGTTCGGAAGCTGCTTGCGGAGCTCGAACACATCGTCCTGCTCCGGATGCATGGTGATGATGCCCTTGGGATAATCCTTCAGATAGTCCCAGAAGCGGCTGCTGCTGCCCTCGAAGAACAGACGCACCGTCAGCTTTTTCTCTGCCAGAAGATCGAGCACCGCCTTCAGGTTCGGCCAGAGGAAGCGCTCAAACTGCTTCGGATTGAGGATCGTGTGGCAGAGCATGGTGATATCATAGTCAAAGCAGTAGTCCGGGTTCGGACCGGCGGATTTGCGCAGCGCCTCGAGACCGGGGTTGAAGTAGAGCTCATTGAGCGCGTCAATGGCTGCCTCGACCTTGGCGGGATCCTTGCGCATATCCAGAGAAAGCCCGCGGATGCCGCGGATGGTGTTGAACAGAAAGTCAAGACCGCAGTAGGTAAAGCCGTTGGTCGGGCAGGTGAACAGCGGAACGCCGTACTCGTCCTTCATCAGCTTTGTGATCCCCATGTGGTACTTGATGAACGCCATCTGCTCGTCAACAGCCTTCTGAACGTCGTTGACCTTGACGGTGCCGTCCGCCCAGCAGGGATACTTCTTTGCCATGCCCTTCTCCCAGAAGAATTTCTTCGGGTCGGCGATCAGCTCGTCCAGCTCCTCGCGCTCGGCAAGCGCCTTGTCGAGATAGCTGACGGTCCCGGCTTCGTCGTTGACGATGTAGCTCGTGCCGCCGAGCGCGGCGGGGATGCGTATGGCGTTTCGACCGCCATATTCAAAGATGGCGTCGAAGCCGTATTTCTCCTGATGCTGGCGGACGACCTTTTCCATGATGGAATAGTCGTTCATTGCCTCGGAGAGCTTATACTGCGAGTCGAGGATCTTCCATGTTACGAAGAAAGAAACGTGCGGGACACGCTCCGGCTTGACCTGCATGGAGCTTGCGTCGCGGATGAGTTTCAGTCGGTATTTTTCCAATTCCTGTGGAGTCAAAGCAATCTCCTCCTATTTTTGTGTTTGTGGCGAAACAGGGGCTCAGCCCGCCTTGCTCCATTCCTGGCAGACGGAGACGGTCTTCTGCGGACTGTGCGCCCACTCGTCCGCGCCGGTGATCTTCATGGCTTCTTCGCTGACGGGCGCGCCGCCGATGATGACCTTCACATCGCTGAGCCCGGCTGCCTTGAGCGCGTCGACCGTCTTCTTCATCGAGTCGATCGCGAGCGTCAGAACGCCGCTGAGCGCGACGATCTTGAGGTTCTCCGCCTTGACGGTCTCTACGACCTTTTCCGCCGGGACGTCGATGCCGAGATCGATGACCTCGAAGCCGGCTGCCTCCAGCATGGAGCGGACGATGTTCTTGCCGATGTCGTGCAGGTCGTCCTTGACGGTGCAGAGCAGCATCTTCGTCTTGCTGCCGCTGCTGCCGTCACCGGTGACGAGCGCATCCTTGAGCATGCCGACCGCCGTGGTCATGAGCTCGCCGGCGTAGATGAGGTCGCCGACGAAATACTCACCGCTTTCAAAGCGCTGACCGACAATGTCCATGCCCTTCTGGCAGGCATCCATGGCAGACTGCGCCTGAGAGCCGCCGTCTGCCATGACCTCGTTCAGCATTTCCGTCATGGTGTCTTCGTCGAGATCGCCCATGGCTTCTGCCAATGCATCAAAATCTACCATTTGTAATTACCCCCTATGCAAATGCTTGTGTTGTGGTTGGCTTGGGAACCGGTTGGTGGTGTTGGTTGTTCGAATGTGCAAAACGTTTGGGAACGTTGGGAACACGATGGGATGTTGGGATGGGATTATTTCTTGGGAGCGCCGATCTTGCCCTGACGGTAGGCACGGTTGTACTTGCGTCCGGACTTGTCCTTGCAGGTCAGAGCCTCGCAGGCGTAGATGGTGCTCATCATGTCGATGCTGCACGGGTCGAGGATGGCGGAGTCGAGTCCCGCCTCCAGCGCGTATGCCATGCAGTTCGTGTTGATGTACTTCCGGGCGGGCATATTGAAGGAGATGTTGGAGATGGCGCCGGTCACCTTGACCTCGGGCGCGTACGCATGGATGCCGCGGATGCAGGTCTGGAAGTCCTCCATCGCGTTGGGAAGCGTCGCCAGCGCCATGACGCAGGGGTCGATGTGCAGGTTCTTCAGCGCGACGCCGTAATGGTCCGCCTTGTCGATGATACGCTTCGCAATGTCGATCTTCTTCTGGCTCTCGTAGGGAATGCCACCTTGGTCGCAGGTCAGACCGATGACGTTCCAGTCGGTCCCGGCGATGAGCGGGAAGATGGTCTCGCACTTGTCGCCCTCTTCGTTGACGGAATTGACCATGCCGGGTCTTGCAACGCGACCTTCGTTCAGGATGCGGGCGAGCAGATGCGCGTTCGGGCTGTCAATGCACAGCGGCGTCTCGGAGACGGACTGCATCAGATCGATCAGCCAGCACATGGTCTCATACTCGAGCTCCGTCGCGGTGGACGGCGCACAGTCGAGGAAGTTCGCACCTGCCTCGGTCTGGGCGATGGTGCGTTCCTTGATCAGCGCTTCGTTGTGGTCCGCGATCGCCTGCTTGATGGAAGGGATCGCGCCGTTGATTTTTTCACCAATGATGATCATTGTGTCAAAACACCTCTCTGTTCACGGCTGCCGGAAGGGCAGCAAGTATATGGACTACCTGTATATACAAGTATAGCGCCTATGCGTGAATTTTGCAATCCGTCGGAAGTGACAAAAATCAACAGGAAAATTTGTTAGACATTTATATTTTCAAAGATCGCGCATTCCGTACTTGATTCAAAACACGTCATCCGCTATGATAACAAAAGAAAAGGCGGTGCTTTTGGGATGAATTATAAGGTTACGCTGCCGGAGCTCGGGCGAACGATCGAGGCTCCTGCGGGGCGGACTCTGCTTGAGGTGCTGCGCGCGGCGGGCTGCGCGCCCGAGGCGCCGTGCGGCGGCAAGGGTGTATGCGGCAAGTGCCGCGTCCGCGTGAACGGCGCGGAGCGGCTCGCCTGCCAGACGGTGGTGGACGGTCCTGCTACAGTCTCACTTCCGGAGCTGGCGAAGTGGGAGCGCATTCTGACCGGCGGCTGCGAGCAGGCGGATGCGGAGCCGGCGGAGCCGGTCGGCGCGGGACTGCTGCTTGCATTCGACATCGGAACGACGACCATCGCGGGCTATCTCATGGACGAGATGGGCGCGCAAATCGCGACTGGAAGCCGACTCAATCCGCAGGCGCCCTTCGGCTCGGATGTGATCACGCGCATCCAGCTGGCGCTGAAGGGAGAGCAGGAGGCGCTGACGCGCTGCGTGCGCGAAGCGCTTGCGGACCTGACGTGCGAGCTTTTGAATGCGGCGAAGCGGGAGGCGGATGCGCTTGGTACGATCTGCGTGGTCGGCAATCCGTGTATGCAGCAGCTGTTTCTTGGCATTTCTCCGAAGAATCTCGCAGGCGTGCCGTTTGCGCCGGTGCTGACGCAGACAGAGATCTCCCGCGCCGGGGATGTGATCGCGCTTTGGGGCGACGCGGCGCTGCTGACGGTCCCGGATATCTCGGGCTATGTCGGCGCGGACACCGTGGGCTGCGTGCTCACGACGCAGATGGACCGCAGCGACGAGATCACGCTGATGGTCGACATCGGCACGAACGGCGAAATGGTCATGGGGAGCCGCGCACGCATGGTCGCCTGCTCCACGGCGGCGGGACCCGCGCTGGAGGGCGCAAACATCCGCTTCGGGATGCGCGCGGCAGACGGCGCGATCGACCATGTCACGGTGGAAAACGGCGAGATATGCTGCCATGTCCTCGGTGGGGGCGAGGCGCGCGGCATCTGCGGCTCAGGGCTGATCGACGCGGTCGTCGCGCTGAAGGAGCTCGGGCTGGTCAACCGGCGCGGGCGACTCCAGACGCAGGAGCAGTTTGAAGGGGACCTTGCGGTCCGGCTCAGCGGAGAAGTCTGGCTGACGCAGAACGATGTGCGCCAGATGCAGCTTGCCAAGGGCGCGATCTCCGCTGGCATCGGATTGATGGCGCGCCATCTCGGCATCGAGGTCGGTCAGATCGACCGTCTGCTGCTCGCAGGCGCATTCGGAAGCTTCATCCGTGTGGAAAGCGCCTGCCGGATCGGGCTTCTGCCGCAGGAGCTTCTGGAAAAGGCACAGGCGATCGGCAACGCTGCCGGAAGCGGCGCAAAGCGCGCGGCGCGCAGCCGGAAAGCGTTTGAGCATACGCAGGAGCTTGCGCGCGAAATCGAATTCCTGGAGCTCGCGAGCCTGCCGGATTTTCAGCATGAATTTGCCCGGGGAATGTGGATTTGAGCCGCCTTGCAATCTGCGGAATCTGATGCTATACTGAATATAATTCAGGAAAAACGAGGAAACGATGGGAAGAGAATGCTTTGAAGGATGAAATGAGAACGTGCATCATCTCCTGCGACGTGGTCCGCAGAGAGCTGGAGCAGGTCTGCGCGGAGCTGGGCTGTACGCTGCCGGTCTTCTGGACAGGCTCGGGGCTGCACAACTATCCCGCCCGCCTGTGCGAGCGGCTTCAGGAGATGATCGAGGGCGAGGCTGCGGCGTTTGACCGAATCCTGCTTGCGACCGGCTTCTGCGGGGATTCCTTCTGCGGGCTGGAGACCCGGCACACAGAGCTCATCATCCCGCGCACGGATGACTGCATTTCTCTTCTGCTGGGCTCGGCGGAAAACCGGAGAAAGCTCACCGAGCACTGCGGGACGTATTTTCTGACCGAGGGCTGGCTCGATTCGGACAAGAGCATTTTTGCCGAATACCGCCACACGGTCGAGCGTTACGGCGAGGCGCGCGCAAAGCGCGTGTTCGGTGTGATGTTTGCACACTATGAGCGTGTCGCCGTGATCGACACGGGTGCATATGCGGTCGAGCCGGTCTATGAAAAGGCGCAGGAGATGGCGAGCACGCTCGGGCTGCGCTGTGAGATCCTGCCCGGAAAGCAGAGCTATCTGCGTACGCTGCTGACCGGTCCGTGGACGCAGGCGCAGTTTCTGATCCTGCCGCCGGGCAGCACGGTCGAGCGCGAAATGCTCTCGAAGCTTTACTGAGCGCGCGCTGCGCGCAGCGAGAAAGATACGTTTGAGGTGTTGACGATGGAATATATCATGCCGCTGGTACAGGCGATGGCAGAGCTGGATGAAAAGTCGCTCATGGACGCCATGCAGGACGCGCTGCGTGAAAAGCAGAAAACAGAGCGGATCGAGAACAGCCTTCAGGAGGGGCTGAAGCAGGTCGGCGTGCGCTTTGCGCAGGGGCAGTATTATCTGGCGGACATGATCGTGAGCGGAGACCTCTATCAGGAGGCGATGAATCTGCTCATCAGCAACAAACAGCTTGAGGGGCGTCAGCAGAAAAGCGGCAAGGTGCTCATCGGCGTCATGAAGGACGACATCCACGACATCGGCAAGGACATCGTGCAGATGCTGCTCAAGCTGGACGGCTTCGATGTGATGGACCTCGGCGTCGATGTGCCGACGGAGGAGTTTCTCTCCGCGGTGCAGAGCTATCAGCCGGATATCATCGCGTTGTGCGGCGTTATGTCCTTCTCCGCAGACCATATGACGGAGACGATCCGCCGTCTGGGCGAGCTTCCGAACCGCAGCAGCTTCCGGGTCATTGTCGGCGGGAGCTGCGTGAATGAGAAGACCGCGCTGGACATCGGCGCGGACGGGTTTACACGCGATGCCTACAACGTCCCAAAGCTCTGCACGAAACTCATGAGGGAGCGCTGAGAACGGATGATGAGCATACAGAAGGGACCTGTTTATCAGGAAATCTATCACGATCTCAAGCGCTTGCTTCAGGGCGGGAGCAAGAAGCCGGGCGACGATCTTCCATCGGAGAATATGCTTGCGGCGCAGTATCAGACGACCCGGACAACGGTGCGCAAGAGCCTTCAACTGCTGGAAAAGGAGGGGCTGATCCACTCCTGGGCGGGGAAGGGCTACTTTGTCTCGCAGCCGACGCACAATGCCTTTACGCTGGATTTTCCGGAGGATGAGCAGCTGCACAGCGGCAGCTACAAGCGCATCTCCGTCGTGAAGGCGGATACGGCGCTTCTGCGCGTTTTTGCGCTGGAGGCGGGGAAACGCGTGATCAAGATCTGCCGCAGCATCGACGAGGGCGAGCGCTGCGTCGCCTACGACGTTAAGTATCTGCCGTATACGAAGGGGCAGCCGATGATTGAGCAGGAGATCAATTATTTCGTGCCCTTCCCGGACATCGTGTCGAGAATGGTGCCGACGTTCCTGTTCTACACGGAGCTGGAGATCACGGCGGTCCTCGCGCCAAAGGAGGTCGCGTCGATCTTGGGCTGTTCCGAAACGGAGCCGCTTTTGCTGCTGCGGCGCAGATTCATGGATCAGGATCGCCACTGTATCGGCTATGGCGAGCGCTATCAGCGGCAGGGTGCGCAGAGCGGGACCATCACCGCGCGCTCCGGCTATCAGACCCAGTCGGGCTGAGCGTACATAAGCATAAAAAGACCGGAGACAGATGAAACTGCCTCCGGTTTTGCGTTATTGCATATCTTAGGGTGTATTCTTCCAACTGCCAACGTACCCGGACAGCGGACCTTTTTGCGCTGCGTCAATTTTTCTTGAAATACGTCAGTATTCCTGCGGAAAAATATCTTGCTCAGCGCGAAAAATTCCTCGTTGCCGGTCACATTTTCGGTTTTCAGATACACCCTATCTGCACTGGAAACAAGAGCATAAGAACCAGCATTGACTTCCTTATACCCCATGTTAGAAGTAACGACCTCCTGTTCGTTGCTATCCATAATTGCAAGGTCATTTGTGATCGTGGAGGAACCCGTGCCATTTGCAACGTACAGACCGCAGACCTCAGCAGAGGTTTCGTCGAAGATACCTGCGTTGAACAGAACTGCACTGTAAACGCGAACGTATCTTACAGAGGTAAGCGGAACCGGTACGCCGTTTTCATCGACAGCCCAAGAAATATCAAAGCCAGCGCCGCCGCTGACCGCAGAGGCAGCGCTTGCATACGGGTTGATCGCGGTGCCGTAAAGGCGAAAGATGCGGCGGGTGGCGGACTGCTGAGCATCACCAAGGATGAACAAGGTGAAATCGCCGCTGGAGACTATGTGATCCGCGTCATTGCAGACAAGACGGACAATACGGAAATCAAGCTGACGATCTTCCTGACTGTGGTGGATGGTACGGAGCCTGCAACGCAGATTGCGGCGACTTCGCCCGCAGAGGGAGCAACGTTCAAGGAGGATGACTCCGTCACCCTGACGGCCAACGTGGCTACCGCAGACAGCCAACCTGTGACCAAAGTGGAAGTGATCTTCTGGATCAACGGAGCCGCACTGGGCAGAGCAGGAGACACTCAGACTGTGGCCGTCTCCGCTGACGGTACAGCGACAGTCACCGTGAAAGCGCAGGCGGCGAACCACTTCACGATTAGCGGAACCAATACCATCAAGGCCAGCTACCGTGCTGTTCCCGGCGCGTATGCAGCTTCGGAGTCGACGGAAATCACCGTCACCGTCAATGAGGCGGCAGATGTAACTGCGAATCTGCAGTTCACACCCAGCAGCATCGAGAAGAAGATTCAGTTGACCAACAATACGGCGTACCTGAAGTGGGATGCGGCAACAAACACGCTGACAGTGCTGAGCAACTTTACGACAAAGATGCCCATCGTGTTCACAGGCTTTGGAGCACCGGTCACGCTGGATTTGAACGGCCACACGGTGACAACGGATGTTCCGGGATATGGGAACTACAAAGTGGTTGACCAGTATGGCCTCATCCTGCGGGATGGTTCAGTTGTTACCATCAAGGACAGCAGTGAAGGCAAAAATGGTGCGTTTGTAAGCACCTGGGCACCGTCTATCTGGATTCCGGCAGCAGCCTGACGCTGGAAAGCGGCAGAGTGCAGGGCATGGGTAAGAGCGATGGCAGCGGCGTAATTAACACGTCCGGCCGAGGCGACAAAGTGACGCTGAATATTAAAGGTGACGAGCTTATAATTGCCGGTACGGAATCACCGAAGCAATAAGCCAGCGGCTACTGTGCATTCATGAAGAATGCGGATGTTATCATGAGCGGCGGTGTGCTGCGGGCAGACGGTGATAAGGACAAGATTCAGGGCGATCTTGCTGCTTACGCCAGAGGCATTCGAGGCATGTCTGGCACAACGATCCAGGTGGCCGGCGGTGAATTTCAGAATTTCAAAGGCCCTGCGATCGTCACCTACGGCGCGACCGCGACCGCGACAGTGACCGGCATGACTCTGGAAAGCGACTGGTGCACGGTAGAGGTGGCTGGCGGCAGTACTGTGACGCTGAGCAACTGTACGGTGAAGCAGACTGACGCGGTAAGACCGCAAGGTCTCACAGAGAATGAAGAAGCAGCCTGATGCTATCCGGTGGGCACAGCAGAAGGGAATCATGATGGGCACGAGTGCCACGCAGTTCTCGCCGAATGCGCCCATGACCCGCGAACAGCTTGCGGTGGCTCTGTACCGATACGCAAAGTACCTTGGCCGGAACACCGGCAGAGCGGTGAACCTGAGTGGCTTTGAAGATGGCAATGCTGTGAGCAGTTTTGCCAGAGACGCCATGGCATGGGCGGTGGCAGAAGGGTTGCTGACCGGCGTGGGTGGCAGTCGCCTTGCTCCGACGGCTCCGGCCACGCGGGCACAGGTCGCAGTAATTCTTTACAGGTTTCTGCGGGCAGGATAATCCCTGAACGTGAAACATAGGAAGTTCTTCATCCTCAAAAAGGGGAGCGGCGGGAGAAATCCCGCTCTCTCCTGCGCCAAGCAAGGATTTAAAGAGAACGATGACCGTTGATAGCACCAACACATGAGCGAGAAGCAAACAGGAAGGAACAATGACTGGAAAAAGTAAGATGAGAACAGCGTGGAGACAGGAAGAACGAAAGTACAGCCGGATTCAAAGAGTGAGAATGATTTTGCTGATTATGGCAATTATAAGCGGTCTGCTGCTCGTGATCTTTGCCATAAACGAGATCACAGCAAGAATAACCCTTCGGGGAATGGCAAATGCGTATGTGAGTGATTGGCAAAGCGAACCATTGAGCAGAGTGGCATGGCTGGAACTGGCTTGCTATGCTGTGTGCGGTGTGGGATGCCTGTGGCTTCGGAAATTGCTGGGGGCGAAAAGAAATCTTCCGGCAGTGAGATGACGCAGAAGTTTTATTGAAAAACGAGATTTGAAGCAATCCTTGGAAAGGAAGAACGCACTAGGGAAGTAATCGCCTAAATTATGTTGTGATTTTGAAGTGTTGAAGAAGCCAGCATCTGGAAGAAGGCGCGATATGAACGCATCTTAAAAATCACGGACAAACAGAAACAAGAAAATAACGGTGGGAGTGGCGAGAGAACATGGATAGCTGCCGCCTGCCGATGCAACGGCCCGTCGCAAAGATCTGAAAAAGACAGCTTGCGGCGGGCTTGTTTTTCCGTGCGCCTGTGGGTGCATGGCTATTATAGTGGCTATTATAGCAAGAAACAGCGTCCGATGGGGTACTGCTTGGCAGTATCTCGTTGGACGCTGTTTTTATGTGGAACGCAAAAAGATGTTCATCCACAGCCGCGGGGGTTGCGGTGCCGCGGCCCTCCGTTTCTGGCATTTGAGCATTTCTCAAAAACTCAGAAATGGAGGCAGAATAAATGACTTTTCAGAATATTGAAAACAATGAAGATCAAATCCTTCATAACAGGTTTACGGCCTATTTATTGGTGGCAGTTAAGAGGAAAAAAGCAGAGTACCGCGCAAAACAAATGAAAAATGCTTTGCACGAACAGGTAGTGGAAATGGGGGAGAGTTCCGTCCTGAACGGCGTATGTGCAGGCGACATATTGGATGAATGGTTGGAGCTTCAGATAAAGTGGGAGCAGGTGATGCACATACTATATAAAATGCAGGAGCGCGAACGGAACATTGTTTTGGAGCATTTGCTGTATGAACAGACTTTTTCAGAAATTGCAAATAGGCATGGGATGATGTACAAGACTGTCGCAGCAGTGTACTACCGGGCAATTCAGAAGATTCGAAAGGAGCTGGAATGAACGAATGAGCTTTTGTGACAAGTTGCTCTGTGCAAAATATGGAGATTGCGCGGCGATTGAAGAGCTGCTTGCAATGTACCGCCCGCTTTTGGTGAAAGAGTCTATTCTGCTTGGGATATTTGATGAAGACCTGTATCAGGAATTATGCTTGCAGTTGTATATCTGCGTTCAAAAGTTCAATCCGTAATGCCTGACTGTATCTATTGCCTAAGATAGGTTGGTAAAAATAAAAACCGTAGGAGAGGGCATAATGTGCTCTCCTATGCTTCATCGGTTAATCGACGTGGGCTCAGGTATGGAACGCCGCTTGAAATGATGTCCCACGCTTTCCGCTCAATATCTTCGACCGAGACATGGGTGAGGTTTTTCATCTGGTGGCGTTTTAGGTTGATGCGGCCTGTAGTACGGTAACCACTCGCACCGCTCTCCGTGGTGACGAGCTCCCAAAGAAGCTGTCTTCCGGTTGCGTTTCTTGTGAGCTTGAACCAAGCTTTTCTCATGTGCATATCTCCTTTACTGATTGTTCCATGCAGCGCTTGACGCATTGTGTACAGGGCGCGCCCGGGAATACAGCGTCAAGCGTTTGCAGCTTCGGCAATTCCTTTTCGCAGAAAGCGCGATAGATTGCGGCCTCCAGCGCTGCTGTAAACGGCTGGTTTACAGCACAGATGGCCTCGGCGGACAGCTTTTTATAGCACTCTATGGCTTTCCCTTCTGCTGCCGATGAGATGAAGAGCCGCGCGCCGAGCTGGTTATACTTCGTGAGCCAGCAGGCTACACCGACCTCTACAGCGCCCATAGCGGCCTTTTCCGTTCCGACCTTCATACAGCGCCCTCCTTCATACCCGCTCGGGCAGAGGCCGGATACCGCCCACCAGAGCGGGCACGGCGGTCTGCCCGCTCTGTAGATACGCAAGGAAGCAGTCATAGTCTACAAGCTTCTTCCTTCCGCACGGTACGACGTGGACAGCGCCGGAACGGATGATCTTACGGATAGAGCACAACGTCATTTGCGTTCCGGGGTCATCCGCTTGCAGCTGCTGGAGCACTCCTTCGGCGGTTCTCATTCTCGGAAGACACATGGTTATGCTTCCTCCTTTTTTACGATCAGAAATAAATCATCAAAGCTGGAGTGAAGCGCGTCGCAAACCTTTTTTGCAGTTTCCGGGCGCACGCCTTTTCCAGCTTCGGCGCGGCAGATCATCGAGTGGTTCACATTCGCAATGCGGGCTAATTCCGCAATGCTAAACCCGGCAATAATACGGGCTCTTGTCAGGCTGTTTTCCTTTGCAATAATCATATGATACCTCCGAATGTAATTGAATTTATATCAGTTTAATTTTGTGCTGAATCGAGCATAGCGCTTGATTGCGTAAAAGTCAAGTCTATTTTTGAATAATAATATGCTATATTGACAAACGTGCTTATCTGTGCTATTTTAATACCATCAAAAGGAGGTAGCACCATGCCGTGGAACGAACTGAAAATGTTAAGAGAAAGTGCGGGGCTTTCCCAAGAAGCACTCGCAAAGAAGATCAGCATATCACAATCGGCACTTGGAAACTATGAGCGAGGCACCCGAGCTCCCGACAAAGAGATCGTGGTAAAGCTAGCGAATTCCTTTGATGTTTCCTGTGATTTTCTTCTTGGAGTTTCAAAGGACAGGCGGCGAGAAATGAATCTTGCTGATTTAACGGGCTTGTCGGACTTCACGATTGATTTTATGAAGCAACTGCCGTATGGGGTAAAAACGGAAATAGATGCGATTATAAAAAAACAGCCCGAGCTTTTACGCTGGCTGTTGTATACCATTGCCGATTTGAGTAGAGCGGCTAAGACTTTCTCAAAAGAGCGCGTGGGAACGGTCGAGTTAGACCCCGAAACAGTGTCTTCTGTCACCATACCTGTGCTTGAAGCGGCACAAGATGCAAATAAGAAATTCGAGACTACGGGGAGCAGCGCACGTCTTGCTGTTTTATCTGGCGAGGCGGTATTTCAGTATAGCTTATATCAGGCACAGCAGCACTTTACCTATTTGTTGACAAAAGCGCTTAACGTCTCGCCCGATTTATTCCATAAATCGCTGGATGATCTAGCCGTGTCAGACTTGGACACAGCCAATCAGAGCGGCACACGGGAGTGAAGCTATATGGCTTACGCTGAGAAGAGGAAGGACGGCTATCGGCTGCGCGCTTCCTGTGGATACGATGCGAGCGGGAAGCAGATCACCCGCTCGAAAAGCTGGAGGCCTGAACCGGGATGGTCTGCGAAGCGGACAGAGAAGGAGCTGCAAACGGCGCTTGTGCGCTTTCAAGAGGAATGTGACAGCTGTTCCATTTCCGGCAATATCAAGTTTTCCGTCTTTGCGGCGCAATGGCTCAAGGAGTACGCCGAAAAGACCATGAAGAAAAGCAGCATCGAGCGGATGCGCAAATACGCGCCCCGCGCAGACGCTGCACTCGGCCATCTGAGCATGGACAAGATCACGACACGGCATATGCAAAGGTTCGTTAATAACCTTGGAGAAGACGGGGTAAACAAGACCACGGGCGGCGGGCTCAAGCCGAAGACAATCAAAACTATCTGTCTTACGTTTCCTCGGTGTTTCAATACGCTGTCCGCATGGGTATGCTGAAACAGAACCCTTGCAGAAACGTCGTGCTGCCAAAGCCAGACGCAGCCGAGCGCGAGGTTATGACGCTGGAGCAGGCGCAGGCATTCGTGGATTCGCTGGATGCAGCGCCGCTGCAATGGAAAGCGTTCTGCGTGATTGCGATCTACAGCGGCCTGCGGCGCGGCGAGCTTCTGGGGCTTGAATGGCCGGACATTGATTTTGATAACCGCATTATCACAGTTTGCCGGGAATCGCAGTATAACCCCACGGACGGGCTCTATACGGACACGCCGAAGACGGCCAGCAGCCGCCGAACGCTCAAACTGCCACAGGTGGTTTTCGACGTTCTGCGGGCATACCGAGCCGATCAGAACGCGACACGACTTTCCCACGGCGATCAATGGCACGATTCCGGGCGGCTCTTTACGGGCGAGGACGGTAAGCCTATGCACCCGAACACGCCGTATACATGGCTTAAGCGGTTCTGCGAGCGCACCGATCAGCCGTTCTACGGGGTGCATCACTTCCGGCACCTGAACGCCACCTTGCAGATCGTCTCCGGCGCGGACGCACGGACAGTCTCAGCAAATCTCGGGCACTCCAAGACCAGCACGACGTTGAACCTCTATGCGCACACGTTTGACGATGCCAGGGCGCGGGCAAGCGACGGCGTGGGCGATCTTCTGGCAGCGAGGAAGCAGACGGCAAAGCGTGCGTGACGGGTTTCCGCTGCGCAACGCTCTAAAATGGCGGTGTCCAAGTTGGACACGCGCCGCCCAAATACGGCAAAAACCCGCTCCGGATTTGGAGCGGGTTTTTCATCGAAACGGCTGTTTTTCAGCCCATAACACCCAAATAATACCCACGGGACAGGTGCACATTTTGAAACCGCAATCTTTTAATGGCAAAACAAAAAGAAAAACCACGTTAAGCAGCTTCTTACGAAACTTTTTAACGTGGTTTCTCTGGTGCGAGAGATGAGACTTGAACTCACACGACTGTTGCCACACGCACCTCAAACGTGCCTGTCTACCTATTCCAGCACTCTCGCATTGCATTTTCAATGCTCAATTATTATAACCTCGAAAGGCTGATTTGTCAATAAGAATTTTTGAACTTTTTATTCTGGATGACATTTTCTCTTGCGCATCGGGTAAGATTCTGCTATAATACAAAATGATCGTCTATGGGAAAGGCAGGAAGGCGCGATGCCCAAGTTTTTTGTTCCCGAGGCTGCGCCGGGCGCGAGGTTTCTGGTTCTGACCGGTGAAAACGCCGCGCATGCCAAGGTACTTCGATTGAAAGCCGGCGAGTGCGTTACGGTCTGCGACGCAAAAGGTACGGACTTTCAGTGTACGGTGAGCGACGTTGCCCCCGGGCAGATTTCGCTGGTCGTGCAGTGCGAGGAGCCGTCGCGTGCGGAACCGGGGGTTTTTTGCAGCGTCTATATGGCGTTTGCAAAGGCTGAAAAGTTTGAGCACGTCGTCCAGAAGGCGACGGAGCTTGGTGCGGGCGAGATCGTCGCGTTCCCGTCGAGCAGATGTGTAGCCAAGCCCGATGATAAGGCGCTTTCGAAAAAGCTTGAGCGCTGGCAGAAGATCGCGGCCTCGGCCGCCGAGCAGTCCGGGCGCGGAAGGATCCCGCAGGTGCGGGCGCTCGGCTCGTTCCGGGAGGCGGTTCTGGAGGCGTCCGGGTGCGATCTGGCGCTTTTTCCGTATGAAAATGAGAAGACGCTTTCGCTTCGCGATTGCCTGAATACGGGCGGCTATCGGAACGTCAGCATCATGACAGGGCCGGAGGGCGGCTTCTCTGAAGAGGAGGTCGCGCTGGCCGCAGAGAACAATATGAAGATTTGCTCACTCGGGCCGCGGATTTTGCGCTGCGAAACAGCGCCGCTTTGCGCGCTCACCGCTGTTTTATACGCATCGGGCGCGCTTGACCGGAGTGCAGATGAAAAGGATGGAAGTCATGGGAAAGAATAAGAAGTCCACTGTCAATCAGAATACAAACGACCTGACGGTCTACAAGGTTGGCGCGGCGTTTGCGCTGCTGGTTCTGGCGCTGTTGGCGCTGGGGCGGATTCTGAACGTCTACGCAACGGGCAGCACGTTTGACGTTGTCTACCGTGCGAGCCAGACGGTCGGGACGCTCTGCGTGATTCTGTGCGTGGCGTCGGTCGCGGCCTATATCGTCCTGCGCAAAAAGAGCATCCGGAAGGTGTTCCCGTATGTCTTCGTGCTCTCGCTTCTGGCCGGTGTAACGGCGCTCGACCTGCGCTACTTCTGGACCGAGCACGCTACGGCGCTTTACATGCTCCATGCGGCGGTCTACTGTCTGTACATCATCTTCTGTCTGTACCGGAGTGAATTTTTCTGCTTCTCGCTGGCGGCTGTGTTCGCGGGCTTCAGCTTCTATTTCTACTCCAAAGGCCTCGGCATGAACGCGAGAACGGCGATCATCGCCATCGTCACGGCGCTGGTTCTGGCGGCTGTTGCACTGCTGGCCAATCGCGCGGCAAAGGGTAAGGGCAGTGTAAAATTGTTCGGCAAAACCGTCAAGGTCTTCCCGGCGAAGTTCAGCGCGACGGCGCTTTACGTTGCGTGCACGGTGCTTGGGTGCTGCCTCGTCGCGTGTCTGGTTCTCGGCTCGGCGCTGTTTGCCTACTACTGCATGTTCGCGGCCATCGCCATCGAGCTCACCGGCGCGGTATATTACACGTTCCAGCTCAAATAATTCCGCTTGTTCTAATTTCACCTTCTTGTCCATACGCTGGACGGGAAGGTGATTTTTTTGCGGCCAAATCATTCCATGCTACATAATGCGCTGCTGCTGACATTCGTCGAGCTGCTGCTGCGCGGGGTGACGATGCTCTTCCAGCGCGTGCTCGTCGCGAAAATCGGCGCGGCTGGGCTGGGGCTTTTGCAGCTTGTCTTAACTGTCGGCGGCTTTGCGATGACGCTGGGGCTGGCAGGCCTCCGCGTGACGGCGATGTATCTCTGCGCGGAGGAATACGGGAAGGGGAGTCTCAGCGGGATGCAGTGCGCCATCCGGTGCTGCCTGAAAACCGGGACGATCATCTCTGCAATTGCCGGTCTCATCCTGTTTTTCCTGAGCGATTACGCGGCGGAGACCTGGATTGGAGATCTGCGTGCGGCGGGGGCGCTGCGGCTGCTGGCGGTTTTTCTGCCGGTCAACTGCCTGTGCGCGATTTTATCCGGCTTTTTTACAGCCTGCGACCGGGTGCGCGAGCTTGCGAAGGTCGAGACCGTTGAGCGGCTGGCGGGGCTTGCGCTCACGGCGGCACTTCTGCGCCTTTACGCGGGGCAGGACGCGGGGAAGGTTTGCTGTGCGATGGTGCTTGGAAGCTCGATTGCCTGCCTTGGAAGCACACTCTATCAGCTGCAGCTTCTTCGCCGGACGTTTTCCGGCTGCGAAAAATCGGGCGGCGGGGGAAACATGGGACGCAGAATGGTGCGGCTCTGTGTGCCGCTGGCGCTCAGTGCGTACCTCCGGTCGGGTCTCGTGACGCTCGAGCAGTTCCTCATTCCGTGGGGGCTTGCGCGCGCGGGCGGCTCTCAGGCTGCTTCCATGGCGGCCTACGGGACGATTCATGCGATGGTTTTCCCGATTCTCATGTTCCCAGCAGCCATTTTATACACGGTGGCAGACCTCTTGGTGCCGGAGCTGGCGCGGTGCCGCGCGGCAAAAAACACCGAGCGCATGCACCACCTGACGGGCACGTGCCTTCGCATGGGGTGCCTGTTCGCGCTCTGTACAGCCTGCCTCATGGGCGCTCTCTCCGATGGCCTTGGACAAATTGTCTACAAAAGCGCAGACTGCGGCGGGTATCTTCTCGTGTTCGCGCCCGCGGTCGTAATGCTCTATTTAGATGCGATGGTCGACGGCATGCTCAAGGGCTTCGGCGAGCAGACGGCCTGCGTGCGGTACAACACGCTCACGTCGTTTCTGGATGTCGCACTTTTATATCTTCTGCTGCCGCGCTTCGGTTTAGCTGCGTACGTGCTGACGTTTTATCTCACGCATGCGATCAACTTCTGGCTCAGCATCCGGCGGCTTCTGCGCGTCACCGGGTATCCGGCAGACGGGCGATTTCTCTTGCGGTCGGCCTTCTGCGCACTGGCGGGGCTCGGCGCGTGCTGCTGCTTGCCGGATGGGGGACTTCTTCCGGCGATGGTTCTGCGGGCGGGACTGTTCGGCTCGGTGTTTTCGCTGTTTCTTGAACTCACGGACACCGTTCCGGCAGAAGACCAGCGCTGGCTGCGGCGGAGCCTTCGGCTGTAGGGTTGACTTTTGAAGGGGGAACTTTTAAAATATACCTGCAAAAACGACTGAAAAAGGAGAGATCGTCATGATTTCGTTCCGCAATGATTATTCCGAGGGCGCGCATCCGTCCGTTCTGGAGGCCATCAGCAAACACAATTTTGAAACGACCTGCGGCTACAGCATGGACCCGTTTTGCCAGCAAGCGGCGGACACCGTCCGTGCTCTTACGGCCTGCCCGGACGCGGACGTTCACTTCATCGTAGGCGGCACGCTCGCCAATACCATTGTCATTTCTGCTGCCCTTCGCCCGTGGGAGGGTGTGATTGCCGCGACGACGGGACATATCAACGTCCACGAGACCGGCGCAATTGAGTCCTCCGGGCACAAGGTCTGCTCGATCGAAGCGCCGGACGGCAAGCTCACGCCCGCGCTCGTGCACGAGGTCATGCGGATTCACTGCGACGGTAAGGACGAGCACATGGTGCTGCCGCGTATGGTCTATATTTCGGACGCAACCGAGCTCGGCACGATCTACACAAAAGCGGAGCTCGCCGCGCTCCATGATGTGTGCCGCGAGTACGGACTCTATCTCTTCCTGGACGGCGCGAGAATGCCTGCGGCGCTGGTTGCCGAAGGAAACGACCTCGATATCACGGATTTCGGAAAATACTGCGACGCGTTTTACATCGGCGGCACGAAAAACGGTCTTTTGTTCGGCGAGGCCGTCGTGATCACAAACAACGACCTCAAGCCGCATTTCCGTAACATGATCAAGCAGCGCGGCGGCATGTTCGCCAAGGGCTTTTTGTTCGGCGTGCAGTTCGGCGCGTACTTCAAAGACGGTCTCTGGCTGGAAATGGCGCGTCACGCGGTCTCGCAGGCGCAGAGAATCGCGAAGGCTGCCGAGGAAAAGGGCTACACGCTCTACGCCAAGTCGCCGACGAATCAGGTTTTCATCGTCTTGAGCCACGAAAAGATTGCAGAGCTCGAACAGAATTTCGCGTTTGAGGCGTTTGGCCACGTGGATGACGATCACGAGGCGATGCGCTTTGTCTGCTCGTGGGCAACAAAGGAAGAAAGCGTCGACGCGCTGATCGCGAGCCTGTGATGGAGCAGGTCACGCACCCGATTGCGCCGGTATTCGACAAAAGCTCCCGGATTTTGATTCTCGGCTCGTTTCCGTCGGTCAAATCGCGCGAGGCGGCGTTCTTCTACGGCCATCCGCAGAACCGGTTCTGGAAGGTGGTAAGCGGCGTTCTGGGGTGCGATTGCCCGCAGACGATCGAGGAGAAGTGCACGATGCTGCTTGCCCATCATATTGCGCTCTGGGATGTGATCGCGTCGTGCCGCATTGAAGGCTCAAGCGACAGCTCGATCCGGGACGCAGTTCCGACCGACCTTTCAGTTCTTCTGGCGCACGCGCCCATTCGGGCTGTCTTCTGCAATGGCCAGACGGCCTTCCGGCTCTACGGGCGCTATCAGGAGCAGGAGACCGGCCTTCCGGCGACGCTCCTTCCCTCGACTAGCCCCGCAAACGCGGCCTACAGTGTCCCGCGGCTATTAGAGAGCTGGAGCGTCATTCTTCCGGCGCTTCAAAAATAAAAAGATGCGTGCTCCGACATTGCACCGGGGCACGCGTTTTGCGGAAAAATCCCGCTGGCTTTCGCCAGCGGGATTTCGGTTGTTATGTCAGTTGGAAGCGTTCCGATTAGAACACACCCTGCTCGTACATCGCCTGCGCGACCTTCTTGAAGCCGGCGATGTTGGCGCCTGCGACGAGGTCATAACCCAGACCATATTCCTCAGCAGCTTCTGCGGAGACCTTGTGGATGTTCTTCATCATCTTGTGAAGCTGTGCGTCAACTTCCTCCGCCGTCCAGACAAGACGCTCGGAGTTCTGTGCCATCTCGAGACCGGAGACGCCGACACCGCCAGCGTTGACAGCCTTCGACGGAGCGACGATCATATGCTTCTGCTCACGCAGGAAGTTCAGAGCGTCGTTCGTGGTGGGCATGTTGGCAACCTCGATGTAATACTTGACGCCGGACTTTGCGATCTTCTCTGCGGACTCCATCTTGACGTCGTTCTGCATCGCAGCGGGCATGTAAACGTCAACGTCCTTGACGCCCCAGCACTTCTCGCCGGGAACGAACTCGACGCCGAACTTGTCAGCATACGGCTTGCAGTGCATCGGGTCCTTGGCACGCATCTCAAGGATGAAGTTGAGCTTTTCGTCGGTGATGACGCCGTCCGGATCATGGACATAGCCGTCGGGACCTGCGAAGTAGGTGACCTTGGCACCGAGCATAGCAGCCTTCTTCATGATGCCCCAGCCCACGTTGCCGTAGCCGGAAATGGCAATGCGCTTGCCCTCGATGGAGTCGTTCTCGTGCTTCAGGACTTCCTGGAGATAATAGACAGCGCCGTAGCCGGTCGCTTCCGGACGAATCAGGGAGCCGCCGTAGCTCATGCCCTTGCCGGTGAGAACGCCGTTCTCCCAGACACCCTTGAGTCTGCGGTACTGACCGTACAGGTAGCCGATCTCGCGGCCGCCAACGCCCATGTCACCGGCGGGAACGTCGATGTCCGGTCCGATGTAACGGTACAGAGCGGTCATGAAGCTCTGGCAGAATCTCTGGACTTCTGCAGCAGATTTGCCGGCGGGGTCGAAGTCGGAGCCGCCCTTTGCGCCGCCCATGGGAAGGCCGGTCAGGCTGTTCTTGAAGGTCTGCTCGAAGCCGAGGAACTTGATAACGCCTTCGTAGACGTTCTTCTGGAAGCGCAGGCCGCCCTTGTACGGGCCGATGGCGCCGTTGAACTGGCAGCGCCAGCCGCGGTTGGTGTGATATTCGCCCTTGTCGTCCATCCAGCAGACGCGGAAGGTAAACATACGCTCGGGCTCAACCATTCTCTTCAGCAGGTCGACCTTCTCGTACTCGGGATGTGCGTCCATGATCGGGGAGATGGAAGACAGAACTTCCTCAACGGTCTGAACGAATTCAGGTTCATTGCCGTGGGTAGTTTTGACATAATCGATGACACTTGCTACGTAAGCATTCATTTTGGTAAATCCTCCTCAAAAAGTGTGTCTTCAAGTTAATGGATTATGCAGTTTGACCAGAAATATATTACCGCATTTTTTTTCAAAATACAAGCGCGGCGTTCCGAAAAAAGGACGAAAATCAGGCCTTGAAATTGGTGATAATGTCAACAATCTCCGCACCAATGCGCTTCTGTGCCTCAACGGTGGCAGCGCCGATGTGCGGCGTGCAGGAAACCATCGGATGGCAGTACAGCGCGTGGTTCTTTGCGGGCTCCTCGGCGTAGACATCGAGACCGGCGGAACGGACCTTGCCGGACTCCAGAGCGGCCAGAAGCGCGTCCTCGTCGACGTTGGTACCGCGGGAGGTATTGATGATGACAACGCCGTCTTTCATCTTGGAGATGCGGTCGGCGTTAATGAGAGCGCCGCCGTCGACTGCCGGAGCGTGGACGGAGATGAAGTCGGCCTTTGCCAGAAGCTCGTCCATCTCGACGTACGGAATGCCGAGCTGCTCTTCGATGCCGGGGATGTGGAAGATATCAAAAGCGATAACGTCCATGCCGATGGCCTTGGCCATGACGCCAAGATGCTGGCCGATGCGGCCGAAGCCGACGATGCCGAGCGTCTTGCCCTTGAGCTCGATGCCCTTGCCGTAGGCCTTCTTTTCCCATTTGTCCTCGCGCATGGTGTGACCGGCGATGGAGATATAGCGGGCGCAGGCGAACATATGGGCCATGGCGAGCTCCGCGACAGACTCAGAGGAGGCTCTCGGGGTGTTCTTAACGGTGATGCCGTTTTCCTCAGCGTACTTCACATCGATGTTGTCTACGCCAACGCCGCCGCGGATGATGAGCTTGAGCTTGCCGCCCTTGGCTTCGTCGATGTGGTTTGCGCGCACCTTGGTCTTGGAGCGGACGACGACCGCATCGAATTCGCGAAGGGCAGCGCCCAGCTGATCCGGCTCATAAAACTGCTCAACGACTTCGTGACCTGCCTCGCGCAGCTGCGCCATAGCGGTCTTGTCCATTCCATCGGTAACAAGAATTCGCATGATACAATCTCCTTATTTTTAATGTAGTTTGGGATTTTTGGTTTAAGACAAGGCGCGACAAACATCTGCCGCGCCTTGTGAGGTTTTTTATTTACCGTAATTTGCTTCGAAGTTCTTGAGGAACTCGACGAGCGCTTCCACGCCCTCCTTGGGCATGGCGTTATAGATGGACGCGCGCAGACCGCCGACGGACTTGTGACCCTTGAGGTTGTCGTAGCCGGCAGCCTTCGTTGCCTTGACGACCTCTGCATCGAGCTCCTTGGACTCGGTCACGAACGGGACGTTCATGAGGGAGCGGAACTCAGGCTCGACGGTGCCCTTGAACATCTTGGAGGAATCCAGGAAGTCATAGAAGACCTTTGCCTTGTCGAGGTTGCGCTTGTGCATTTCCTCGAGGCCGCCGATGCTCTTCAGGTACTTGAAGACTTTGCCGCAGCAGTAGATCGCCCAGCAGTTCGGGGTGTTGTACATCGAGCCTGCGCCCGAGTGGGTGCTGTACTGCAGGTAGATGGGAAGATCGGTCAGATCGTCACGGATGAGATCCTCGCGGATGATGCACACGACCATACCGGCGGGGCCGACGTTCTTCTGCACGCCAGCGTAGATCATGCCGTAATCGGAGACGTTGCAGGGCTTGGAGAGGAACATGGAGGACTGGTCGGAAACCAGAACATGGCCCTTGGTGTTGGGCAGCTTGTTCCAGGTCACGCCGTGGATGGTCTCGTTCTCGCAGATGTAGACATAGTCGGTATCCTCGGGGATATCGAGGTCGGAGCAGTCGGGAACATAGGTGTAGTTCTTATCCTTGGAGGAAGCGGCAACGATGACCTCGCCGACTTTCTTGGCCTCGGCAATGGCCTTCTTGGACCAAGCGCCGGTCTCGACGTAGACGGCCTTGCCGTTCTTCATGAGGTTCATCGGGATCATGGAGAACTGGAGCGTTGCGCCGCCCTGAATGAAGAGTACTTTATAATTGTCGGGAATACCCATCAGGTCGCGCAGATCCTGCTCGGCTTCGTCAATGATCTGCTGGAACACGGGGGAGCGGTGGGACATTTCCATGACGCACATGCCGCTGCCGCGGTAGTTCATCATCTCATCGCGGATCTCTTCCAGAACGGGTTCCGGCATCATGGCAGGACCGGCAGAGAAGTTAAACGTACGACCATATTTCATAATATGAGCCTCCTTAATATGTAAGCATTTGTGAAAATTGCCCGCTATGCCAAGTATATACTGTCTGCACAAAATAATCAACCGTTTTCTAAAAAATATTTTGCAAAACTAATAATTTTTAAGAATACCTAAAAAATTGTCCGCCCCGGACAAACAGTCCGTGCGGACGGTAGGCGTTATTTGGCTCTCTGCTTCTGATATTTTCGCCTCGTCGCGTCGCCGCCGCGCAGGTGGCGCTCGGCCTTGTTCTGCTCTAAAATTTCCTTCACCTGTACGTAAAGTGAGCGGTCAATTTCCTTTAATCGCTCAGACAGGTCTTTGTGTTTCGTCGTGATGAATTAGAACGGTTTCGTCCAAGCCCAAATCTCCAAGCAAACGCAGGTAAATATCCACATTCCCATCCTTATCCACTTCGATTTTCTGGATAATGCGCTTTAGCTGGGCATTGGTCATCTGGTGTACATCTGTTATATCCTCAATCTCTTTGAATGTCCGTCCGAGGACGCTTTCCAACTGTTCCCCCTTGGTAAGATGATACGCTACCATCTTCAGTTCGTTTTCCAGCCGTTCAATTTCTTTTCTCATGCCGCCGATTTTATCATTCAGTTCCTCTCTGGAAATCAAATCGTCTGCGTACATATCCATATATTTTTGCCGGGTTTTTTGCAGCTTTGCAAGCTGGGCATTTAGCTCTTTTTCATAATTCAGGTTTTCGTCCTTTGCCTTATAAACCCGCTGAAATTCTCCGACCACATAACGGATCACATTCTTCTTTGCTTTCAGAAGTTCAGCAAAATATTCCTGCAAAACTTCAATCAATTCTTCTTCGTCTACCGTCACAGCATTGGGGCAGTTGTCTGCACCACGCCCGTTATGCCCGGAACACACCCAGCGGACATAAGTGTTTTTATATGTGCGGACTGTGCGCCGGAAGGACCAGCCGCATTCCTTGCATTTGATAAGAGTAGAGAACAGATATTTATTGCTTTGGCGTTCCTTATCCACCTTAAATGCTTTGCCTCTGGACTGCATAATCTGCTGTGCCTGTTTAAAAACCTCCGGCTCAATAATACGCAAATCTGGACGCTCCACAACCATCCACTCGGTTTCATCTTTGTCCGCCCTCTGCCCGGTCAGAAAGTCGGTTACTTCCTGTTTGCCGTTAATAATTTTACCCGTATAAAGTTCATTCGTAAGAATACGGCAAACCCCATTCTGGCTCCACTGGCAATTCCGTTTTGTCCGCAATTCTCGTTCATTTAAGAAAATGGAAATTTTCGCAGCACCATACCCGTCTTTGATATACCACTCATAAATCTGGCGGACAACCGCAGCTTCTTCTTCATTGATTGCAAGGTTAAAATAATCTCCAATCGTCTTATCATATCCGTAAACGATATTCGGGACACGACCTTTTTCAGCATTCATCTTTTTTCCAAATTTCACACGCTTTGAGGTATTTGCACTTTCTTCTTGTGCCAATGCCCCAAAAATCGTCAGCACAAATTCACTGTTGCCCATGCTGGTCATGTTGGCAGTCAAAAACTGCGTTTCAATTCCCAAAGATTTCAGCTTGCGGACATTCTGCAAAAGGTCAACGGTATTTCTGGCAAAGCGGGAAATGTCCTTAACTACGACCATATCAAACAGCCCATGCTCGGCATCTGCCATCATGCGTAAAAATTCTTTTCGATTTTTTATTTTGGTTCCAGAAATACCCTCGTCTGCATACAATCTTACTAAGGTGTCCCCTGTGCGTTTTGTGTATTCAGAAAAAAACTCTTTCTGTGCTTCCAGGCTGTTGAGCTGGTCAGCCTTATCGGTGGAAACACGGCAGTAAGCAGCTATATTCATGGCAAAACCTCTCTGTTAAAATTAAATCGTTCTGTTACATCTTAATATTATCACATGAAGTCAGCGTTTTCAACCATGAAAAAAGGGACACTCCGCTCACGCAGAGTGTCCCTCGTCTAATTTTTCTTCGGTATCATCTGATGCGGCTGCGGCTTCTTGAATAGCCGACTGTACTTTTTCCGTATTGGCTTCAATTAGGATTTTCAGTAAGTAGTCGGCGGTCTCTGCCGCTGGATTAGGGTTATGAAACCGATAATTTAGTTTTCGCTTTTTCACAGCAGAGTTCCACCTCCTCCTTGTGTGCTACTCTTTGTCCATGTCTATGAAAACAAGGCGGAAAATAGTACCATATAACTTTTGTCAAAGTTCACGCCCACGCTTGTTGGGCTGTCGTTTCAATTCTGCCAGCACCTCCGGCGGGATACGGTCTACCAGCCGCTGAATGTCTTTCAGCTCGCTTTCCAGCTTTGCCCGTT